>OHAO01000314.1_pt1 | contig 36340 bp, 61 predicted proteins | sample 1577151 | NCBI WGS metagenome assembly OHAO01 (sample SAMEA3541585, study PRJEB24748) | human gut metagenome | biome: human gut; feature: human-associated habitat; material: faeces | place: China | collected 2012 | reverse complement strand
CCACGTGTCGATGACATCGCCCCCCCGCTTGTCCACAGTGAAATAACGGATTCATTCTGAAGTGGCATCGGTAATTGGGAACGGCATAGGAACCCTCCTATCGAACTCCTATAACCCTCCCCGTGTCATTTTCGTTCCCATCAGAATATCATATCATCGACAGATTTTCCTATCCAAATCTGCAACTCTCCACGTCGACACGGCGTATATGGGTTATATAATCGCCTGTTGGCACTAACACTTAAAACAATGACAATGACAAACAATCAAGCACTCGGTCTGGTACTCGTTATCCACGACATCCTAGAATCCTTACAGATCGACACTGACTCCATGCACGGAGTAGTGGGTCACACGTTTCCAAACGATGACAACTACGTCCAAATCTCCTACACGTGGGACGGACAATCTATCACGGTGGACTCCGTGATGATAGACGGTATCGTGAAACCCAAACTTCACAAAGATGTCCAACTCCTATTCGACACCATGGAGGAGGACGGCACACTCGAAATAAAATCATTAGACAATTTAAAATTTTAATAATTATGATTACAGAAAAACAAGCCCTCAATCTTGGCATGGCAATGCACCTCCTATTCAACTCTCTCCACTCCGGTGAGGACAGTACTGATACGATATCATGGTAAAGTGGAGGCGGCGATAATCATATCGCTATCAGGTACTCTTTCGAAAAGAATGGACTTACCATTAATTACGTGACGATAAATGGTGTGGTCGATTGCAACCTCGAATCCCTACTTCAAAACATGATAGACGGTCTCACGGTGGATGGTGTCTTAAATCTGGCGCAATGTCACGGATTCAAATCTTCCGACTATCACCCCATGACGAAAGACGATGTGGAGAAACGCAAAAAGCGGGCTCTACAATGTACCACCACATGGCTTAGTCAACCACGTCCATTGTCCATGCCGGATCACTTCAATCAAATGTCGTATCATGACGCACTTGCTGAAATCAATAAATTGGATTTTCCTATTATTGACACTGACACTTCCTATTGGCAGCATCAACGCATGGAACTCTCCACGAAACTCTACTCCCAATTACTCAGTGAATACACGGGTTCGATTGCTGATGTGGAGGATGACAGTAAGAAATTGGCATCGGTAGCTGTCAAAGCGGCGGATGTACTCATCGACAAACTTAAATCTCAGGAATCATGACACTTCCTAATTTATGCGGCGTTGACATCATGATTCTAGCCTTCTTCACGTGGTGGACAGCGACTTTCGGAAATTACTTTGCGAAAAGCAAGTGCGAATTGACGGCTTTCATAGGGAGGTGCATTATCTTCCTCGCCGGAGGCTTGGGTACTATAACATTTTTATCATTAATATCAATCGTATGACACACGAAGAATTTATCGAAACAATAAGGAGCGGCGTCCGCAAGGCGGTAACCGCCACTCTCTTTGTATGCTTTTCTCTATTTCTACTTTCTATATTCATTGCTTTCGTATTACTAGTGATAAATATTATTCCATATTTTATATCAATCTGATGACAACAAAAATTCAATCTGAACGCATTCCTACCCCTCAAGAAACTTATCAGGCGATAGGGATATCGTACTATTGCAAGACACCCCCCTAGTGGAACCATATCCGGATCAATAATATGCCGTGCGTTTGTATCGGTGAAAACGAAATACCAACTGAACTCCCTGTTCATCACGGAACTCGCACGAGAACAGATTCCAGACTTCGATAGATTGGTGTGCCCGGAGGGTTTTAACACCCCGGCGGCAAACGAACGTTTAACTCGATTACATCTGTTATGATCAAGTTATACCATATCCTATCAATTATCTTTCTCCTAACGTTCGTCAACGTTATCATTTATTCATTGGTAACAGAACTTGGATGGACATGGGAAACGACACCCGCTGCCATTATGTCGAATATCGTGGCTCTGGTATTGGGTTGGGTATATGGGGATGTATTGTATGATCCTCCCTACCGCAACCCGCTTGACTTGACAGACGAAGAACAAGATTACGTGAATAGTTTAATAGAAAAAGACAATGAAAAAGAAAAGCATTTGTAGAAATCCACAATTTATGATTCTTCTTATATGCGTGGTTGGAATAGTTATCTTGGTGAATTGCGTGCTCGTGCCGTGGGCAGACATGATACACGGCAGAATCGCCTTTGAACCATTCCTATATAAATTCCTAAAGGTTTCCTTCATGGGTATCATGTTTGGAGGAATGTTAGGATGCTTCATGAATATATTTTATTATTTAGAAAAAGATAGATAATTGAACCAGAATTTTAGGATGTTTCCTTGGGATTCCTATTTTTACCGCTAACTTTGTAGCGTTAACCAATAAAGACAAACATTATGTCAGGAGTACACATTTTATATCAGAAAAGTTGTCGTTGCGTTGAAGCGATACAGTATGACGGGAAAAACGGCAGGGACATTAGCAAGTGGCTCAAGGAATCTACTAATGGAGCCGCCGTGGTAGCGTTCGACGAAATCGACGTTGAGATTGTTATTAATGACGGCGAAGACCGCCTCCTGCACGCTATACCGGGTGATTGGATAGTATATGAAGATTGTCCAATGGGTAGCACTCCAGAGGTATGGGTAATGCCTAACGTGGATAAAGTTGAACATTTTAAATGATATGGATTATGACAAAGCCTTATTACATGAGAACGAAACCCACAACCGTTCCAACGAACATGAACGCATGGGTCGACCTGCAAAGTTTTTGCGTGTATCGTGTGTCGCACACGGCAGAGAAACAATCCCGTTTCCTATGCTGCCTCGGTATCGATGATACCCCATGCAAGCACGTGAATTGCCCTTTAAAAGACGTTCAATTAGGTACGGACAACCTTGAGAAACTGTATCAGGAAATGCTAGATATCGAAGAAGAATTTGTGAGTTATGACCCCGCTACCGGAAAGCGTAACAATTCTCGACAGATAGCGTTGAAGCACATGACGCATGATCCTATCATCATGAAGCAATTGAAAGCCTACATTAAGATACGAAAGGAGGACGTTGATGAATCGTAAAGAACTCGTAGCCGCTCTTAAACAATTGGTAATACAAAGACCAGATTATCGTATTGTTGCGACGTCTTTAGCGTCCACGTGGCTAAGCCCAGAACTGAACCCGGTGTTAACTTACCCCTATCGTGCTCCCAACTTCAAAGAAATTTCTAAGTACATCATGGAAATATGCAATAAATTGGGTGTAGGATTTGGCGTGTCTAAAGTTTCTTCCGAGGGTACATTACTTACCAGATGGGAGTTTGACATGACACCTTTTGCCGTGGTTGACACGAAAGACTACATTGAACATCTGATACGTTGTCTCCTACCAGAATGTCGCATAAAATTGCACTATCAGTATAGTTCCACGTTCACGGGTATCGTGGTTGGGGTATGTAATAATCGTTTACAACTGAATGTCATTAAAGATAATGACCAGATGTTTTACGGCGAGGTTTCCATGAGGGATATTGAAGATATCGATTTGGAACACGGGCGGGTAGCGTTGCTTCCAACTGCCATTATTAGCTTGACAGCACTTGAACGATTAAGATATATGTGAGATTTTACGGATAAATCTTTGCATTCCTAATTTAAGGTGTTACATTTGTATTATAAACACTAATAAACTATGAAACTACAAATTAATAAACTTAGAAACGTGTTAAACGGTTGGGAATGGGTAGATGCTCAGGATCACAAAATTGATAGTAAACAGGGTTCGAAAAGAAATGTTTCTAAAAAGATTAGACGAACAATGGCACGGAAAGTTAGAAGAAACTTAAATAACCCTTTAAATTGGTAAATCATGAAGAAATTCAAATTACAGACAATAACTTTAGAAGGTGAAGACGGTACCACCCACACCGTACAAATGACATCTCTTAGATACTCGCAAAGCGGGGAAGTTACTATCGTGGCACAGTTAACCGAACAGTCAAGTATTGATTACATAAACGAGCCTTTAGACATTCCTAAGGGAAAGTTACGTCAGACCATGTGGTGCAGTGCCCTAGTACGGTTTAACATGGATGGAATTCGTAGGACTGCCGCTATCACGCACACCACGTGCCGGGCGTGGCGCATTATTAATTTGGATTTAGGAATAGCGTGGGTTCCGGCAAACGCTTTCAGGTGGTCAGAATCCTCTAAACAATTCATTCTTGACCCCGGTTATGAACCTGATTTCACTACGGACGTTGCCGAAGGCATGATGCAATACCCGTATCGTATGGAAGCTGAATCTGAAGAGTTACGTTACGATTATAAAATAGATTGATTATGATTACAGCAACACGAATTACGAGCCTGTACGGCATTGACCCGCATGATGCCCCTATTACAGAAAACAAGCCCTTTCTAACGGCTTTAACTATCACTGACGCTGCTGACGGTATTGTCAAAACTTATCAACAAATTCATCAGCAGCAATTTCAGTGGGATTTAATTCATAGGGATGACTACCGTATACTGCATATTATAGGTTTAAAGCCAAATGATATTCCTAAGTCTTCCAATACTGCATCAGATCATAGAATTGCAATCACTGATTACTTCCTATTGGATGGTGATGAAGAAGATATTTATTCAGGCGCTTGTGCTGAAGAAATTGCTGAAAAGGAGGAACATGATTGGCTTGAAGCCCAAATGATGGAAGCTTCTGAGGTAAAGAAAAGGGTTTCCGGTGATATGACCCAAGAAGAAGAGGCTCGAAGTTGGGCTGAATGGTGGATTGACAAGCACACGCCGTGGATAGGTGAATTGATGCTAAAGGGAGATTTACAGAACCTCCTAACTGAAATTATTACGGACGTTTATAAAAGATTGAAAGATGTGGATTAAAATTAATGGAACCCCGGTACAGGCTATGGACATAGAAGAAGTTGTAGTGGTGAATTGGGATGGAATAAAAAGATTACTAGATTTCGATATATACGGTAAAGAAGAAATGAAGTATAGGATAGAAAATCCTAATTATTTAAATTCATTTTTCGTGGTTGTTCTCATGAAACCAAAATCTACCGGAGTAAATTCATGGTTAAGAATGAAATATTTCTCAAAGCCTTTTTCAACACGTTTGGAGGCTGAACAAGTACGTGATGAACTTCTAACCAAATTAAATGCGATAGAAGTTCAGATAGAAAACTTTAGTATTAACCCAAGATTAAAGAACAATGACATTAGAAACTGAACCTGTCGGGGAAACTCGACTTAAACCTTTAAAAGCGTGGATGCTCACTTTTGCGTGGCTTGTCATCGTGGGTGCGATTGTCGTGCTTACGTTAATAGCGAGATCATGCGAAGAAGAACATAAAGAAATATTATTTGCCGAAAATGCTGTCGTGTCAGTAAATGTGGATAGCATATCCCTAGTTGATAGCGTTTACACGTGCATTTTCTTACTTAGAATAGAACATCCTGATATCGTGATGGCGCAATGCATAGAAGAAAGCGGAGGATTTACTTCCCTATTGTTTAAAGAGGGGAACAACTGCACCGGAATGCGTGTACCCGCTCAACGTCCAACGCTAGCAACCGGGGTATTATACGGGCACGCCCGATTTGCCTCGTGGCGGGAATGCTTAGCCGATTACGCTATTTGGCAAAGCACTTACGCCCGTGGGCTAACAAGGGAGGCGTATTTGGCTTATTTAGACCGTGTCTACGCCGAGAAGAAAGGGTATAGTGAAAGACTGAAGAAAATTATTAACGATAAAAATTTATAATTATGAAACAAAGATTAATTAGAGTCTGGAGCGACGATACTAAAGAATTAGATTCTCTATTAGAGGATGGATGGATTATTCAGAGTATTTCTGCCTGTGCCACAGGCAGAGGAGGAAATTTCGGTGAGGGTTCTAGTTATTGTTACGTTTGGTTAGAAAAGAATTAAAATTATGAAAAGAATTTTGTTAATAGCCGGGTTAATGATGCTGTGGGTTACGGCTTATTCCCAAATCGCCTACTATAAAACGGGGTGGAAACTTGCTGATCAAGAGAAGGTACACGTTTATAGCACGAATAATGGCAGCGTCGAGTTCGAAATAGCTGATGGAGGTGAATACCGTATTCGGGGGTATAACATTGATCCTAAAACCGATTCTTTAGTATTAACCTTTAAAATTCATTGCGTGTTTATATCATACGATGAACAGATGGGTGGTTACGTGTACAAAGCCACCGTGTTTGATTTCCTAAACCTTAAATATACCAAGTCATTTATCTTTTCTAAGAAGAAATTAAGCGAATTTCAATCTGGTCTTACTTTAAATGACGGTATACTTATTTCAGCTTTTCGTGAAGGAAGCGATGGGAAATGGTATCCACAACGTAGATTTGTATTAACCTTTCATAAACGTTTACCAAAATGAGCAACGAAGAACAATTTCAGGAATGGCTCTCAGAGCATAAAGAAGAATTAGAAGATGCGGTACTTGATCAATTCTTGGGTTATCACCCCGGTAAAATGGAAAACCCGTGCACCGAAACTTCGGTAACCCAAACTACCCCTCTAACCACGAAAATATTCTATGGAATTATAGTGGTGTGTTTCGTGTATCTAGTAATTTGTATTTTAACGCATTATTTGTAAGATTATGATTTATGGAGTTTATTTAGCTTATAACAAATGGGACGTTTTACCTGACGAAGAATGTAGAAACCCAGACATTCCTAATTACCCTCCAGAAATTGCTAGGGTTAGAATGTATAGAAGTAAATTAGAACAGATGGAAGCCTATGCTAACACGCATTGCCCCGCTTCTCAAACAATAGAAGCTACAACCGAGGCAGAATTCAATCAGAAAGTAGAACAAATGAAAAAGAATTTTCTTAATAAAGAATGGCTAGAAGAAAATATTAACCCTTACATATAATGAAAGAAGAATTAGAACTTAGAATTAAAATGGATGTAAACTACATCAAGGTAGCTTTACAGATACTTGCGCTAGGCGATGACAAAATAGAGGTTATCGTAAACAATTTACCCGAAGATGGGGAATTGGTTATCGATGTGAATGGCTTTAGCAATCCCAAATTGGCTCAGATGATTTCTTCTGAAGAGATGTTACAGGTGAAACTCCTGTTATCCTCTCTTGTTGCGGCGCAAGTTGCCATGAATTTGGAAAAGAAAACGGATATCGTGAAACCTTAGTGTCGGTCTCCACATATAACAGTTTGCATAGTTTAAGTAACTAAATTTAAAATTTGAACAAGATGAAGAAAAGTGAATTTATTTCAGCAACTGCCAAAAAGGCAGAATTGACCCAAAAAGAAATGGAACGTGCTTTGGACGCCATGTGCGAAGTCATTACGGAAGAGTGTATCGAAAAGGGCGAAGAAGTTTCCTTCTCTATTGGAAAATTCAAACGCAAGGTGAACCCGGCAAGAACCGGAACCAACCCGTTAACTCAAAAACCGTTGGACGTGCCAGAAAGCCATACGATCGCTTTCAAACCTTCTAAAACTATCAAGAAGGTGATCGAAGCTGCCCCGGCTAAAAAGGGTAAAAAGAAATAAGATAAATTTTGCCATTTATTACACAGAAAAGAGGGGTTGGACGGAAACGTGTGGCTCCTCTTTTTTATTTTAAAGTATTTCGTTATGGATTTAAAACTAACTCCTATTTTTAACCACCCCATTAGTTCTGAGGAACGGGCATTTACACGTTTAGGGCTATTAGCGTTCCCGTCTAGGGAACCTGACCCTAAAGCTATCGCTCGAATGCTTGCATACCCTTTAAATAAGATTCGAATAGGTCGGTACGTAACCAATTATGACATTTTAAACCTACCCCGCCAAAATCGTTACGTTGTTATTTACGGAGATCCTAAAGAAGATTCTAATAGAGAATTCATGGGTTCCCTTGTTTATTCCTCTTCAGATGGTAGAATACTACAATCATCAGTGAAAATAGTTTTTAACGAATGGAACACCGAATTTGAAGAGGAAATCTTTGGCGTTCCTATTTAATTACTTACCTTTGGGTAAACAATTAAAACAATAAGCACATGACACCAGAAGAATTTTACGATGATGAAATGGCAGCCCTAGAAAAGGCTTTCGAAGAAGAAAAACGGCGTATCATATTGGAGTACGCTAAAATGAAAAACACGTTTCCAGCGGGTGCCATTATAGAAGATCATGTTGGAAAGGGTGAAGTAATTTCCTTTAAAGTAAGTTTGATGTTAAGCAAGTATCCGGATTTAGTGTACAAATGTCGGGTGCTTACTAAAGATGGGAAACCCACAAAGAAATTGGAATATCGCAATATTTATTTAAGTAATGTCAAAACAAAATGATTAAGAAAACCCCACCCCCAAAGAAGAATGTTAGCATTCGTGTTGTGACCATAGATGTTAAAAAGCCGTATGATATGTTTGAACACGTTGCGTATATGCACCGTAATTTGCCTACTTACATTGACGTAAAGAAAAGCAATTCACATCAAGGAATGGTAATAGTGAAAACAGATGCAGTTGATAACGAAATCCAATTCTTCAATTGTTATATTCAAAATCTGACTAGGGTTTGGGCAAACAAGGGCGGTAAAGTTCTAGCCGTTTCTTACGTTTCTAATTCGGTATGGATTTTGAATTGGGATTGGATTATGGGATTTAAAACTATAAAGGAAACGTTAGACCCAAAGGATTTCCCCTCCTATACGGAAGTTTTAGATTACACCTGCATAGGCAAATATCGTTTGGACGATTTAAAAGAGAAAGTGAAAAACAAAGAGTTGAATTTATTAGGATTGAAATTGAAATGAGTGAATCTACTGCGTCTCAAAGTGCTTACGCCCGTATAAATATGCGTGATGCCGTGCAAGTGTACAAGGATAAATTCCTAACCGAACCTAACGCTTTAGTGAAGGTTTCTGACGTGTATTACGTCTTAAACAGGCTTGAAGTTATCATTAATAACTTGGCTACTGCAAACGATGAATTAAAACGGGATGTGCAACGGTTGAAACAGAAAAACAAGATATTATGAATGAAGAAAACGATTTGCTGAAACATATTAAGGCGAATGTTGCTAATTTGCGAAATGCTTTAGGGTTCATCAGCCCTAATGAAAATCCAGCTATCATATCAAATAAAATGGTAGGGGCTTTACACCAAACACAATCATGTCTATATGCAATTACGTTATATATAGAACAATTAGATACACGCCTTAAAACTTTAGAAAATGAATGCAAGAACGATTGAATTATTACAACAATACGCCGCACGATACGAAACCCCCGAATTCGTGCTTGATGACCCGGTACAGTTTCCACGGCGTTTCACAAATGTTCGTGACATTGAAATAGCGGGATTTATCGCTCAGTGGTTGGCTTACGGTAGTCGCAAAGCCTTTATCAAAGTTGCTAATCAATTGTTTGAAACTATGGCTTCCTACGCCACTTCTCCGTACACGTTTATTTCAGAGGGTTATTACTACCAAATGAGAAAAAATTATCCAGATACCCAACGTTTGTATCGCTTCTTCACCTACGGCGATTTTTACGACTTGTGCGAGGGGCTTGCTTGTGTGTACCGTATTTACAGCACGTTAGAGGATGCGGTACTATATGAAGCCAACCGTGACAAATACAACGGTCGCAATATACGTTATTTGGCAAGCTTGATAGACGTGTTCTTCTGGCAACAGGGTAAGGCGATAAAAGGTATTCCAAAGGATTGGTCATCGGCGTGCAAGCGTTTAAATATGTTTCTACGTTGGATGGTGCGCCGTGACAGCCCGGTAGATTTAGGTATATGGACTAGAATTGACCCGACAGCCCTTATCATACCGCTTGATACCCACGTGCATCGTATAGCCTCTCAATTAGGTCTCTTTTGTCCCGTTGCCCGTGGTTTAAATGCGGCGTTACAAATAACGCTTAACTTGCGTAAGATCTTCCCTAACGATCCGTGTAAGGGTGACTTTGCCTTGTTCGGGTACGGGGTAAATCATAAAATTACAAAGTGATGATTCATTTAAAGCAAATATCCCAAAGCGCACCAGATTGTTTCGTTGATTTTAGCGTGTACATGAGCCGCCCTTACACCTTGAAAGAATTTATTAGGGAAATAACAACCTTTAAAGAACACGGTTTTCTCTACATTTATTCTTCAGAATTTCGTTCCATTACAGTAGAATATGATTACAACAAATTCGAACCAACTGAAGATTTCAAACGTGTAGAAAATAGACTTGTAAATAAAGTGTCGGCTTCGGGTGGTTGGGGAAGAATAGATTATTACATAGATGTAAAAGAATTTTAATTAAGGAAAGTAACTTCCTATTTTTAGATACGTAATTTATAACGATAGAGTTTTTTAAGCACATGAACACTTAGGGTACGAACCTGTTGCGAAACGAGTTTCGTACCCGTTTTTATTTTAAATGTGTATATTTGTACCATAACTAAAGATAACGACAATGCAAAAAGATTTCTTAACAATTACCCCCGATTCGGGGGGGGGGCAACGGCTCTCTGAGCGTTGTCGCCACAGCCAATTCGGGTGCAGCCCTCACCTCTTCCGTGACCGTTTCAGGTAGCGGAATAGCCAAGAGTATAGATGTTTCTCAAGCCGCAGGTCTCAACGAGATCGTTGCCTTCACGGCGGGTTTTTACGCAAAAGAAGGCACTTCCTACACACCCATAACTCAATTATTCACGGGTTCGGTTACTTTCGTTACCGAAATATTCACGAGAGTTAATGACTTTCCTTTAACAAATACCGCTGAACTTAACGGCAACCTACCAGAAGCGATACGTTATCCTGCTGAAGTAGATTTTTATTATGAAACTTACAAGTCCTCAATAGGATCACCCTACTTTGAAACGAATGCGATGGTCAACATAAACGATTTCTTCTTAGACCAGTTGACCATGAATGGAACTACTCTACAACGAATACTATTCCATGTTGACATAGGCATCCGTTCCGTTAATGGAAATATACCGCAAACCATTATTGAATGGAACGAATCATTAAACGGTCAAGAACTTGTTTACGAGTGCATCAATGGTAGTTGCCCGAGTACAGGCGACTGCAAGCGTTCCGGACCGTTTGACATCACTAAACTCCCCGATTATGCGGCGGATGGAGGTATCGTGGTAGGGTTGTTAATTTACCCCTACGGAAGTTGATTTAATTGGTTCAATTAAATATTTTTCTTTTAAGTTAAGTTGAGGAGAGCGTCCCGTCGTGAAGACAGGTGCGCTCTCTATGCATGATTGAACAACGTTTTTATTTCTCGTTTCTTTTAGGTAAGTTTGCATTGATATATCAACTTAACTTAAAAGAAAATGGAAAAAGATTTCTTAACAATCACTCCCGGATCGGGTAGTGGAAATGGATCATTGAGCGTGGTGGCTGCGGCTAATACCGGGGCGGCACGTTCGTCAAGCGTGGTAGTGTCGGGTAGCGGGGTAACGAAAACGGTTCCTGTCACTCAAGAACTAGGTGGTGTCCCTTTAACCTATTTTGCGGCAACTTTAGTAAATACCGTTAATTTGGAAGATAGTATCACGGGTGGTAACTTTAGATTCGGTATTGGCGTGTATGACATCAATGGAGATTTAAAAGCTAAATCCATAGAAGTAACGCCCGGTACACATCCTTCCGGTAGTGGTATTGTTGTGGAATTCGGTCCGGATGACAATATCATCGTTGCAGACCCACACAATACCACGGTATTGATTAGGGTTTTCAGCACGAATGGGGTTGACACCGGGGATGATAACGTTCATATCAGCCAGATGTCAGTACAAAGTATTATAGCCGCTCAGGGTGGATGGCATCTTACCCCTATAACCATAGAAAACAACTTCACTCGTACCGTTGCCACAGGTAGAACAACATGGAACAATCCGAAAACACCTTTCGTGTACGCAACGACCATAAATTTCAACGCTATCTTGTTAGGTGGAGTTACTTCGGAAGGAAGTTTGGGGAACCACGTCGTAACTATATCCTAAACGACACGTATTGTTTGTACCATTAATTTTGCATTATATTGAAGACAATGTTTGTTTTATTTTGACATTTCCCGGTGACCGTTGCGATAACAGGACACCGGGTTTTTTCTTTCCCCACAACTTCTTTCAAATTTGGTACTAATATACGTCTTTACACTGTCGTGGTTTAGTACCAAATTTTATAATGGAGTCACTAACACGTGGAAGATAAACCGTCAATTCTAAGACTGGAGTTAAGTTAATATATCACCGATCCGGATTTTCTGAAAAGATTTTCCGGATTTTTCATTGTGATTTTAGCAAATTGTATTACATTTGTATTGTTATTAAATGTCAAACATAAAACCAAAACACAATGAAATTAAAGATTGAAAATCAAGTTGAAAACTTAACCGCTACTAAAGCAGTTTGTTTCGTGGAAGTAATCAATAGCGTGCTCAAGTCAGCCGACGAGCAAACGTTGCGTTATTTAATGTCTCGTTTAGCTTCTACAACCCCTCTAACGGTTTACTTTGACTACGGTTTCGGTGCTCACCACTTTTGGATGGCAGACCTTGATTCGAAGACAAAATCACGTGTTTTATTTGCAGAGTTTTAATCACGGGGCGCAAGCCCCCACAACCAGATATCGACATATAACGTATTAAGACTAATTTTAATAACTAAAAATTATGGACATTTCAGCAAAGAAAATTATTTTGATTGACATGGACGGAACGCTTATCAATACTCGTTCCGGTGCAACGTTTCCAAAAGGAACGTGGGATATGACCCTTAACATGGATGTATTCGAAAGACTTCGTGACCTTCACCCCCTTGCAATCCTCATCAACACAAATCAGGGTGGTATTGAATTAGGAATCGTCAACCCCGTGTTCTTTGAATGTAAATTGAGATTCGTGTTGGCTTCCCTACAAGAATTCGTGGGACAATACACTCAGGTAGCCGCCCGGTACTGCCCGGCTAACGCTAAGGAAGACCCCATGCGCAAACCGAACCCCGGTATGCTTAACACGTTGGTTTCCGAATTCGCTAACCAATTAGGAAGGGATATTGATAACAAGGAATGTATTATGATCGGTGATGCTTCTGGTTTGCCGGGCGATCATAGCGATAGTAATCTGCAAGCCGCTCGGAATTTCGGTTGCGAGTATCTCGACGTTAACGAATTTATCAAAATGGAAATTCCTGAACCTAAATATCGTTTGGTATTTATGGAAAACGGTAAAGATTTCCCAGAATGTAATAACCCCGGCACCTTGTACACCAAAGAAGAAGTCGAAAAGGAAATTTCCAAACAAAAAGAAAACGGTATAGAATTATGTGCCGTACCTGAAAAGTGGGAACTTCCTAACATTGTTGAAGAACGACGTGGTGCGGTAGCCGAGCAACAACCCCAGAAGGGTAAGAAAGTTATCATGAAACCGAAAACCCGTAAACGCTGAGACTATGCCACTACTAGGAGAAAACATGGCTACGAAAATCGCTCGTCGTTTGCGTGAACGTAATTTCGATGAGGATATTGATAAATTGGTAGATAAACTAACCGTGGCTTTGGAAGATGCCACTGTTAAATATACTCCCGATTGCATCAAGAATTTACCCCCTGACGTGAAAGTAAGGTTTTTAGATTATCACAGTTATATATATCTTTCACCAACGAATACCCCTTGGTCTAAAACGTGGCATTTGGATGCAGCCTCTACTAGCTCTTTGCATATTGACATCAAATTTCCAAATAAGACTATCAAATGGGAAGGGTGGGAAGAATGTATGGTAATAGATACCACGGTGAAATCTATTCTGCAAGAAATTTGGGAAAAGAAGCTAGAAGCCCAATATTTCATGAACAAAACCAAATGCGTCATCATGAATACCTTAAACAACCTTACCCTCCTAAAGAAGAACTTCCCGGAGGCTTACGAGGCTTATAAGGAAATTCATAAGGCTAGCACTACGGAAATAGAGAATCAACGCAGTCAGCCCGTTTGTGATGACGTTGAAGAATTACGTGCGAAACTTAAAACGAATCAGTGATGTTAACGAAAGCCTTCAAATTAAGTATATTAAAGAAATGGTGGTTCCGTTATTGGGTACACCCGTTCGAATACAAGGCGATAGGTAAAGACCTGTTCGACCGAACCATGCTCTGGAACGAATTCCTAAAACAATTCTTTGATACTGAAATTGTTTGGAACGTGAACGCTATTGCGAATGAAGCCGACCCTTTCATTAACGTGAAAGAAAGAAACGGTAATCGTGTAGTTATAGCGAAGAAATATGTTGATACAGACATTTATCAATTACCGGGTCAGTACCGTATTTACAGGCACGACAAGGGAATTATTTTTGAAATCAACTAACAATATATGAAAAAGTTTAAACCAAATATGAAATACGTCGATGCACAAATCAGAGCGATTTTAAAGTTTAATAAATCTTTAGAACGTAATGAACACCGAATGCACCGTGTACCGCATAACCATACCAAATCTGAAGAACAATTAGGAATTCCAATCGATATGGTAATAGTGGACGCTGAATTTTCGGATTGGTTTCATATTTCCTTTCCTCTATTTAGCATGAAAGATCATGTTGTGGTACTTAAAGACGAGTATTATCAACTGAAGATACTTCTACATCAATGGGAAAGAAAATCTGAACTAGAACGTGCGAAATGGCTAAAAGCACATTGGTCTAACCCTTTCTTATAAACTAACATCGTTATGGGAACAAAACGGCGTCAACCATATCAGTATAAGAGACCCTCTAATAACACTGAATTACGGGTTTCGGTGGGGCAGCTAATAAAGTATAAAGGTAAGAAGTATATCGTTGCCCTAGAAGCCCGTGAGAACGGTCTACAAATGGGTTGTTGGGGTTGCGCTTTTAACATGGCTCCTAAACGTGAGGAGTTCACGATTCCGCCTTGTAAATGTTCCCTAAAGAACGACTTCACCCCGGTAGCGGTGTATATCACCAAAAGAAACCGTGAACTCGTGTATACCTGTCATGACTTGTTTCTGGCGTGTACGGGTAAACAATCAGTTATTTACGTAAAGAAATAAATTATGTTTGTATTTATAAAACCAACTAAAGATGACACGCAATTCAAATCGTTTCCAACGCTCCTTTCAGAAATTAACTTGACCGGAGTAATGAATTTAGGGGGAGGCTTTGGATTCAGTCTTCAGTATTCACTCGGTGAATCATACTATATCGTTTATTCCTCTCCTCATCCTAAAAAGGAAGATGCCGAAATGGCTTTGGTGAATTGCGTTAATTTGATAAATGCCATTAAGATGGCGTACGAAAGATACATTCATGGCGCATCCGTTAACGTTCAATTTTCCGAATTGAAAATAAACGAAGAAGGCAAACCAGAATACGTGTGGCACAAAATTTCTGAAGTAGATTTATCTCAAACAATTACAATTGAAATTTAACCAATATGAAAGAACCTAAAAAAATTTTGTTTAACGTTCACTACGTGTCTGACAAAGACAATAAAGAATGCGAGTTTCCAATTTACTTTACATTGGATGAAACTTTTGATGCCGAAAAGGTGTATAGCACCGCCACATCGTTCATGCACGCCAACGGATTACAGGGGTATCCAATTCAAGCCGTTCCGTCTGTTGATTGGGTGGCAACGTTTACCTTTCCAAAACCGAAAGAGGCTCCTAAGGAAGAAAATGTTAAGGAACGGATAAAGTTGTACGATCACGTGTACCGGGTAACTATTTACAAGGATATAAATGAAGGGACAGCCCGTAAAGGCTCTGTATTTGACATGGTTATTACCGGAACCAGAGAACTACCTTCGGTGTATGAAATCGTGCAACAAATTAACAAGGAAATGGTTAATCATGTTGAAATAGAGGACTTGGACGGTTGGAAAATTAAAGATTTTACTCATATAACTGACCAACCTACTTTAATTCCCGTACCCCCTTTCATTCCTAAATTGGTATGGGCTAGGGTGAAGGGGGTGGTACCCGGAAACCAATACATTTCCTATTGGATTCCGGCTTATACTCGTGAAGATGGCACGTTAGAAAGTGTGCTTGGCGAATTAAGTAGCCCCGACAGTGAAGATGATACACGCCCGTTTACCAAATGCCCTTTCGAAGAATATCGAATAAGTTTTACGGAAGGGTAACTAATGACAAATTTATGAAAATGATGAGGAGGGAATTTCCCTCCTTTTTCTTTGCTGTTACGTTTTATTAGGCTATATTTGTAATACCAAAATAAAGCATAACATTATGGAACCAACGTTAGAAGTTATTAAAACAACGATAAAGGAAGAATACGGCAAAAGTGGCAAACCCTACGCCACTCTAGTAAGGTACAAAACGGAAGTCGGGTTTATAGACTCCACGGGCGTTTATTTACGGTTGTACAACCCCGGCACCCCTTACGGGGTGTTATGGCGTGTAGACAGCGTTAACGACCTGTCTTTTGCTAAATACGTGCAATTTGTTGTTAAACATTGGGACGCCATTTGGGATAGATACGATTTCGCTATAAAGCACGGAAATGATACTAGAAGGATTACCTTTTAGACAATAATCTATTTTTCATTATTCTTAATTTTTATTCTTTACTAAGAACCGGGTTTCCATGACTTTCCCCGGTTCTTTTATTGTATCTTTTACCAATAATCCACGTAATATAACTATATTTGCAGCTAGTAACTAAAACAAAATAATGAAATGAACAAGGATTTTATCTCCGTCACCCCCGATTCGGGGGGGGGTAACGGTTCATTAAGCGTCACGGCGCAAGCTAATACAACCCCAAACACTCGTAATACTTCAGTAGTGATATCTGGAGGTGGTATCACTAAAACCATATCCGTTTCTCAACCGGGTAAACCATTTTCAGAAATTTTGAAATTCACGGGTAACGGTGGTCCCGTTATGGTTGGATTAAACAGTGATGTTTACAATAATCTAGCGGCTTTCGTGGAGGATGAAAATGGATTGAAAACCAATTTAGAACTTACAAGCGGTAATATGGTCAGTGTTTTTTGTAACTCTGATACACAATATTCCGTTTACTTGAATGAAATTGCTAATTCTTGCACTCACGTAACTGTTCAAGGAACTTCTAGTTTGGCAATGTTTGCCGTGACTGACCCGGACATTTTGTGTAACGTTTTAGCTGATACAGGTGCAGTAGAAAACGTTCGCTTCGGTTTTTATCAACCGAGTACTTTTCCAACCTTATTTTGGCAATCAATTTACCAAAATTATCTCTCTATGTTAGAGCACATTGGGCAGTCTGCGGATAAATTACAAAAGACTGTCAATTTGACCATACAACAGAATACTGATGGTTCATATTTAACCACTGATATGCAAAATGGTTTGCTAAACATAGTTTCTCAACACTCTTATTTAACTTTGAAATTCATAGGAGCATAACGATACCCCTGCCGTGATGGCAGTTATTTTTCTTTTAAGTTGTTGTTATCTTGATCCGGGATTTCTTTACAGATTTCCCGGATATTTTATTGTTTATATCTAAATAACTATTATATTTGTGGCAGGTTAAACAACAAATAAACACAGATATGACACCATTAATAATCACGGGAACTTGCAAGGAACTTTATAATTGTGAGAAACTCCTACGACGTTTCGGGTACATACCCGAAGACTGTAATTTAAAAACCGCTGATAATCATGAATCTGGATTCATCGTTATAAATAGGGAAGGGGAATTCTCCTTTCATAAAGTTAATCCTCACCCGGATTACCCCCGGTTAATAACCGCCTGTGATTTCATGAAGAATTACGGGTTGCTTGGGATACGCACCATGTACACGTTTAGCAACATTTACACGGTAGTTACTATTTGCCTCTTTTTAACGGGTATAGAGGGAAGCACTTGGGCGGGTCGGTTGGTGTTGCTTGCGTTGCTTTTGGTTAATATACCGCTCCATTGGAAGTCTATTCGTAAACTTAATTAATACAGTTATGGCAAAGAAACGTAAAGAGAAGGTGGTTTACATTCCTAATCAGCTAGCCTATCAGCAAACCTTTTACAATCGTGGAGAAAATGATTATCTCCACAACAAACATCTAAGTCGACAATATCAGTATAAACTCGCTAAAAAGAAGAAATAACATGAAACCATTTGACATTGAACTAGCGAAACAGGGTAAGCCCGTGTGCACGAGAGACGGTAGACCCGTGAGAATATTGTGTTACGATTTTAAATCTTTAGAAAACACGCCAATAGTGGCGTTAATAAGATTAAACGAACATCAAGAAGGTGTTGTCCATTATTATATTGATGGGAAACATTTTGAAAATGGAATAAATGATCTTGACCTGATGATGGTTTCCGGTCAAAAGGAGGGGTGGATAAATGTCTGCCGGGATAGAGAAGACAACAAACCATTTTGCTATCATGGCAAAATTTTTGAAACTAAAGAGGATGCAAGGGCGTATTTAAAGCAAATGGCAACAATGGCTCCTAAAACCTTTCCTAACGTAGTAGAAACCGTTCAAATATATTGGGAGGAATAATGACAAGTGAATTAAAACAAATGTATCAAACGTATTGTTTCTGGACTTTAAATCAGGGTAAAACCCCCGTGCCTTACTCGAAATGGAAGAAAGCAATTATCAAACATAAAAATAAGAAATCATGAAAGGATTAATTTTATTAGACAAGTGGGAAGTAAACGGTCAGAACCGTGTAGAAGAGGCAGAAGAACTCATCCTGCAACTTCCTAAAGACAACCCCGCTCGAAACGCATGGTTATTCAAGTACGGCATTAGTGAAGAAGCCGTGCAATTGCGGGCTACCAACAATCCCTCCGTAAACTTTAACGAAATGTTTCGAAAGTGTGACACGGGTTCTCTAAATACCCCGTACCTTGATTCCAGGATTATTACAGTTATCGCTGACTTGATAGAAGTTCAGACAGAACAAGAAGAACCTCTAAAAGATGAACCGTGGTTTCCAACGCCAAAAGATTTTCGTTTTAGAAGTCCTATGGGTGGGTTTTACGCCATGCACTTCTTTCCTAACGGGTTAGGCGTGCAAGTTCGTAAAATAGGTGAGAACAAATTTCTTGCTTTCTCTTTAAAATTGCTGATTGGCACGCCTGAAGATTACAAGGAGTATATCAATTTAGAATTAAATCCCCAGAATTTAGGGTATGATGCCAACAAGTTACAGAAGCAACTTGAAAAGATTAGAACTTACAAATTAGACAAGTGATGGAAGATCGTAAACTCGCTGAATTGTTGGTGATCTTTGAAACTGACTTCGAGGATTTAACACGGGGACAACTGCAATTTCTACGCATTCGCTATCGTGAGGAAACGGGCATTAAAGACACGCTAACCAAAGAACAGTTATTCGAAGCGTATCTTAATCTTAAAAGGAAGTATTTTAACGATTACGAAATGTTATTGTTTTGCCCCCGTACCCGCATGGTAGATTATGGGGCGTTTGGTGGACGTAAGCTAGAGATAAGCAAGATTACAGTCCCCACGTATGCCTCTCTAACGGGGCATAACGTGGGTCAATTTACCGTAACCGGACACACGTCCCTGCCCGTGTTAAACGTGTCTATAACGCCCGATAAGACAGTTGTTTACTGTATCGCACCGGATGGGGAGTTTTGCAAAATAAGTAGTACCGATTTTGACTTTGAAATATGAATTTATTGTAAAAATTTAGCTTGTAGAAAAACTAATAGAAAACGCCCGGCAAACACCGGGCGTAATTTCAAGACTAACCGAAATACATGAACCACGTTTCAGCGGTTCAAAATTACAAAATTCTTTGCTTATACTTTTCAACCATTTCCTTGTATTCGTCAGTAGGAAAACGTTTTCCAAGACGATCAGCCCACGCTTCGGTGTAGAATTCATGGTACTCTTCAGGATCGTTACAGAAGGTGCATTTAACGGCACTCGGTATCCCTATAACGAAAAGATATAACCACCCTAGCATACGGCTCTGGCGGGTGTGACCCCACTCGTGGGCGCATAGAGCGGGCTTGTGCATGAAGCCGCTATGAGTAACGAAAACGAACTGTCCTAATGACACGCAACCAGTACCGTTCTTAGTAAAGAACATCACCCCGCCGATAATACCTTGGTAACCCCACCCCGTGAAACACGCCACAATAAGTCCCACAAGGTTCTGGGGGGCTTGCCATATAGCAAGTAATACGTTTACTAGGATAGCCCAAAAGGATCGCTTAGAAGGCTTGTTTGACTCCTCAGGTGGTGTTGGCACGGGGTCAAAACCCCCGGCAACGTAATAATCGGGGTCATTCTTCCCCGAAAATCTTTCTGAATTTTTAGTGTGTAATTGTTCCATAATTAAAACTATTTTAGCCACTAAATTACTCGTTTTCTAAACGTTGTGCAAGTGCTTCCTCCTCTTCGGGGGTAAGTGGACGTATCTTAAGAATGTTTAGAATCTTAAGTTCGGCTTTGCTAATTGGGAAATATAGTCGTGTGTTACCCGTTTCTGAACGATAACATTTTTCACGATCATCCCTAAACAATAGCAAATCAGGCTCATCATCTTCGATGAATAACTCGTCAGTGTAGGCGTACATGAAATCTTCCCATTCTTCTTCAAGCCCCGTGCCTTCCCCGGTGGCAAACGTGTTAGGAAGGGAAGGGTCAAGAAATTCCTCCAGAGTATCAGCCTTTATCTGAACGAGGCGTGCTTGCTGTTTGCTTTCTTTTCTGAAATAATCCAGTTCATCCTGCAACCGGGTTATCTCGCTAATAAGTTCATTTTCACGAAGAGTTCTGTCGTTAAGTTCTTCGTTGAGCCGTCGTATTTCACGATCCTGAAATAATATCTTTCTTTGAAGTTCTTCTACTTGACTACTCATTATTCACCAATTTTAAAATGAAATCATCACTTATACACAAAATTCCGGTGCAATTCATTTTCTCAAGGCAGCAATCTGCACAGAAACCGCCGTCACAATCCTTACGTACGGTAAAGGTTTTAGCGCACTTCTGAATGATCTTGGGTCTACTACTTTTGGTAATTTCTACCAAATCCAACGAAATAGAACACGTTTCTCCATGTTCTAAAGCGTTCACGGCATCTGCCGATTTATTCTGTATTTTAAATGTTTGAGCCATAGCTTACAATTAAAATGGACACCCTTCTGAAAGAGGATTTTTCATGAAACCTTGCGGGCATTCTAACATCACTTGCACGGTTAAATAATATTGAAATTTTTGATCAAAAATTTCAATATCTTTGGGTTTGACTTTTCCAGAACTTAGTAACTCTACTAAATAAAATGTCAAATAATCAGCAAGACCGTCCAAATAAACTAAATGAACCTTTCTACCGCCATATTCTTCAAGAAAACCGTCCGGATCTTCTCCAACACACTTGTCCGGCATTTCCCCCACCATATAACCATTTTCTATAGAAATAAGAAATTTATCTTCTCTATTAAACGTTTTAACTAAACTTTCATATATTAGTACTCCACCTTGTTTTAAGATAGCTACCCAAATATTACTAAAATCAATATTTATTTGTGGGATAGGATTTATATCATTAAAACTTTTAAAGTTGATTACTCTTAATTCTTCAAATTGATCTTGGTTATTTTTCATGTTTCCTAGGTTTAAAATTAAACTTTATTGTTTTAACGGCGGGTCTGCCTGCTTTTGAACTATGTCCATAAATTGGCTCGTAAGAACATTCAATAGGGTCATAAGGATTGTTTCTTAACTTATTAATAAACGGGTCTATAATTTTATCTTTTAACTTGTGAAAATCATAATTTGGCACGTTATAATTATGTTTCAGTGTTTCTACGCTTAAACACACTTCTAATTTATCCATATTTGAGCATATTAAGCGATATAAACGTTGTTTAATACCAGAACCCATGGAAATGGATGCCATTACATTAAAGAAACAACCCCCAACACCTTTACCAAAATAAAGCAAATATCTTAATGATATTGGTGAAAAATAACACCGAATAAATGGGTTTCTATTTTCAATAGAGGAAAATAGAGGAAAACTAATTTGAGGTAAATTATTTTCTTCCGTAATAATAAGTCTTTTACTTTGCATTGTCATAAATTTATTGAACACCCAATAATATCCCCTTTTAGATATTTCTGATGCTCTAAATTCTATGAAAGGCTCATCATCTTCCTTGGTGAAGGATAACCCACTACAAATATGCCGTAGTGGCTTTTGAAAAACATTTATATCTGTTTGCATACTCGTGAACAACCTCCCCCACGTTAAAGAAAAAATATTCTCTTCAAAATCATCATACTTCCTACTACAATTTAGGAAGATGTGCGGCTCAATTCCAGAAATTTTAAATTTTTCCATTTGTTATTAATTTACGTTTAATAATGTCTTGTACGTGGAATTACACCCAAAGTTTATATCATAATGAGTAAATTTTAAATTAGTATCGCAACCTTGTTCTTAGCCGCCCCCTAGCGGGTGTTTATCCCGCCCCCTAGCGGGTGTTTATTGTTGGACATATAGGATGCTGAATCCGGAGTTTCCGACCCACTATAAAGTAGTGGTATTATATTAATAGTTTAGTATATATACTTCATATATTCATATACTTCGTATATTCATATATTCGATATATACAAGCGTTTTGCCCCGGCAAAAGGCAAACAAACATCACCTCGCTAACGCTCGGTAGGGGGCGGGCTAAAGACCCGCCCTTGAAATTTTAGGAGATTATAACCTTTCCTATTAAGATTGCGTAGTAGTTACCGTTAGCCTCCTATTAGTTTTGAGATAGCCCACGGGCACGATGTAGTTAAATTTGAGGCATGAATATTCTATTTTAATTCCAGAAGTTTTGATTTAGGTTTTTCGAGGGGCTTCGGCTCCTCGTTTTTATCAGACAAGATGTCTTCCCTATTTTAGTTTTGGGAAATTTGTAATTTTACTCCCAGAAAATTAAATTTAATTTTGAATTATGGAACAAAATAAGAAAATGTTATTGTCGGATTTCGAGGAAACTGCACGTAATCACGGTTACGAGGTTTTCACTCCGGAAGAGATAGCTTCCTACACCAAAGACGGTATAGAGAAAAGTCAACGTAATGAACTGTCTCCGGAAGACAAGGAAGAGTTTGCCGTTGACGTTGCTTATCTGGCGAAAGCCATTTGTGTTGACGCAGACGGCAAAGAAGTAACCCGCTATTACCGGGAGGCTCAAGTTGAATGGGGCGAGGGGCAATATTACATCGAGAAAGCCATGCGAACCGGACGATACGCCGATACACGGGAAAACAGACGGTTGGCACGTGTGGGTATGCCGTACAAGAAGAAACCGAAGGAAGAAAAGCCCGAGGAACAAAAACAACATAAAGATGTCGAGGTGAAAGGTAACCTTTCCAAATATAGCGAATCTCAATTGCGGACGCTCGCTACCAAAGCCGAGAAGTTAGCCGATGCCGCTGAAAAGAAAGGTGATTCCACTAACGCCAAGAAGTTCCGTGCTATCATGGAAAAAGCTAAAGCCGAATTGTCTAAAAAGAAGAAGGACGACAAGGGTAGTTCCGAGAAGGGTGATGACAAGGTGGAGAAGTCAATGGAGTTTACCCCGTGGGAAAACCTTATCATGAAGTCTGCCAATAAAACCGACTTTACAGAAAAGGAGCGAAAGGGGCTCGCAGAGAAAGGCGAAGCCATGCCTAATGGTAAATATCCGATACGGAACGAACAAGACCTGCACGACGCTATTAGACTAGTTGGTGCGTCTTCTATGCCGGAGGCAGAAGTTAAGGCTTGGATTCGCAAACGTGCGAAGGCTTTAGGCTTGGAAAGCAAGTTACCAGAATCATGGTCAAAGGACGGTAAAGATGAATAGCGTAATCGAGAAAGCCCGGTACGGGCGTTACGAGGATACTCCAGAGAACCGTCGGTTACACCGGGTAGGGTTGGAATACGGACACGCCGCCGCTCAACAGGAGGCGTCTCCTAATCAACCTAAAAAGGAGGAAAATCCACTTGAACGTGACGCTGCCGCTTTGGAACGTAAGATAGCCGATATCAAAAAGAATAAAAGGATATGGCTTGAATACGAGGACGGGGAATCTCGGTTTAACAAAGTTACCACTCAATTACAGAAGAAACTGGATGGCATTCGGGAACAGTTAAAGAACGGGGCTTCCGAAAAGAAAGAAGAAACCGTGAAGGAAACCGCTACCGTTGAGGAAGAGGAAACCCCACGTAAGGAGGAGAAGCCTGTTAAGGAGGAAGCGAAGGAAACGGCTGAAGTTACCGAAACCAAACAAGACACAGGGGGTGAGCAACAGGAAGAGTTTTCCTACCGTATTAAGTTTGACGATATGCCAAACTCCGGGCAGGTGAAATTTAAGAAATACCTTTCGAACAAGATTAGAAAGCGCATTGATGAATCTTTTAAGAATTTGCAGGGGTTAGATGATAAAACGATTCAGCTTTTACATGATGGCATTGTCAAGGATTTTAACGAAAACTTTGATAACATGAAGAAGTCAGAACGTGCCGAAGCCCTGTATAAAGCGATGAAAGTTAAGAACGAATTGGAGAAAAGAAATAAGACGGATAAATCAGAAAGTTTATCTGATTCTGACAAGCAACTAAGGGATGAAATAGAAACCGGAAAGGTTGTACCTATTCGTAATAAAAGTTCACAAGGTTTTGTGTCTAAAAGAGGGGATGTCTATAAAATGAGTTTAGCAGGTGCGCAGGGTGAAATTTCTTTCATGTACGATTCTATTAAGGAATTGATGGATGCGTTGGTTCGTCATGGTTACAATAAAAAGAATTAAAATAAGAAAGGTACTAATATACGTCTTTACACTGTCGTGGTTTAAAATCTTGCAACAAATTACAACTTCTTGATTCGTTGCTAATGATATGGAGAAAGAGGGCATCCGATGTGACTTGCTTTCAAATTTGTATATTTGTAGCGCATTTTAAATAAGAAATTTAATTTAGAAAAGTATGAAAAAATATGTTTACTCCAAATTGGATGAACGGGTAACTGTTGAGACTGATGGTTTAGGAACTATCAATAACTTCATGATTACCGGGTTAATCGGCGACAATTATGGCAACATGGTTCACGCTGGATTTAATTTTGGCATGGGGCAGTCTGTCACTATTGCTGAAATGTTGAACATGGCTAAAGCCATTGAGGCTCGTGTAGATTGCTATGAAGGGAATAAATTTATCGTTGACGAATCAGCTGACTTTACTAGCGGTGCGCCCGTATTGGCAGGGGTTGTGAACGGGTTGTCATTGAAGGTTATTTACGACGAGAAAACTTTCAAGGCTTATATGCCTGCAGATTATCAAGAGCAATACCCGTGGGATGAAAATACCGCAGCTTCTTTCCCGTGGTTGATCGCTACTTTTGACCGCACCGGAGACGAAAAAGCAACAATGGATATCACGTTAATGGCAAACGACAATCAGTTGTCATTTACCGATATCGAAGAAGCCGTGGGCACAGTAAGTGAAGACGGTAAGACTTTGACTACTTCCGCCCAACACTACGTTTCATTTGAGATAATCAACGAGTTGAACGTTACGGTTCCGGCTGATGTAACGTGGTTCAAAATTAGAGCGTTGTACAGCGGTCGGGCATACGACGCAGCCGTTTATGTGACACCTACGACAATTTAATAGGATATGAGTAGGAAGAAACGACGCATATTAAATCATCAGAATATGGGGGCGCAGAATGCTCCCATACCTGATTTTGATGGGTTGTCTCTTCAAGAACTCCAACTGATGGCACAGGCGGCTCCGATGGCGTTGCAAAACAGGTTACAAAAGGCACTCAGTTCGGAGTCATTTGAAGAGGTAATCAAAGCACAGGCGTTCATATCTCAACAACAGAAGTATGGACGTCGTTTGGCTACCCCCGAAATAAAATCAATACAGTGGAACCCTTCCGAAATTGGTTTTAACGGGAAAGGCTACCGAGACCCGAACAACGGTGTTACTTTTAACACCCTGAACCGGATGTCGGAAATTTACATTATCAAGGCGGTTATCAACACTCGTATTGAACAAGTTCAGAATTTCCTAAAGTACAGCAATGATGATCAGAAACCGGGCTTTAAGATTCGTTACAAGCAAAACCCCGGAGCGATTGGCAACGTTGAAAACAAGAAGGATATTTCGAAGGAGGACATGAAGAAGGTGGAGTATATCGTGAAATTTTTGGAAGATGGTGGTGAGAATGAAAAGTGGGAAACGGAAGACAACTTTCAAGAGTTTACCCGTAAGGTGCTTAGAGACTCTCTAGCCCTCGACCAATTAACTTTCGAGGTTGTGCGTAGCCGTAACCTTAACGTTAAGAAGTTCCGGGCTGTAGACGCCGCTATGATTCGTCAATTGGACACCAACGACCCCCGGTATATGCAAATGTTCGAGCAATTCCGTTGGCACGGGTATTTGCCCCGATACGCTATGGTATGGGATGGACAAATCATACGCCACCCGGTTACGGGCGAGTACGTGGCTTTTTACCCGTGGGAATTGGGATATGGCATTCGCAACAAGTCAACCAACGTGTTACGCAATGGCTATGGGTGTAGCGAATTGGAAACGCTGATAGAGATTGTGACGTGGATATTGTGGGGTATGCAGTACAACGGTAATTTCTTTAAACAGGGTAGTCAGCCGAAAGGTTTCCTAAACGTTAAGAACCAGAATATTGATCAAGGCACGCTGAGCGAGTTTCGTCAGGACTGGAAGCAGACGATGAGTACCGTGTACAATTCACATAAGATTCCGGTTATACAGGGGATTGATTTGCAGTGGATAGACTTGCAACAGACAAATAGAGATATGGAGTTTACCGAATGGATCAAGTTCCTATTTGTTATTGTGTGTGCGGTGTATCGTATGGATCCTAGCGAGTTAGGTTTTCAGTTCCAAGATCAAGCCCGCATTTTTGGGGAAAGAGGTCAGCGTGAACGTTTGGATCACTCTAAACAAAAAGGCTTAACCCCTCTAATGGTGTTTTATCAAAATATTCTGAATAAGTATATTATCAGTGAAATTGATGAAAGACTGGAGTTGGTGTTCACGGGTATTGAAATTGAGGACGAGAACGCACAGGTTGAATTGGATAAGAAGAAACTCGAAGCGGGTATGGTGTCTATGGAAGATATGTTTGAAAAATACTCGGGACGGGCGTTTGATCCAGATATGGACACCATTCTTAACCCGGTGTACCAACAAGCCCAACAGGCTAAAATGATGGGTGGAGATTACATGAATGAAGTAGCCGAGAACCCTGATTCTGGTAAACCTGATGATCCAGAAATTGAGGAGTTATTGAATAAATCTCAGGCAGGCAACCCGATTTTCGGTGCAGCCATGGAATTCATTACTAACCAATTAGGAAAGAAAGCGTAATATGAAAGTTCCGAAACTCCCAAAGATTCACCACCACGTTGATCCAATGAGGTTTCCTAACGTGCAAGGGGCTTATGAGGCACAAGCCAAGAAGTCTTTCAAGGGTGGGGAATTATTTGTGAATTTGGTTAAAACGATGGTAGAAATAGTTAAAGATAAGAAATAATGTTATTCACGGCGCAGGACATACAAAAGATTCTTACCGACGTAGATTTTGCGGTGGCTAAGATGGTAGCGGAAACGTTAGGCAAAGATTACCTTTCTGCTTATGATATCGCCGTGCTGAAACGTAAAGGGGTGGATTTGCTAAAACTTATCCCTAAGTTTCCTACACATTATCAATCTTTTCTTTTTGGTCGTGTTTCAGCCGCTCTAGGAGCGACTGCCGCCGCCAAAATAACTTACCCGGAGTTCGTGGCGTTTATGTCTAAGATGGGCGGTTTGACCCCTTCTTCGTTTGATTTGGCTATGTATAAAGTAGCCGCAAACAAGACGTACACGCATATAAAGAATTTGGGGGAGAGAATTAAAAATGACGTGGGGGCTTCAGTGGCTTCGGAACAGCTTGTTTTCGTGCAAGCCCAAGAGAGGGCTAAAACGGAAGAGGCAATTCACGATGATATTCTTGATGGGGTTGTTGAACAACGTTCCGTTAAGAAGATCACCGCCAATATAGCTAATCAGATGGAGAATTGGGGGAGAGATTGGGGTAGAATAGTGGAAACTGAACATCAGGATGTGTTTAACGTGGGTCGAGCCACGTATTTCATGTCAGAAGATGATGATCCTTTGGTTTACTTTGACGTGTTTCCGGGAGCGTGCAAGCATTGTATTAGATTGTTCCTAACGGCAGGTATTGGAAGCAAACCAAAAGTTTTTAAACTTTCTACCTTGTTAGCCAACGGGACAAATTACGGGGTGAAGGCGCAAAACTGGAAAGCAACGATTCACCCCGTACACCCATTTTGTTTTAATTCTGCATCAACTAAGATTTTTACTGTTGATGGTTGGAAAAGAATAGCTGATATAAAGTGTGGGGACTTCGTTTTAACACATAATAATAGGTTTAGAAAAGTTTTACAAACTTTTAAACATGAATATGATGAAAGTGAAAAAATTTATAATATTGAATACGAGATAAAAACACGATATGGGAAAACAACTAAAAAACTTTTAAAGCATATTACTGGAAATCATCCTGTTTTGGTTAATAACAAATGGGTGGAAGTTAAAAATGCTAGAATTGGTGATTTTTTAGAAATAAAAGGGGTTGAGTGCGAAAGGTGTGGCGAATTGATTTCCATAATTCCACTGAGAAAAAACAATTTAGAATTATGTGGTTCTTGTGTCAATAGTATTTCTGCAAAAGAACAATTTCAAAAGTATTCTTGGATAAGAAAGCATAATTCTGAATGTGCATCAAAACAGATGAAAGAAAGATATAAATCAATGCCTAAAGAAGATAAAAGAAAGTTAACGTTGAATGCCCGTGCAAAAGTTAAAGAAAATCACCCAGAGGGGTATAATTGGCTGATAGAAAATAGGGGAAAAGCTAATTCTAAAAATGGACAAAAGAGAACTTTCATAGAAAAGAAACTTACTCATTTTCTAGAAAAACTCGGAGTACCTTACGAATTGGGCGTGTTCATTCCTAATAATGGCAAGTTTGAAAACAATGTAAAAGGGTATTTCCCAGATGTGTTCATTCCGACATCAAATATTATTTTAGAAGCCGATGGGAGTAAGTGGCACGAAAATAAAAAAGAATATGATGCCACTCGTGATTGTGATTTAAAACGAGAATATGGTTATGATACATTTAGATTTTCTGAGAAAGAAATTCGTGAAGAAGGTGAAAAGGTTTATAACAGATTAGCCCTATTAGTGAAAAATCATTCTGGAAAGTTTCAAGGCATTAAAGCAAAAATTACAAATATTGAAGAAGTGAAACCATTTTCTAAATATTTGTATAACTTTGCTGTTGAAGAAGATGAAAGTTACATTGCGGATGGAGTTGTCGTACATAATTGTAGATGTGACCTAAGAAATGTCCCAAAGGGGTATGTATGGGATGATAAGAAAGGGGAATTCGTTCCACCTGAAAATTTCGAAAGAACTGTACCTCGAAAGAGTAAGGTTAAGATAACTATCGGTGAAAAAGAATATTTAGTATAATGATTATGAATCTTAGAAAAATTTTAGGTTATCGCACAACGGCAGAAAAGTTGGAAGATTACCGGGCTCTTAAAGAGCGTTTAAATGAATTAAGTGTCGTCGGGAAGGGTTTAGCTGATAAGTTTATGTTTCAGAAATCGATGGTGGATGGAATTGAACTTATACCCGAAGCAAAGAGGGGGCAAGTGCTTGACAGTTATAAAACCTTCGTCCAAGAGCATTCTAAAGAAGTGGCTAAGGCAGTTTCTGAAAGGGAACGTATTCTTAAATCTATTGAGAAATACCGTAACGATCCAGAGATAAAAGATGCCTGCCAGAATATAGATACCATTGACACGGCTACCATTGCGTACCGGGCTGGAAATCTGAAAAAGGATGGGTATTTTACCCTGTTGAAGTCCCTAACGGGTGAACCCACGAAGTACGCTGATGTTATTGCTTTCAATAGGGATGGCAAAATGCTCGTGTTGCACCGGGTAACTGAATTGATGTGTAACGGTACGGTATGCGTGCCGGGTGGTCACGTTGATCTGGGTGAAGATTTTTTGGTGGCGGCTTTACGTGAATTGAAAGAGGAAACTAATCTTGACCCGTTAGATGGTGGTATTGAGGAGTTGGGAGAATACCGTAGTGAGGATGCTCATATCAAGTATTATAAGATTTACGTTGACGAGTTGCAACCTGTAACTCTTGACGCTACCGAGCATTGTTTCTACGAGTGGATTGACATTGCTGAAATACCGTTGAAACCATTCATATTCGATCAAGGGAAAAACATTTTGAAATTGTTAACCCCGGAAGGATTTGAAGAGAAGGTGACCCCATTGTTAAAGGCGTACCACGAAGGCAGAATAGAGAAGGCTGCCTTTATACCTGCTTATTCTTTCATGCTTGCTAAAGCGTTAGGGGTTTCTACCGAGACAGAGGGTCGTTTAATGCCCGAATCTTTAGAGGGAAGCAACGGTAAGCGCAAGCGGGCGATAGTCCCTGTACGAGACCCTAAGAAGAACGTGGAGCGCATTTTAAAGGCAGTAAGCGGCGAGGCAGAATTGTATTTAAGCAAAAGCCTGAAATTGGAAAAGCCTTTTATTATTCATGAGGTCACGTACAAAAGAACTCCAGAGACCAATTATTTGACAGAATTGGAACTTGTTTACGAGGGTGATGAAGCCCAAGTGCGACAAGTGCTAAAAGTATTGAAAGATAATTTCTTGCGGGGCGATGGCGTTAAAGTTAAGACAAGTCACGAAGAATTTCTGGCGGCTAACGAGCACGGTACAGATTACGTCGGTGATCCCATATTTGTGGAATTAGAAACCGTTGCGTAATTTTGTGGACAATTATAAATAAAAGGATATGTATAATCAACTCGAGAACGATTTTAATTTCTGGCTACCGATAGATGTTGCGAAATCGGAAGCCGAGGTGGCTACGGAATACCCCCGTGGTGATGATCGTCGCTATGAGAATATGGTTTTCGAGGGGATTGCTAGTGATAATAGTAAAGATTTCCAAGGTGATTCAATGGAACCTAACGGGTTTGAAATTGATTACTTCTTGCGGCATGGGTTATTTAACCTTGACCACCTAACCACCAGAGCGAAAGAATTGAAAAGTAGATGGTGGATTGGTGAGCCAATAGACGGTAAGATAGTTGATAACAAGTTTTGGGTAACAGGTAAACTTTGGAAAGATTCCCCAGAAGCTAGAGCGTTTTGGGATAAATGTATTGAGATGCGTGCGAGTGGGGCAACCCGCCGCCCCGGTATGTCAATAGAAGGTAGGGCACTTGAAAGAGACCCTAAAAATCCCAAGCATATAACCAAAGCGGTGATAAATAATATTGCGTTGACAATGACCCCGGTCAATTTCAATTCATATTTAGATTTTGTGAAAGGCGTTCAGGTTCAGGATTTTATTCCTACGGGTGAAATTTTGAAAAGCCAACTTGAAAATCGGATTATGTACGAAACTGTCGTTGGAAATCGGCGTTTGGTAATTGATGCTGATTTTAACATACGTGAGGAGGCTCTATGATAATCCGTTTTGATAGAAAGAAATTTTGTAATAATTTTAACCAGAAAAATTGACAAATTATGTTGACGAAAGAACAAAAAGATGATGAGTTAATCAAATCAATGCTTGTCAGTGGTTTTGAGGAAAGTCTCATTGAGTCTTGGCTTCAGAATGGAACCTTGACCCTTCAGAAGTCTACTCAATATGGTCCGGATGATCATGGCGAGGGAGACCCCGGTGATACGAAAGAGAAACGTGCTGACAAAGGTACTGAGAAGCGTAAAAAAGAGAACGAAGAAGCTGACGAGGCTCAACGTTCTGAAGAAAAACGTGAAAAAGAAGCCGATAAGGTAGAAAAGGGCAACGGCGAAGAAGGCGATGGAGAAGGTGAAGACAAGGTTGACAAAGGTTGCGGTATGGGCGATGGGAAACCGGGCGATCCGAACCAATTGGCAAAATCTTTAGGTTTTGACACCTTGTTGAAATCTATGGAAGATACGTTGTTGGCTAACCAAGCTAAGTCTCAAGAAGAGTTTGCTAAGTCTATTCCGGCTATGATTGAAACCGCCATGACTGCAATGTCTGAAAAGATTGAAAAATCTTTGGAAGGTATGCGTAACGCTATTACCGTGATTGGTAATGCCGCTCCTAGATTTAAATCTGACATGAGCCAAGCCTTGATCGAAAAGAGCGTTGCTAACGGTGGTGGTGTACAGGACACTGAAGGAAAGACCGCTTTGAGCATCTCTAAAGACCGTCCGGTTGTGCGTGCGTTAATCATGAAATCCATTGAGGAAGAAGCAGACGAAAGTTTGAAGAAATCTTTGGAAAGTGATTCCTACGCTTACTTGACTGACCCGCTAGGTGGTGCAGTAGGTGAAAAGGCTGCGAAGTATCTTTATGACAAGAAAAATGTTCGCTTAGTGCAATAAATATTTCGTGATAACAAAATAAAATAAAGAATAAAATGGATTTATTTAACTACAAAGGACAAGAGAATGCTAATCCGTTGGATAGTATGTCGTCTGAGGACATCTTGAAAGCTATGGAAGCTGGATTGATGACAGGTATGCAGTATGACAATATGTTGAACAATGGTGGAGGTTTGAAACCTGAATCATTGGACTACGTGTTGAAAAACTTGGAAAACCGTTTGGATCAGTTGGTATTCTGGAATGAAATGCCTCGTCAGAAAATCGAGAACACTGTTCATCAGTATAACCAATTGTTCAAATATGGTCAGGAAGTGGGTATCTTCAACCAAGAGGGTGAAACTCCTACTGAAACTGACTCTGTTTACAGACGGAAATCAATCGTTGTTGCTTTCACGGGTGTAACCGGGCAGGTAACTCATCCGGGTATGATTGTGCGTACCACGGTAGGAAGTTTGTACACGAAAGAGGTTGAGAACAAAACCATTTTGTTGCAAACTATTCTTGACAAGAAAATTGTTGACGCTAACCGCCAAAAGAATCCGGAAGAGTTTGATGGTGTGTTCGCACAGCATATTGAAGGTATCAACGACATCACCGGTGGTTTGTTAGGTAAGACTTCCGAGCAAGTGCTTGACGCTTACTTCGGAGATGTTGCCGTTATCAACGCTAACGGTCACGTGTTGACTGATGCTATGGTTGAAGACGCTGCTCAGGCAGTTGTAAACGACCGAAACGGTGTTATCGACCGTATCGTTTCTTCTCCTATCGTGTTCAACAACTACGTGAAACTGTTCCACGAATCAAAACGTGTGCTCGTTGGTATGGCAGGAGCCGTAGAAGGGGCAACGATGGGTCAGTCAGTGAACAACATTGTAACACAGTTCGGACGTGTTGCTATCAAGGCTGACAAATTCTTTGACTTCGCCGCTCCGGTGAAAATAGGTAAAGGTAAGACTTCTGAGAAGGCTCCTAATGCCCCGGTAGCTGACCCGTCTACTCCGGTAGCTGTGGCAGTTGACTCTAAGGGTATGTTTGGAACCGAGAACGCAGGTACTTACTTCTACGCTGTTACGGCTAAAAACCGTTACGGGGAATCAGAACCTGTGTTGTTGAATTCTACCGCTCAGGCTGTCGGGGCAACTCAATCTGTAACCCTGAAATTCACGGGTGCAACTTCTTCCGCTTATCCGGAAACTTGCTACGTGATCTATCGTTCAGAAATGGATCCTGCCGACATCACTACCGCTGACTTGTTCCCGATCTTCGAGGTTAGCAAAACTGAACTCGCAGCCGGATGGGACGGTGCAGCCGCAGGAACCGTTCATGACCGTAACCGTTGGATCGCTGGAACTAAATCAGCTTTGGTTTACTTCAACGGTTCTGAAATGATGGAATACCTTGAATTAGGTGGAACCATGAAGTTGGATTACGCTATCGTTGGTCCGAGACGTTCATTCTCTGTATTGAACTACGGTACTCCGGTAGAATACCAACCGGGTAAGATCGCTCGTATCATTAACATTGGTAAGAGAGGAATCCCGACTGTAACCGCATAAGGTTAATTCTTTCATATAATGTAAGGCGAAACGGGGTGGGGCTTGACCCTGTCCCGTTTCTTTTATTAACATCAAATTTTAAGACAATGGATTTATTTTCAAGAAAAGCTGGAAACAGAACTATTAATTTCAATGGAAAACCCGTTAAATTCGTGAATTGCGTGGCAACCGTTGACGACGCTTTTGGCGCAGAGATTTTGAAATTGGGTTTTCCGGATTTGTACGAAAAGGGGAAAGAACCCGCATACCAAACTCCTAAAGAAGTGGCTTTGAAGTCTGACTTTAAAGATAGAGAGGCTTTCTATCAGAAAGAACTTGCACGCCTTACCAACGTGAGCGAGGCACGTGCCAAGAAAGTGAAAGAATTGGAGGCAGAGGTGAAGGCATGGAAAGAAGAATATGAGAAAGAACACGCATTGCGTGTCAAGGGCGTTGAAACACCCGCAGCCCCGACCCCTGAACCTGCTACCGAAGCCCCGGCAGAACAAGCCCCTACCGATCCGGTAGAGACCGTTGAAGGGGAGGTAGAAGAGTCTGCAGAAATTGCAGAATTGCGTAAAGAATTAAAAGGCTTAACAAAGAAAGCCGATTTGGTTAAATTCGGTGAAGATGCCGGAATTGACATGACAGCGATGAAGGAAGCTAAAATGGCTGACATTATCGAATATATTATTGCGGAAACGAATAAATAATAATCCTTATGGGACAGCTTACATTAACAATGAAATATCGAAAAAACGAGGGGATGATGTTATCTCCGGCTGAAGTTTTTTCAATATACTTGTATGGTATTAAAATACAGGGCGGCGATGGAACGGCGTTTAGCAATGAGAGTATGAGATTTTACATACAGGCGGCGCAAAAGGAGATTGAGAATTATTTCAATCTTAAACTGAAGCGCACGTTCATTGATAAGGAAAAGCTGACGTTTTACCGTGCGGATTATTGGCAATCGTTTCCAATACTGTTTCCGAGTTACCCCGTCAACGTGCCATTATCGCTGACGGGGCGATTCAATCAGTTGGAACAGATTTCCTACCCTACCCAATGGCTAACGGTATCTACTAATAGTTACGGTATTTATCGTCGTAGGGTATCTATTGTGCCGACAGGAACCGCAGTGGCAACCGCTAATGCGGAAGTTATCTTGAGCGGTCTTACGACGCAATTAGGAAGTCAACATTTCCTAATGATTCCTGACTATTGGGATTTTCAGTATATAACCGGGTTTGATTTAGACCATTTACCTATGGACTTGATTAACATCATGGGGATGATGGCGTGTTTCGGACCGTTGGGTATTGCGGGGGATTTAATATTGGGTGCGGGTATTGCGGCGCAATCGTTAGGAATTGATGGATTGAGCCAAAGTATCAGTTCAACGGCATCCGCCACTAACAGTGGTTACGGTGCTCGTATTATTCAGTATCAGAAAAATATCGCTGAAACTGTCAAGAAAATTAAATTGGTTTATGACGAAGTGAAATTATCGGTGTTTTAATCATGGCAGGAAGAACAGTACATAATTCAGACGCCCCGCAAATGGTAACTCCTCAGGTTTATTTTAAACCTGAGGAATTCAATATTGCGATATGGGAACACGCATACGATATTATATGTGAGAAAGCGATACGTTGCCCGTGTCAGGGTGCGAGTGGTTCTCCTATCCCAACGTGTCATAATTGTCATGGTTCTGGTTACTTCTACGTTAATCCGGTAATGACGAAAGCTATCGTGCAAGGGCTTAATCGCATCACTCAATACGTGCATTGGGCTCCTGAATTGATGGGAACGGCGGCTATCACGGTGCGGGATCAGGATAAGTTATTGATTTCATATCTTGATAGGATTACTCTTAATGACGAGTACGCCGCATTTTCAGAAATGATTGTAAGCCGGGAAATGACCCCCGAACACGTGAGCGTTTTCTTGTCTTACGCTCCTATTGAAATATTTAACGTGTGGCTATATTCAGCGTATAACGAACCTTTAGTTCAGCTTGACCCTTCTTCCTATTCTGTTAATGGGGATAACCCTTACTGTATTAATTTTGAAGTGGGGGCAGTACCCGCCGGAGTAGGTGTGTCAGTGTTTTACAAACACCGGGTGCAATACCACGTGATTGATATGCCGCATGAAATTCGGGCATCTGAACAACGGAATAAGGTTTCCGGTCAGTTGGAATTGATAAAATTACCGTTGCAGGTGGTTGGACGG
>OHAO01000312.1_pt1 | contig 36373 bp, 25 predicted proteins | sample 1577151 | NCBI WGS metagenome assembly OHAO01 (sample SAMEA3541585, study PRJEB24748) | human gut metagenome | biome: human gut; feature: human-associated habitat; material: faeces | place: China | collected 2012 | reverse complement strand
CATCACCGTTTCATAGCCGATGCTGCTCACGATGAGGCGGAACGGCAACGGTATGCTTTATACGTTAATGTACGAAGAAAATATTCTGTATCAAGATAACGTATTTTTGCCATTTATATTGCCTTTCAACTACACCTGCGGTAGCAGGTACAATGGCGACAAGCACTCTCACGACAATTTCGTCTGTTAATGGGCAGATTCATAGAACCGACCACGCCTCTCTACGACGTGAAAGTGAGAAGAAATGCTAACGGAACACCCCATTTCCTACCTCTACAAACTATATTCTATCTATATATTTGTTATTAACTATGTAAAAATTCATTTATATCTACTAAATATTTACTATTCCATTTCTATTTTAATTGGACTGGAATAGGAGCGGAATGGGAGCGGCTCACAATATGATAACTAGATGCTAAATATGGATTACAAATTTTGTTAATTATTGTAATAGAAACAAGTGTTAAAATTCTCCTGAACTCTAACCTGATTCGAAAGACTTTTCCAATAATATATCCATCCTGTCGGATTCAACGGATATACATTGATTCTCGACAAGATTTCAAACAAAAACAGATCATCATCTTCAGATAATAATCGTGAAGACCGTTTCTTTACCTTCTATGGATGAAACTTTTAGATTGCCGCCATGCATTCGCATAATCTGGCGGGAGACGCTTAGCCCAATACCCGATCCCTCTTCTTTAGTGGTAAAGAACGGGACGAATATCTCGTTCATGATTTCGGGGGAAATACCGGGACCATTGTCCCGTACCCGGATCAACACCTTTCCCGTCGGCCCGTGTTCGGCGGAGAGAGTTACGTGGGCATCTTCCCTACCCCGCAAAGCGTAAAATGCGTTTTTCATCAAGTTTAAAAGGACTTGTCCCATAAGGTTCGGATCGGCAAAAACCTTCAGGTCTTCCGGTTCAATGCAAACATCAATCGTGACTTCCGGGAAATTCGGTTCCGTGCTGCTCAGGATCACTGCCCGCTGGATAAATTCGTTTAAGTTGATCAATTCCCGTTCAGGCCGAGGAATACGGGTAAACTTACGATAGGATTCCACGAAAGAGATCAACCCTTTGCCCGTTTCACTAATCACCTTCAACCCGTTTTCCGTGTTGCGTTTCAAGTCGTCGGGAGTGATTTCCGGATCAGAGTGCATGGAAAGTAACGTGTCGCTCAAAGAAGTTACGGGGGCGATCGAATTCATAATCTCGTGCGATAACACCCGGATCAAGCGTACCCAAGAATCAATTTCTTTCTCGTCGAGTTCGTTCTCGATGTCATTCATGACTAACAAGGTGATGGGCTTGTCTTTTAATAAAATGCGGGAGGCACTGACTAATAATTGCACGGAGCCCCGTTCGTTCGTGAAAGTCACCCGTCGACTTTCCCCGGGGCGAATTTCCGTCACCAGTAGTTTTAAGGCCGGGGACACTCGTTCCAACTGGTTGACGTGTGTGAATATCTCCAATCCCAGCAATTTTAAGGCGACTTGATTATTCTGCGTCACGAATCCCCGTTCGTCCAACGCCACGATCCCGGAACTCACGCTGTTTATGATCAACTCGTAAAATTGCTCCCGTTGTTGTATCTCCAAACGGGTATTCTGCAAAATATCCTTGATACGGTTCAACACCCCGTTCAGAAAACGCTCGGAATGGCTACCGCCATATTCCGGAAAATGAATGGAATAATCGTCGTTTTCCAAGGCTTGAAAGAAGTAAGCCAGTTTCCGGTTCACGGATCGGACATTCCACACGACACGAAAACAACACCCCACGGCAAGTATTGACGTGGCAACACCCGGGATATACTCACCTTCCGACAATAAATAACAGGTCGCCACGACCAGAACGATCAGAAGTAGCAAATACGCCAATACTCGCAAGGTGATGTTTCTTACCATATCTTATTGTTACAAATTGAATTTTTTCATCTTGTTATACAGGGTTTGCCGGGTGATTCCCAGCCGGGACGCAACAGCCGACAAATTGCCCTCGTGCCGTTCCAAAGCCTTGCGGATCATCTCCCGTTCCATATCTTCGAGGGTTTCCAAGGGAGCCATCTCGCCCGGCTCGCTTTTGAACAGGAAATCTTCGGGGGTGAGTACTTGTCGATCACACATGATCACGGCTTTTTCCACGGTGTGCTGTAATTCCCGCACGTTTCCCGGCCATGAATATCCCAGCAGTCGTTGCCGAGTCTCGCCGGAAAAGGACAGATCGGGTTTCCGGTATTTCCTGCCATAATCCCGTAAAAAGGCCTCTGCCAGTAACAGTATGTCATTCCCTCTTTCCCGTAACGGGGGAACTTCCACGTGGATCGTGTTAATGCGATAAAGTAAATCTTCCCGGAAAGTGCCTTCTTTGACCATTCGGGGTAAGTCGCTATTCGTGGCACAGATCAGACGGATGTTGACGTCAATCGGTTTATTCGATCCCACCCGGATCACTTTCCGGCTTTGCAGGGTTGCCAGTAGCTTGGATTGCAGGGCATATGACAAGTTTCCGATTTCATCCAGAAATAACGTACCCTTGTTTGCCGCCTCGAATTTCCCGACACGGTCTTCCCGTGCATCGGTGAAAGCTCCTTTCACGTGACCGAACAACTCACTTTCGAAAAGGGTTTCCGTGATCGCTCCCATGTCCACGGAGATCATCACCTCCCCTTTTCGTCCCGAGAGGGCGTGAATTTCGCGTGCCACAATCTCTTTTCCCGTACCGTTTTCCCCGGTAATCAACACGTTTGCATCCGTGACCGCCACCTTTTCAATTAATTGACGTACCCGACGCATGACATCCGACTCTCCCCACACGACTGTCCGTTCGGGGGAAAGCTGTCCTTTCAGTACCTCTTCCTTTGCTTTAAGTTGTTTCACCTCCCGTCGGGATTCATGCAAACGGTAAGCTGCCAACAAGGTGGCCACTAACTTGGCATTATCCCAAGGTTTGACAACAAAATCTGTCGCCCCTTCCTTCACGGCCCTCACCGCCAAATCAATATCCGCATAAGCCGTGAATAAAACCACGGGAATCTCCGCAGCATATTCCTTGATCCTTGACAACCAGTAAAGTCCCTCGTTCCCGGTATTGATACCCGCCGAGAAATTCATATCCAACAACACCACATCTACCCGTCCCGATTCGAGGATGGCTTCGATCTGGTTCGGAGTTCTGAGTGTGATCACTTCCCGGAACACTCCTGCCAACAACATCTCCAAAGCGTTCAGCACGGCCTTGTTGTCGTCCACGACCAGTATGGTTCCCTGTTTCGCCATATATCTTGTTTTTCTACTTCAACATCTTTTCTAAAATACGCTCCACTTCTTCGGCTGTCGGACAGATGGCTAATATTTTACCCTCTTGATCTACCAAAAAAGTTCCCCCACCGGAATTACCGACACAATATTTAAACCAAATGTTCCCGGCGTCGTTGAGTTCCACGAGATTCAACCACGGGTAACCGTCCTGAAGGGCCGCAGCTTTCGCCGTTTGTACCGTCTTTTCACGGGCAACCCCGACGATCGTGAAACCTTTGGATTTATATTTTTCATACACGGGAATCATACTCTTCGCCGACCGTCGGCACGGGCCGCACCAAGAGGCCCACAAGTCAATCAAAGCCACTTTCCCTTTTATCTGTTCAGATAAAGTCACGGAGTTTCCCTCAAAATCCGGGGCGGTGAAGTCTATATAACGTCCCCCCACTTCAATTTGCTTTAACGACTGAAGCATGGTTGCAACCAACGTTGTATATGAATGTTCGGGGAACATGGGTTTATAGATGGTATTGTATAAACTCTCCAAATCCTGTACATTTTTAAAGGATAACATATCAAACTCCTCGGGAAAACCATGCACCTGATAATCCACCAAACTCATCAAATCATCCATTAACAAAAAATAAGTTGCCACCGATGGATGTTCCGCCATATATTCTTCCTTCCATTTCTGTTCTCTCTCCTTCAGATTTTTGCTTTCCTCATTTAACGCCATCAATTGAGGAGTATATAATTTTTTATCCTTTTCTAATTGCTGATAAATTGCATACAAGCTATCCGATTTCGTCTTATCTTTAGAATATAGAGACATCAATTCTTGCAATTCCATTGCTCTAGGTGTAAAATAAAGCTTCTGCTTACTTAATGTCTCGTATCGATTATACAAATCACTAAAATGGAATTTATCTTCACTTAATTTTTGATATTGTTGATACTGGTTATTGATCTTCCCACCATGAATTTCCGCATCTACATACGAATTTTCAGACAAAATCGAGATATTAATCACCCCCGGTTCAACAAAAAAACTCACCGGTCGAAAGGCTGCTCTTGCTAACTCATCAGTAAACACAAGCCAATACATTTTACACTCCCCTAATTTGCACACATATTCAAACTCACCATTCCGAATAGGTATTATAGCATAAGGCTCCTGAATCCGATCGTCATCCTTGTACCCCATCAGCACCAACCTAGAACTCGCAAGGTGTCCCTGCACCTTCCCACGAATCAGACAATCGCTTTCCTGTTCCAGCCTTTGCGGTTTCTCATCCAATATGATTCCCCGGATCCGCCAGTCTGTCTCGTGGTTCCCCTCCACGTAATCTACCTTTTTCTCCCCGGCATCCACGGGTTCAAAATAGAGTTGAAAAGTCATCCGACCGGATTCCGGCAAAAATATCTGTTCATTTAGCGTGATACCTTCCGCTTTCAAAAGTTTATATTCTTTACCACTCTCCCCTCTTAATACCGTACGCCCCACAACCCGAAACCATTCATTAGGGAAATAGTTCACTTGCCCCGTGATAATAGTAGCCTCGTTGGTCAACTCCATTTTTACAATATCGAACATATACGTGTTTGTCGCCTCGTACCACGGGACATTGATCACTTTTTGTCCCCAACCCAATGATGTCCAGAGACACAAACATAATCCGAAGAGCAAGTTTTTACCTTTCATAAGTTTTTATTTTTTAGTTCTAAATTCTTCCCGTCTCGTTTAAAATTTCCCGGTTGGCAATCGTTCTATTTTTAATTAAAGGATGTCCCGGTTTTCCAACTCGGTCACGATTTGCCCGTCAAAGAGATGAACCACCCGGTGGGCATACGAGGCATCATGCTGGGAGTGGGTCACCATGACAATGGTCGTTCCCTCTTGGTTCAGCTCGGTCAACAAGTTCATGACTTCCGCCCCGTTTTTGGAATCGAGGTTTCCGGTCGGCTCGTCGGCAAGGATCAGCTTGGGCCCTGCCACGACGGCACGGGCAATGGCAACCCGCTGTTGTTGTCCCCCGGAAAGTTGCTGCGGGAAGTGCTTGACCCGGTGACTAATGTTCATCCGGTCGAGAATCGACGTGACCAGTTCTTTTTTCTCCGACGCCTTTTTCTTCAAGTAGATCAAGGGTAGTTCCACGTTCTCATAGACATTCAACTCGTCAATCAGGTTAAAACTCTGGAACACGAAACCGATGTTCCCCTTACGAACCTGCGTCCGCTGTTTCTCTTTTAAATGCCCGACTTCCTGCCCGTTGAAATAATAATTCCCGGATGTCGGGTTATCCAACAAACCGATGATGTTTAATAAAGTTGACTTACCACAACCGGAAGGGCCCATTATGGCCACGAATTCTCCCTGTTTCACGTGAAGGGACACGTCGTTCAACGCTGTTGTTTCGACCTCTTCGGTACGAAATACTTTACTTAAATGCTCAATTCTTATCATGATTCAATCTATTTACGAGTAAAACTTCACGTTGAACGTACCATTATCATGCCAAAAGGCATTTTACACTAATTATCAATACATTACCAAAATATATTTTATATCACGTGTCAAATAATTAGACAATCGTGTCTTATTTTTTGACATACTATTCTTCCCTATTTTCTTCTATACAGCTGAAAACAAACACTTTCCGACTTTGGCACGACATTCGTTCTTCTGGATGCAAGATAAAATAAAAAATGATGATTTTAAAGCAATATTCCATTTTACTGAGCATTTTAACATCCGGCTTACTTGTCAACGGGCAAAACCGGGAATGGACCCTTCAAGCGTGTATCGATTACGGCGTGGAGAAAAGTCTTTCCATGCAACAACGAACGCTACAAAATAAAAACGATAAACTGGACGTGCGGAATGCCACACTCTCGCTTCTACCCTCTGTTAGCGGGATTTCTCCCGGCGTCAGTTACAGTTTCGGTCGGGGAATTGACCCGGAAACCAACACGTATACGAATACCCGCTACATGTCGGTCGGGGGATTCGGCGTAGGCAGTAGTCTAACCATATTTGCCGGGTTTAGTAATATCAATCGTCTGCGAGCCGCCAAGTTAAGCCGACTCATGGGATGGGAAGAAACCGAGAACCAAGCCAACCAAATCGCCATACAGGTAATGAATGCTTTCTTCACGTTATTGTATGCCGAAGAAGAGGTTCGTATCACGCAGGAACAAGTGGAAAACTCCCGGCTACGTCTTAAAAAGATTGAACGGGAATACGAGTTAGGGAAAAAGCCGAAAAGCGACCTTTTCGAGATGCAGGCGCAACAAGCTTCCGTGGAGTTCCGGCTGATCACGGCTCAGAATAATTGTCTTAACGCACAAGCTAATCTTAAATACATTATGAATTATAACGCGGAGGAGGAGTTAAGGATTGACGCCCGATCGGTTTCCGAAGTCCTCCCGGAACTCCACGAATTGAAGACCAAAGAGGTTTTCACGCAAGCGCTCCAAACATTACCGGAAATCAAGCTGGCCGCTTACCAAATCCGTTCGGCACAACTTGGCGTGTATTCGGCAAGAGCCGGGTTATATCCCTCGATCAGTATTAGCGGAAGTATCTCATTCGGGAATTATAGTGACCAGCGTTCAGGTGATTTCTTCTCGCAAATTACGGACCGTAATCAGATCGGGAAAGGGTTCAGCATCGGCATGAGCATTCCCTTCTACTCCGGTCTGAGTCGCCGTTCCAGCCTCCAACGAGCCAAACACAATTATCAATCGTCGAAGATACAATACCAACAGACGGAACGAGCATTATATAACGAGATACAACAAGCCCTGCAAGATTTGAAGTCCTGCACCCAACGCTACCGGATTGCCGTGCAGCGAGAGAATTTCAGCTCCCTCTCCTACAACGCTGCCCGCAAACGCTACGAGCAAGGACTAATCACCATCATCGACTTGAACACGACCTCCAACAGCCTCCTCGAAGCAAAGTACGACGTGCTTCGAGCCCGCTTAGATTACGTGATGCAAAAGAGAATGATTGATTTTTATCAAGGACAACCGTTAACTAATGTAGAATTTAGAATTTAAAATGTAGAATGAATACTACTTTCCTATTCTAAATTCTAAATTTTAAATTCTACATTTTAAATTTATAAACACCGTGGATCGACTAATAGAACAAAAAAGAGGAATTAGAAGAAAACATATCCCTTATCTCATCGGGGGCATATTTATTCTTTGGTTTGCCGGATGGACCATATTCGGGAATCATGAATCGGCGTTACGAGTAGACAAAGAGAAAATCACAATAGAAGACGTGAGCCAAGGGATATTCCATGATTATATCCGGATCATGGGGAACGTGGAACCATTGACGTTCTCGCAGTTAACCGTGCAGGAAGGAGGAAACGTAAAGGAGATTCTCGTGGAAGAGGGAGAAATGGTGAAGGCGGGCGAGGTCATTATCCGGCTGGAAAGTAAGAATCTGGAAACGGAGATACTAAATAGCAAGGATCGTTTCGCCGAGGAAGAGAATTCCGTGCAAAATAGCCTGCTGGACTTGGAACGGGAAGAGCTGAACCTGCAACAGGAACGGTTAACGCTGGAACTTGACGTGGAAAGGAAGAAACGAAAATACTTGCAAAACAAACAACTTTTCGAGGAGGACTTGATCGCCAAGGAAGAGTATCTGGTGGCTAAAGAAGATTACGAGTACGCCATCCACAACCGGGAACTGATCACGGAGAAGCAAACAAAAGATTCCATTCGCCGCCACTCGCAGGTCATTATGCTCAAGCAAAAAATGGAGAATGCCCGGCGTAACCTGCGATTGACGCAGGAACGCTATGCCCGACTCAACGTGTGCGCCCCGATCGACGGGCAGTTGAGCGACCTAAACGTGGAGATCGGCCAGGTGGTGAGTTCCGGCAGCCAAATCGGAAAGATCAACGTGCTGAACGATTACAAGGTGATGACACAAATCGACGAACATTATATTGACCGGGTACGCAAGGGACTGACTGCCACGTTGGAACGACAAGGGAAGGATTACCAGATGGGGGTGATCAAAGTGTACCCCGACGTGAAGGACGGGCAGTTTAAAACCGACTTGGAATTCACGACTACCGTCCCTCCCAATATCCGAACGGGACAGACGTATCACCTGAACCTGCAACTCGGCGCAGCGGACGAATCGATACTGATTCCCAGAGGTACTTTCTACCAAAGCACGGGGGGACAATGGATATACGTGTTGTCTCCCGATGGAACAGAGGCTTTCCGGCGAAAAATAAAAATCGGCAAACAGAATCCCCGTTATTATCAAGTAACGGAAGGACTTCAACCGGGTGAAAAGATCATTACGTCAGGTTATGAAATGTTTGGCGATAACGAACGACTTATTTTCAAGTGATTTTTTGTACTTTGCAACACGGCTAAAAATAACACGATATGTATCATCTCAAACTGGTAGGACGTCAGATTTTTCAACGAAAAGGTTATTTCGTGATCAACACGATCGGGCTGGCCGTGGCTCTCACCGCCTCCGTACTTATTTATACTTTTCTGGTAAAAGAATGGCAGACAAACACGTACCACAAGAATGTTGACCACATTTACCGGATCACAGTTCAAACCGACGGATACGCTTACTGGGGATCAGAGGTTTGCAGCTCGCTGGGAGAGATTGCCAAAGCGGAACTTCCGGAAGTGACTGACTATACCCGGATCATCACGGCACGGGAGATGAAAATTCGCTGGGAGAATGACGATCACTATCAAACCGGGATCTCCTGCGGGTACGCAGACCGACAGTTGTTCAGCATGTTCACGTTCCCGCTCGTGACAGGGAGTATTCAAGCCCTCGAACAACCCGGCTGGGTAGTGATTTCGGAAAGTATTGCCCGGCATTATTTCAAGGATGAAAATCCGATAGGAAAACTGGCATACTTGGAAAACCTGTACACACGTGGAAGTGTTTCGACATTCCGGATTACCGGGGTCATGAAAGATATGCCACCCCGTTCATCCATTCAAGCCGACGTGATTCTGGATTTTTCCGTGATAGAACCTTCATTTCGGTACAACATGGGAAACGCCGTACAGACGTTTATTCAATTAACCGACGGGGCGAATATCCAAAAGGTTGAAGAGCAATTACTTCAAATTGAATACCGGGAGTCTGATTATATCCGGGAACAAAAGGAAATATTGCAGTTGCAACCGTTACGGGAAATGTACCTGCACTCGGATCACATACAAGACTTTGACCTCTCCTTCACCCAAGGGTCGGGGATCTTTAACTGGATTCTGTTCGGAATCCTCTTGCTCATCCTGTCGCTGGCATTTTGTAATTACCTCATCATCAAGTTGGCACTAGCGGATAAAAACGCAGAACGGTTTGCCATACAAAAATATTTCGGGAGTAGTAATCGAAATATTTTCGTGCAGGTGTTGTTGGAAATAGGCATATATACCGTGACGGCCTTCGCCTTGACGGTCGTGCTGACCTCTATTTTTTATCCCTATTTCGCACAAATCATTTCGCCCAAGCATCCCTTCCCATTTTATTTGAGCGGGACGGAAGTTATCGTCTTCCTGTTCATCTTCCTGTTGTTTGCCGGATGCGTCGGGGGAATTACTTACGGACATATCAGCCGAAAACTCAACTCTTCCGGACTGAAAAACACGATTGCCTCTTCACGCTCGTCACTGGATTTGAAGAAAATTCTGATGGTTGCCCAACTGACAATCTTCTGCGGGTTGCTTTTTTTCTCCATCGTGTTTCTCCGACAAATCGATTATCTCCAAAATAAACCGCTGGGTTACAATAACCGGAACACGATTTCTTTCGGTTGGCTGAATCCCTACGAGATCACGTCTCTGAAGGAAGAGTTGTCGCAACACCCGGACGTGTTGGCCGTGAGTTGCGGCGCCTTGCTCCCGATCGGGAACTGGGCGCATCGGGATATTCATCTGGTAGAGCAACCGGAAAAAAGCATACGATCCTACTCGCTCTTGTGTGACGAAGATTTTCTCCGTACCTACCAGTTAAAACTCGTGGAAGGACGGGATGCCAAAACGAAAGTCACGACACCGGGAATCTATTCCCGCAAACCCGTGGACATCGTAGAGATCGTCGTGAACCAGAAGTTCGTGCGGCAAATGGGATTGAGTCACCCGATCGGAACGCTACTGAGTGACGGAACCGCCAAAATGCAAATCGTGGGGATCGTGCAGGACTTCCACTACCGCTCACTCTATGAACCGATACAACCCGTCATGATCGGCAGTGACCTTCCGGGAGTGTCGGTTACCCTCATCGTCCGGTACCGGGAAGGGAAACGAAGCGAGATGATCCAATACCTGCAACAATTACACGAAAGCCGTCACCCGGAAACGCTGATGCATTACCAAGAATATCCCTATTCCGAACTATACGAGCGGGAAATCATGCTGGGACATCTCGTGTATATATTCACAGGCATCGCCCTATTGATCGGAGGTATGGGAGTACTTGCCTTTTCTGTTTTCATCGCCGAGAGCAAGACCAAAGAGATCGCTCTCCGCAAGGTGAACGGAGCCTCGGAAGGACAAATCATGATTTACCTAAATCGCATTTTCGCAGGACAGTTGGCAATCGCCTGTATCGTGGGGATTCCCTGTTCCTATTTGATTTGCCGACAATGGTTGCAAGGTTTCGCATACAAAGTCACGATAAGCCCTTGGATTACCGTTTGCGTGATCGGGTTTTCCTTGCTACTGGTGGTTCTCATCACCGGCTGGCAAATACGCCGGGCCACACGCCGCAACCCGATTGATTCACTTAAAACCGAATGACCATGCGGATGTTTCAATATAAAATATTATTCCGGCATTGGGGTAAAAATAAGATATATCCCTGTATCTCGACATTCAGTCTGGTTATCGGTCTCACGTGTAGCACATTACTGATCGGGTTTGCCATGCACGAACAGCACACGGCACACTCCACGCCCGGAGAGGATCAGCTTTACGTGGTGCAAACGAAAGATAATTTTTACCACAACTCGGAACTGAAAACATACGATACCCCGGTCGGGGCTGCCCAAAAGCTACACGAGAAATACCCGCAGGTGGCAGGGTACTGCACTTTCCGACAAGAATTCGTCGTCATGCACCGGGGAAAGCACAAGCAGGAGATTGATAACGCATATAAAGTCACTCCCGGTTTCGACACGCTTTTCCAACCGAAAATGATCAGCGGGAATTTAAAACAAACCCTATCCCAGCCTTTGGAAATCGCGATAACCCGGAGTTTTGCCCTCCGCACGTTCGGGAAGGAAAACCCGTTGGGAGAGGTACTCACACTCGAAACCTACAAAGATGTATTCGTGAAGGACGGAGAGGGTTACGGGGTCTCCCAACAACAAGTCAATCAAGACTACACGATCACCTCTGTCATTGACGATCGCCCACCAAGTGTCCTATATTACGAGCTACTTTTCGGGTTATCCCCGGAAGAGATTGCCCGACAACCTTTCAGCACCTCGTGGTATCATAACGTGGTGCAAGTACAAGCGGGAAGTGATCTATCCGCCCTGCAAGAAAAGGATGAAAACGCCACTCCGCTTTTCCTGCTCCCCATCGAACAGGCGTACTACACGAAAGATTATTCCGAGAACCGACTTTTCAGGTACCGGGATTATAAACAACTGCAAACCAGCCTGTATATCGCACTACTTATTCTGATTATCGCTTGTTTTAATCACGTGAACATTAACATGACCCGTTCGTTCCAACGTTTACTTTATTCCGGTCAGCAACTGATACACGGGGCCTCCCGGAACGAAATCCGGTGGCAGGTGATTCAGGAAACAGCTCTCCAAGTGGGCTTTGCTTTCCTTATTTCACTAGCATTGATTTACATGGTGTTACCGAAGTTTAATGCCTTTATGGATTCTCGGCTGACTTTTTCCGATTTGTTCCGGGGAGAAACGCTATCCATCATTTTCTATACCCTTGTCGCCGTGATCTTGTTCCCGTCAATTTATATCCTGTACAAAGCAGAACGGGTAGCATTGGCCGATATTCTAAGGAAAAATTACACGTTTCATCGTTCGCTGATTGCCGGAATTATTGTTGTCCAATTCACGATTTCGATCATTTTGCTAGCCCTTTTCCTCACGATAAAAGGGCAGACCGAATACATCACGCACATTCGCCCGGACGCGGAATCGATTATTTCCATAGAACACGAATATACACCCAACGAACATTCGTGGAAGACATTCAAAGAGCAAGTGATCACGCTATCGGAAGTTGTTGACTACACCTCTACCCTCCCGCTCATGAATGGAGCCATCGCTAACCGGGAATTTAATGCCAACACGTTAAAGATGGATCAACGTTTTTTCCATTTTTATCACGCCGAACTCGTGGCAGGGGATTCCTTGTGTCATACTTCCGATATTTCCACACACAAAGTACTGGTGAATGAATCACTGATCAGAAAAAAACAGATCGAAAACCCAATCGGGCAATCTTTTTCACATGACGGGATGGACTTCGTGATTTGCGGAGTCATCAAGGATTACGCTATTGATCACGTCACGAACGAGGTCGAACCGTTAATTATCATCCGGGAGACGGATGACTGGGTAAACGCCAGAGGCTCGGTGATTAAAACCCGACTGGGAGAGGTTGAGGCCACGATTGCCCGGATGCAGAGCTTGTGGAAAACGATCGCTCCTGATGAATCACCGTTGGTTTTTACCTCGTTAGCCGAGATTTACAGGAATATACACAAGGAAGAGTTCCGAACGGCACGAATCGTTTCCGTATTCACATGGATCAGTATGCTACTCTCTTGCATGGGATTGTTCGGGTTAGCGTGGTACTCGGTTGAATGTCGGACAAAAGAAATTTGCCTGCGGAAAGTCAATGGGGCAACTGAAAAGCAAATCGTACTGCTCGTGTGCGGACGTTTTGTGAAATGGATGATCTGGGCCTCACTTCTCGGTATTCCAATCGCTTGGTATTTGGCTAACACATGGATTTCGCAATTCGTGTACAGGGCTGAATTATCCCCGTGGATTTTTATTATGAGCGTATTGCTCGTAATTATGATAGGTATTATTACCGTGATTCGCCAATCTTGGTATGCCGCAACGTTAAACCCAATAGATACCCTTAAAACCGAATAGCCATGTTCAAGCAATATTTCAAAATTATCCTCCGTAACTGGAAAAAGAACAAGATATACACCGTCATCAATATCGTGGGGTTGGCCATAGCCTTCTCCATCACGTTATTGATCTCGAATCACGTGATCACGGAATGGACAATGGACAAGTTTCATTCCAATGCAGGAAACATCTACCGGATTACTAACCAATACCTAGAATCCAAGGAGTGGGAAAGTCTCACGGCCTACCTAATCGGTCCTTATGCCAAACAGGAAATCCCCGGCATTGTCAATTACACCAGAATCATGCCCAGTAACTCTTACGGAATAAAAAACAACGAGACGGAAGAGTATATCCCCATTCCCAAAAGTCTTTTTATAGATGAAAATTTCTTCCAAATGTTTGATTTCCCAATTATACAAGGGAAAATCGACAGCACTGTATTAAATTGGATCATCGTCACCCAAAACTACGCAAAACAGCACTTCGGTGATCAAAATCCTATCGATAAAACTGTATTCATCAAAGACTTGGATTCCGAAAAAGACCACGGATGTGTAGCCCGGATTGTAGCTGTGATCGAAGATTTACCGGCAAATTCTTCCATCCAATCCGACATTTTTATTGACAGTCGAGTCATCTCAAAAAATAGGGATATACTCTATTGGGGATGTTGTTCCTCCTATACCTATCTTCAACTTGCATCAACGGCAGACATCTCCGTCATCGAACGAATGATACCTCAAATGATCGAAAAAAACAACTCTTACTTGAAAGCCAATGAATACAGATGCCAATTACAACCCCTAACAGACATCTATTTTCATTCAAACCACCTTCATCCCGAGGCCATTTTACGAGGCCAAATATCCTTGTCTCTCCTTCTCTATGGAATTATTTTACTGATCCTATTTTTGGCACTAGGCAACTACATCATGATCAAAACGGCCCAAATAAATAAAAATATTACCCGAATGGGCATACAAAAATGTTTCGGGGCTGACAACCGGACAATACGACTCCAGTTATCGCTGGAAATTGGTATTCACACTCTATGTGCCTTACTTTTATCTTTCGCACTCGCTTACGTGTTGCACCCGTACATCATAGAAATTCTCTCTCCCGAACACCCGTATAGGTTCCACCTATCCTTTCAAAAATTTGCGGGATTCCTCTTACTTGTATTCTTCGCCATGTTCTTAACCGGATTTGTATTACACTTATACACTCATAGAAGATTAAACCATAACGGACTCAAACAGGCCATCCAACCTGCTCCCAGGTATAAGGATATAAAAAAAATACTCACAATTGTACAAATTACAATTTTCAGCGCCCTCCTTTTCTGTGCCACCGCAGTATCAAGGCAAATGAACTACATGCAACACATGGATTTGGGATTCAATCAGGAAAATATCTTATATTTTTACTGGCCGGACAATGAATTTCGATACGAAACCCTAAAACAAAAACTGCAACATTCCCCTGCCATACTCAACGCCAGTAATGGGTACCCCCTCCCATGCTACGAAAGAGCCGAGTCGATCTCAATACCTAACCAACCGGAGAAAACCATTAAAGCTCGTATCATTCTCGGCGATGCTGACTATATCGATACATACCAAATTCAACTTCAAGAAGGCCGATGCCTAAAAAAGTATAACTATCCTATTGATCTGAAAGAATTTGCAAGAATCCGTCCCAATCATATCCGAGAAGCTATCGTTAACCAGTCTCTCGTGAAAGCTCTTCAACTAGAACACCCGTTGGAAACCATTCTCAACTTATGGGATCATGAGTACCCTCTCAAAATAGTGGGGGTCGTGGACGATTTCCAGTATTTCCCACTATACAAATACACGGAACCTGCAATCATCATGTACGAATTCCCTCAAATATCCTCCACGATGATCATTCACTACCAAACGGGAGAATTCCAAAACGTATATCGTTACATCCGGACAATGTTCCAAGAGAAATTCCCCAATACCCTTTTTAAATGTGAAGAATATAATTTTTCAGAATTATATGGCAAAGATATTGCCGTTGTAAAACTCATCATCTTGTTCGCCCTCATAACTATCCTCATTGGTGGCATGGGTATTTTCGCATTCTCTACTTTCATGGTTGAAAGTAAAACTCGGGAAGTCGCCCTACGTAAAGTAAACGGAGCTACCGAATGGCAGATCATGCAACTCTTTAATCAACAATTCTTCGCAAGAGTTCTTCTCGCCTGTTTTATAGGTCTGCCCGTTGCTTACTATGCCTCGAAAGAATGGTTAAAAGGATTCGCTTACAAAGTAGAAATCCATGCGGGATTATTCATATTTGTTTTCCTCACTTCCGTCTTTGTAGTCCTCGCCATCACAACTTGGCAGACCAGAAAGGCCGCCCGTCAAAATCCAATAGACACTCTTAAAACCGAATAGCCATGTTTCAGCAATATTTTAAATTCATAATACGCAAACTTTCCCGCAACAGGGTTTACACGGTGATCAATATTGTCGGGTTGTCCATTGCCTTTTCTGCCGCTTGGTTGATATACAGTCACACGTCAAACGAATGGAATATGGACGGATACTTGAAAAATGGTGATCATATTTACCGGGTGATTAATCGAAACTTCAATGAACCAAATTGGAATTGTAGGAATAATTCATTTTTCGGATTAGACGCACAACAAGCATTACCGGAAATAGACCGGATTGCCCGTTTTTTCTTAAAAGACTATCAAATAAAAACAGATGACAATACTGATTTTATGATCGAATCTCGATGCGCTCTTGTTGACCTTTCTTTTTTTGATTTATTTGAGCGACCCGTCATTCAAGGTAATATCGATTCCTCCGATTTTTCGTGGATTGTACTCACAGAGACAAGTGCCAAACGATTTTTCGATAAGGAAAACCCGATCGGGAAAACAATAACGATCAAAGATCCCATCTATAACAGGAAGAAAGAGGTTAAATGTCAAGTAATTGCAATCATAAAAGATTTTCCGGCAAACTCTACTCTCCAAACCGATATTTTTATCGATTGCCGTCTAGGGCACCCATATTTCAGTAATGAACGCTATTCTCGTTCAGTATATACTTATTTCCGACTTTCTCCGAGAACCGATCTAGAAAGAGTGGAAAAAGCTTTACAGGAAATTACCCTACAAAGAACGGAAACGGCAACTCATTGTTCGTACAGACTTCAACCATTGAAAGATACTTATTTTCACTCGGACCATATCGAACAAGACGAATTGCTGCGTGGCTCCCTATCCCTGACTTATCTGTTGTGGGGAATCACTCTTTTAATATTACTCCTTGCGGCCGGGAACTTCCTGTTAATCCGGATAGCCCAACAAAACCGGGATTCTTCTCGTTTTGCCATTCACAAGTGCTACGGGGCGAGTAATACACATCTACTTTATCAACTGATTAGCGAGATCGGATTACTGACGGGAGTTACTCTTGTGCTTGCGTTCATCCTAACCAGCTTGTTACACCCTTACATTATTCAAGTTTTATCACCGGATCACGTGTACCCATTCCTGTTTTTTAGTTTTTCCAATTTATTGTTTGTCGTGTTTACCTGCTGTATCATGGGGAGTATTTGTTATTTCCTCTATTTTCATTTCAAACAACGAATAAATCGATTGGGTGTGAAAAATATACTTCAACCGAGCCCCCGACAGATAAATCTTTCACAAATCCTGACCATCTTACAAATCGGTATTTTCACGACATTACTCTTTTATTGTTCGATTATTATATCACAGATTCATTTCATCAAAGATAAACCGCTAGGAATCATAACAGATCAGGTGTTACGCATCAGTTGGCTTGATAATTCTTCCAATTATCAAGCACTAAAAGAAGAATTACTAAAACACCCTGATATTTTGTATGTATGTAATGGAATCAATATCCCAGACCCTGGCACACCATTAACAGAAAGAATCCATTTCCCATCGGAATCGGAAAAATATGTCGATGTCGTATGTATGTACGGTGATGAAGATTTCACAAATATTTATAACATACCGATTATTAAAAATCAAGAGTTTACTCCCATTGAATTTAATCCCACACCTGAAAATAATTACTCATCGACAACTGACGTGTGGGTAAATAAAAAATTCGTGGAAACGTTTAAACTGGATCACCCACTAGGAACGATCCTAAACCAGCAACGTTCTGTTCACTACCGTATTACAGGGATTACGGAAGATTATCACACGCAATCACTCCATTACCCGATACGCCCCACGATGATTCTACCGCCCTCGACTTACTGGTTATTGATTCGTTACCAGCCAGGAAAACGACAAGAGGTACTGGAATACCTGCAAGAACTGCATCGATCCCGAAACCCGGAAGGTATTTTTGAATATCAAGAATATAATTACTCAGACCTATACCAAAAAGACATGGCCTTTATGGAACTCGTGATCCTGTTTTCACTGATCGCCATTCTAATCGGTGGTATGGGGATATTCGCTTTTGCCATATTCATGGTGGAAAGCAAAACGAGGGAGATCGCCCTTCGAAAAGTAAATGGGGCATCGGAGCGACAAATCATGTTACTGTTTAACCGACAATTCATGACAAAAGTTCTCGTGGCCTGCGTGATCGGTCTGCCGATAGCGTACTACGCCTCCCGGAAATGGCTGGAAAATTACGCTTACAGAATTGAAATACAACCTTGGATATTCGTACTTACCATCGTTATATCCCTTTGTATTGTTCTGCTCGTGACCAACTGGCAAATCCGGCAAGCATCACGAAAAAACCCGATAGACACTCTTAAAACCGAATAGCCATGCAAAACGTTCAATTCAAAATCATATTTCGAGGTTGGATTAAAAATAAAACCTACACCTTGATTTCTCTCATCAGCTTGATCACGGGGATCACGTGTTGCACGCTGCTCGTTACTTTCGTGATACACGAGTATAATATCGCTCATTCTATCTTGAATAGTAAAAACTGTTATCTTGTTCAGGAGCAAAGGAAACAAGACGTCCATCCCAATGATGCTTTCATTTCCGGGGAAAGCGGAGTTCAACTGAAAAACATTTATCCAGAAGTGAAAGCCTATTGTGTATTCCGGAATGAACATCTTCTTTTCAGTGAAAAAGCGGAAGAACCGGACTACATGGACGCATATTCTGTTACACCCAACTTTACAGATTTTTTTAAACTTCTCCTTTTATCGGGAGATTTACGCAAAACGCTCTCATCCCCCAATGAGATTGCCGTTACCCGGTCTTTTGCCCGCCAACAATTCGGAATCGCTAACCCGATCGGGAAATCTCTCACGCTAGGGCGCTATATTGTTCATTTTGACGGGGAGAAAAATATCTACAAAAAGATATTCGAACCTTGCACGATCACAACTGTTATTGACGATTCACAAAAGAATTTTCTCCATTTTGGGATATTGCGAGGATTACCGGACGAAGAAATATCACAAGTCACCGGATTCGCTTTTTACATTTTTATCGAACTTTCGTCTAAAGTTACAGCTCCAAATTTCCTAACAAAAATAAATGATCGGAACGAAGAAGTATTCAAGGATAGAACAATCTATCTAAAACCTGTCGAACAACTCTATTTTTCAAAAGCAAAACATTTATACGAGGACGGATTAATCTTTAAACGTGATCCTTCTTTCGTTTATTTAGGCATGGGGGTTGCCATACTCATATTTATCATCGCTTGTTTCAACCACATCAACATTTGCCTGACCCGCACCATACAACAATTAAAAACAACCGGAATTCAACTTATTTCAGGAGAATCAAAACAAGGAATACGTAAACAGTTAATCATGGAAACCGGATTACTCGTCATGTTTTCCTTTATCGTGTCCATCGGTATTATCCATGTACTTATTCCTTATTTCAATACATTCATTACTTCCGACCTAAGTCTATCGGATTTGTATGCCGGATACACCCCGCTGGTGCTGATTCTTTTACTCGGTACAATTATTATCATACCTCCTTTATACGTGATCCTAAAAATCAACAAAAATTCTCTATCCGAGATTCTAAAAAATGAAAACAAACAAAAAACTATTCTCATTCGCAATATTGTAATTACCCAGTTTACCATATCTATCATCCTGACGACAACCGTGGTAAACATTCACCACCAGATGGACTTTGCGACACATTGCCGTCCACACGCCAATGAAATTTTGATATTAGGATGGGGGCTTTACACGGTAGAAGATGAAACAACGAAAGCTTTCTATGATCAACTCGTTTCCATCCCGGAGATCACACACCGAACAATGAGTGCTATCACTCAAAATTGCACTTACGGATTAGATAATATGCACGTGGCTTGTACGGATGCCGATCTCTCGTTCTTTGATTTTTATGATATACAACTTTTGGAAGGAAGACTTTTCTCCCCGGGGAAACTGGGATTACATGAAGCTATCGTGAACGAGACTTTTCTAAAAAAACAAGGGATAACAGAGCCTTTAGGTAAAACATTCCAACTAGGGGATGAAACCTACACGATCATCGGGGTCGTTGCCGATTATCCAAGAGATAAACTCACCCGAGAGATCACTCCATTATTTATTCGATTCAGTGATACCGGATCCGAGCGTCATATTATCCGTATTCAACCCGGTACCCGAAAAATAGTTGAAGAAAAGATTAATGCACTTTGGGAACAAGTTGCTCCCGGAGCAATCGAAATAAAAACTTGTAGTCTGTCTGAACGCTACATGGAGTTTCACGAAGAAGAGTTACAAGTCATGAAAATTCTTTCAATATTTTCCTATATCAGCATTTTGCTAGCCGGCTTAGGATTATTCGGGTTGGCATGGTTCTCCGTAGAAAACAGGCGGAAAGAGATCAGCCTCCGTAAAATTAACGGGGCCAGTGAAAACCAGATCGCCGTGTTACTGTGCGCCCGGTTTATCAAATGGATTCTGATCGCTTTTTGTATCGGGGCGCCGATTGCCTATTACTGCTCGGCACAGTGGCTCACGCAATTCGTTTATAAAAACGAGATTTCTCCGGTATCATTTATCTTTATCGGTATAGCGGCAGTCTTTATTGGCACGCTGACCGTTGCCTGGCAGGCGTTTAAAGCCTCCCGAATGAATCCGGTAGATACTATAAAATAGGGGAAAAAACACTTGACTTTCCCCTATCCAAATCATTTTCGTCCGGTTCTGTACCCAAGGCCCGGACAAAAGTTCGAATATCACGCTTGCTTGATCGAAAGCCCGATACGTTTCCGAGCCTTATCAACCTGCACGATTTTCACTGAAACATACTGATTCAAAGAAAGTACATCCGCCGGGTTCGAAATATATTTATCAGCGATCTCGGATATGTGCACCAGTCCGTCCTGTTTCACGCCAATATCCACGAAGGCTCCGAAGTTCGTCAGATTAGTCACGATACCCGGAACAACCATCCCGATCTCCAAATCGTCGATCGTATGAATGTTGTCAGCGAAACTGAATACTTTAGCCACGGAACGGGGATCACGCCCCGGTTTCTTGAGTTCATCCACGATGTCTTTCAACGTGGGTAGCCCAATCCGGTCATTCACATAACGGGATAGTTCAATCTTGTTACAAGCTTCCTCGTTACCTATCAACAACTTCAACGGAATGCCCAAGTCTTCTGCCATCCGTTCTGCCACTGCGTATGATTCCGGATGCACGGATGAATTATCCAAGGGATTTTCGGCACCCTCGATCCGGAGGAACCCGGCACACTGTTCGAATGCCTTCTCTCCCATACGTTTCACTTTTTTCAATTCGCCGCGACTACGGAATGCCCCGTTCTCCTTGATATAAGTAACCACATTTTCTGCCAAAGTCGGCCCCAATCCGGAGACGTAAGTCAACAAGTACTTGCTTGCCGTGTTCACGTTCACCCCAACCCGGTTCACACATGACTCGACCACCCGATCCAAACTCTCTTTCAATTTGGATTGATCGACATCATGCTGGTATTGCCCTACCCCGATAGACTTCGGGTCAATCTTAACCAACTCGGCCAACGGGTCCATCAGCCGACGCCCTATCGACACGGCTCCGCGAACCGTTACATCATACTGCGGGAACTCGTCCCGAGCTATCTTAGAGGCCGAATAAATCGATGCCCCGCTTTCACTCACGACAAACACTTGTATATCCCGGTCATAACGTAAACTCTGGATAAATCGTTCGGTTTCACGTCCTGCCGTACCGTTACCGATAGCAATCGCCTCGATCCGGTACGAGTTGACCAGATTGGTAATCTTATTAGCCGCTTGTTTCACCTCGTTTTGTGGCGGATGAGGATAAATGGTTTCATTATGCACCAGATTTCCCGTTTCATCCAGACAAACAACCTTACATCCCGTGCGGAATCCCGGATCTATACCCAACACCCGCCTATTCCCAAGAGGTGGTGCCAAAAGTAATTGACGCAGATTTTCGGCAAACACCTTAATCGCTTCTTCATCCGCTTTCTGCTTACCGCTTTGCAGGTATTCGGTCTCGATAGACGAAAGCAACAAACGTTTATACCCGTCTTTCACCGCCATGGTCACCTGCTCGGCACTCTCGTTATGACCTTTCACGAATATTCTTTCCAAAGACTCGATCGTTTCCTCTTCCGGGATTTCAATCGCCACTTTCAGAATACCTTCAGCCTCCCCCCGACGAATGGCTAACATCCGGTGGGAAGGAATCCTCCGCAAAGGCTCGGAATAATCGAAATAATCCGTGAACTTCTCCCCTTCTTCCTCTTTCCCCTTCACGACTTTCGCTTTTACCACGGCCATCCGGTCAAAAGAGCGACGCACGGTGTTTCTCGCCCGGTCATTCTCGCTGACCCACTCAGCAATAATATCCCTAGCACCCTGCAAAGCCTCTTCTTCATTCTCCACGTCATTCTTCACGAAACGGGCCGCTTTGTCCCACACATCCCCGTTATCCTGTTTCATCAACATGGCTGCCAAAGGTTCCAATCCCTTCGCTTTTGCCTTTGATGCCCGTGTTTGTTTCTTCGGTTTATAAGGTAGGTAAATATCTTCCAGTTCTCGTAAATCGGTACAATGCTCTATCTGTTTCCGTAATTCCGGGGTCAGTTTCTCCTGCTGCTCGATGCTCTCCAACACCGTCTTTTTCCGTTTTTCCAGTTCCTTGAACTGCTCGTAAATCTCTCGCACCTGTCCCACCTGCACCTCGTCCATACTCCCGGTCATCTCTTTACGATAACGGGAAATGAAAGGAATCGTGGCCCCTTCATCCAATAACCCTAATAAATTTTTAATATATCTACTCTCAAAACCACTCTTTTGCGTCACGAAGGTGACCGGATCTATATAATATTCCATACGTAATTGATTTTAGATTGCTAAGATACACACTCTTTATTTAATCGCTATCTCCATTCAGTAAATAAATTAATCAAATCTCATGAAGTAATCCTAGGTAGCAATCTAATATTTCTTATCTTTGTCTAAAGCTTAAATTAAATACACCTATTATGAAACAATTAATCGCCTGTTGTGGATTAGATTGCGAAAACTGCGATGCCCGTATCGCCACGATCAATAACGATGACAAGTTAAGAGAAGAAACCGCTCAAAAATGGAGCGTCATGAACAACACGTCGGAGATCACACCGGAAACTATTAATTGCACGGGTTGCCGTGTCGATGGTTCTAAATTCGCCTATTGCAGCAATTATTGTGAAATCCGGAAATGTGTTCAAGCAAAAGGATTCAACACCTGTGGCGATTGTAAAGAAATGGATCATTGCCCGACCGTCGGTCTTATTTTCCAACATAACCCCAGTGCAAAAGAAAATCTTTTATCATCAATTTAAAATCACCTTCTTGCCTTGGATTTATTATAACGGCATAATTTTATTGTGCCAACAAGCATATATACAGCTAACATTAAAAATAAAAATAATCAACAGGATTACTCGAAATTGAAAATTATTATCTTTACCATCAAAATAATAAATATGAGTTAGTAGATAAGAATCACTAAATCATAAATCAAGAAATTAATCAGGTGATAGAAATTAAAAATATAGTCAAAAGCTACGGCGAACTAAAAGTGCTGAAAGGAATTGATCTCACGATAAAAGAAAAAGAGATCGTAACGATCGTCGGGGCTAGTGGTGCCGGGAAAAGTACGTTATTGCATATTCTGGGAACACTCGATACCCCGGACGAGGGGGAACTATTGTATGATTCCGTGAATATCGCCCGGTTATCCTCCAATAAACTATCAGAATTCCGAAATAACAATATCGGGTTTGTATTCCAATTCCATCACTTATTACCAGAATTCACAGCGTTGGAAAATGTTTGTATCCCGGCATGGATCAAGGGAACTGGAAAAAAAGAAGCAGAGCTACGGGCTATGGAACTACTGACTCTTCTTGGTCTGGCAGACCGGATGAGCCACAAACCCAATCAACTATCCGGTGGGGAACAACAACGAATTTCCGTGGCAAGGGCTCTCGTTAATCATCCTCGAGTTGTTTTAGCCGATGAACCTTCCGGAAACCTAGATACCCGTACCAAAAATGAATTACACCAGTTATTTTTCACTTTACGGGAAGAACTCGGACAAACATTTGTAATCGTCACGCATGACACGGAGCTAGCCCGTATGTCAGACAGACAAATAAAATTAAATGACGGAATGCTAATGAATGAATAAAATGAACCTTTCGGTACGATTTTCTCGTATCGCGAATAAAACACGAAAACCTGTTTGTGTTTTCGCACAATGTTCTTACATTTGCATCTTAATGAACAAAATATTTATTTATTAATTAAACCTTTCAATGAAATATACAGAAGAGTTAGACAAAGTGAGTTATTGTTTCGGTCTAAGTATTGCAAGTAATCTCCTTTCTTCAGGTGTGAATACCATTAATACAGAAGCTTTTGTTGACGCTATCAGAACAGTCTACGCAGGCCAAATGCCGGAAATCAAACCGGAAGAGGCAAACCAGATTTTGCAGGACTATTTTAACAAACTGCAAAACGAAAGAGGCAAGGCTGCCAAGGAAGCCGGAGAACAATTCTTAAAGGATAACAAGAGCAAAGAAGGCGTAGTTACCTTGAAAAGTGGATTACAATATAAAGTAATATCCACCGGAAACGGGGCTATTCCGAAAAGTAGCGATACTGTAAAATGCCACTATGAAGGACGCTTGATCAATGGTGCCGTGTTCGACTCTTCCATCCGTCGTGGCGAACCCGCTGAATTTCCGGTAAACGGAGTTATTGCCGGTTGGGTTGAAGCCCTTCAATTAATGCCCGTAGGTTCTAAATGGCAATTATATATTCCTTCAGATCTAGCTTACGGCCCTCACGGTGCAGGACAGGCTATCGGACCGAATGAGACCTTGATTTTTGATATCGAATTATTAGATATAGTATAATTTAATTTACGAAAAACTATGAACGCAAAAAATCTAATTTTAGGTTTATCTGTTGCTGCAATCGGTTTATCTAGCTGCTGCAACACTTCTACAAAAACGAATGTATCTCTGAAAAACGAAGCTGATACTGCCAGTTTCTATATCGGTTACATGTACGGTTCTAATATCACCGGTAACGGTATTGAAGAGATCAATATGGACGCTATTATCGCCGGAATGAACAGCGCATTACAGAAAAAAGACGCTCCTGCCGACATGATGCAAATGAATATGTTTTTACAGAAATACACTCAAAAAGCCATGATGGCTAAAGCTGAAAAAGCATTGAAAGCCGGAGAAGAGTTCTTGGCAGCAAACGCCAAGAAAGATGGTATCAAAACTACCGAAAGCGGACTTCAATACAAAATTGAAAAAGAAGGAACCGGAGCTATCCCGGCAGACACTAGTGTTGTTAGAGTTCACTACAAAGGAACTTTGATTGACGGAACCGAGTTTGACTCTTCATACAAGAGAGGTGAGCCTACCGAATTCCCTGTAAACCGCGTGATCAAAGGTTGGACGGAAGCATTACAATTAATGCCTGTTGGTTCTAAATGGACTCTTTACATCCCGTCAAACTTAGCATACGGACCTCAAGGAGCCAGAGGTGCTATCGGACCGAACGAAACGTTGATTTTCGAAGTTGAATTAATTGACATCGTTGACCCGAACGCTCAAAAATAATTTATCATTTGATATTTAAACAGCTAGCAAGCCCAAGGTCTCTTGGGCTTGTTTCTAATCAGAAAAACCATGAATTACGAAGTTACCGGAAAATTAATTTACAAAGAAGCTACACAAAAAATCAGTGATCGTTTCCAGAAGAGAGAATTCGTGATAGAAGTTGAAAACGAGAAAAATCCACAGTGGAACGACTTCGTAAAAGTTCAATTGATCCAAGACCGGTGTGATCTTTTAGAGACTATTCAATTGAACGAGAATATTAAAGTGTATTTCAATTTGCGTGGACGCAAATGGGAGAACAACGGACAAGTATCTTATTTCACGAACCTCGAAGGTTGGAGAATTGAGAAAGTTCAAGCAGAAACCCCGATGATGGGAGCCCCGGTACCGGAATACAAAGTGGAGGACATTCCTCCCATGCCGGAAGCCGACGATCTTCCTTTCTAAAAGGAAAATACTAGTATTAAAAAGGTCTGCAAATATTTACAGACCTTTTTTAATATCATAATCTAACAACTTAGTAATTGACCAAAACCTAATAAAAGCGCTATCAGCAATGTCGTTATCGAAAGAAATTTCAACTGAGAATCCAAAGCTCTTCCTTCTCCCCGATAGACTGACTTCAGATGCATTACCAACAACGGTAGCGTTAACAAAAAGAGATACCCCGTCCATCCGGCTGAGTGCAACATGGAGTACAATACTAAACAAATCACAGCTAATAGCGTGATCACGAAATGATATATCTTTGCTCCCTGTATTCCCAAGATAACTGGGATAGTACGTTTACCACAAACGGAATCATTCTCGATGTCGCGGATATTATTCATATTCAAAACACCGGAAGAGAGGAAACCGATGGCCGCAGCCGGCAACACGCATATCCAAGGCAAGACACCAGACATGGCAAAATAACTTCCCATCACGCTCACTACCCCGAAAAAGATAAACACGAAAAGATCACCCAGTCCCCGGTAACCATAAGCACTCTTCCCGACCGTGTATTTCACGGCGGCCACAATAGACGCACCTCCGGCAATAAACAAAGCGATACTTTTCCAATTCAACAAATCCCGAAATGCCTCATAGATTAACAAACTTCCAGTGATGATCGCTATTACCCCGAAAACAATCATGGCCTGTACCATTTCCCGCATACTCAAAGCTCCACTTTGGGCGCTCCGGATAGGCCCTAAACGATGTTCATTATCCGTTCCCTTGGTTAAATCCCCCACCTCATTCGCCAGATTAGACAATATTTGTAAGGCAACCGTGGTGAGCATGGCCCACACAAAGGTTGTCGTTTTAAAATACCCATCACTTGCCGCTAATAAAGAGCCTAGCAATACACCCGATAAGGATAAAGGTAATGTTCTTAACCGAAAACTCGTGATATATGCCCGAACTTTAGACATTTTCTAATTACTTAAATATATTCTTTTAGCTTTTCAACTATCCCCTCTAACTTTCCCTTACACAAGGGGAGGATACGCTGCATTAAAACACGGGAATGTATCCTTGCCGTCCGTTTTCCCCTCCCGTGTAAAGAGGGATTAGGGGAGGTAGTCTTCAGTTCATTTTTTCAATTTCAGCTCCTTTTCCCCGATAATAACCTTATGCTGTTTGAATAAACCGCCAACCGTCTTTTTGTAGTTCTTTTTGCTGCAACCGAAAAGACGGTATATTTCGTCCGGATCACTCTTATCCGATACAGGCAAAGCTCCTCCATTCTCTTCCAGCTTTTTCAGTATCAAGGCTGCCAGACGATCAATTTGTTCATGACCATCATTTTTTTGCAGAATACAATCAATTTTCCCGTCTTCCCGAATTGTTTTAACATAACCAGTCAAGTGCTGCCCGATAGTTATAGGTTGGAATATCTCGTTACGATAAATAATGGCCTCATGGCTATTATTGACAATAACATTATACCCTAAATCTGTACGACGAGCAACGATTAACTCGACTTCCTGTCCCGGTTCATAATCCGCCGGAGTTTTGTCTAGAAAACGACTCAATCTAGTGGAAGCAACAATACGATCCGTCGTTTTATCCACGTAAACATAAACCAGATATTCACGCCCCACAACCATCTCTTCCCGCTGTTCCCGAAAAGGAACCAGCAAATCCTTACGCAATCCCCAGTCCAAAAAAGCCCCCACTCGACTCGTACCCACCACCTTCATTAAGGCAAAATCACCTACAATGGCTTTAGGTGTTGTCATCGTGGCAATCACCCGGTCTTCCGAATCAAAATAAATGAAAACTTTTAATTCATCACCTTCCTTACACTCAGCCGGAGCCGTTTCTTTTGGTAGCAAAATCTCACCCCAATACTCCCCTCCATCCAAATAAACACCAAAATCCACGATCTTAACGACTTTCAATATGTTGTATTCTCCTAACTTTATCATATTCTGTAATTTTGGCACAAAGATAGGAATAATTTTAGATTTAATGATTTTAGATTTTAAATTACCACCCACAATCTACCTGAAAGCACAGGAAGTTGTGGGGGGCAATCTAGAATCGTAAATTTAAAATCTCTAAATCACTTAAAGGCTTTTTCCGATAATCCCGATCCGTTCAATTTCAAGCGATCAAAATACTCCGGAACAGGCCGTCCCATCAATTTATCAACATACATCTTAGCCAAGTATTGAGATAACATGAACCCATGTCCCCGCATGCCGACAAACAGGCCTAATTCGGGATCAACGATATAGCGAGGTTCCGTGTAATATCCGGACCACGTGGCCTGTATACTGACACCAGCCAATTCGGGCATCCAATCCACGAAGAATTCACTGATAATTTCCATGAACTCCTTCGTGTTCAAGATCAGATTTTTATCTGTCCGCAACGCATCCACCCGCGGAGAAGCACAACCGATAATCTGTCCCGTGTGAACTAACTGTTGCCCGTAGACAGCGGAGAATCCTTTATATTCCTGCCTATCGATCAGCATATCCAAACTATCTCCGTTCTTTCCCAACATAGGCAGACGACGAGTAATAAATGCCTGATGGCGTACCGGGTATAATCCCGCATGAATTCCCAATCCCTCGCATATCTTTCCGGCACCGGCTCCCAAGGCATTCACGAATATCTCCGTACGGAATTCCACGTACTTCTTATCATGAGTTAATACCAAGATACAATATGTTGATCCCTCTTTCATCACCTCCAACACCTTGCAATCTTCCACGATCCGCCCTCCGGATGAAATACCCATGTTACGGATTAAATCAACCACTTTACCGGGTGTCGCCTGCCAACAGTCATTGGTAATCAAAGCTCCTAGATAACGTTTAGATTTCGTGCTGAAATAAGGAGAAATCTCTTTCTGGAAATTCTTCGGGTCAACCATATAGGCGTCCGACCATGCACGACTCGCATCCAAGGCATTGAAAGTGGCTTCATCATGAGCCAGATTAATATATCGGGTCGTCTTGTAGTCGATATTCGACATTTTCTGTAATTCTTTAAATATTGCATGATTATGCTCCGCAATCTCGGCCAGCTCCGGTAAAGAGAATGCCGTACGCCCTCCTCCGATGTTTCTCCAAGAAGAACCTCTATCCGCATTCACCAGCACGGGATTCAAACCGGAATCTGCCATATAGCGGAATAATGCACTTCCGGCAATACCGCCTCCGGCAATCAACGCCCCGACCTCGATCTTCTTGAAATCCGATCGATTAGCCACACGATGCTCGTCACCTCGTTTTGGCGGATACAATTCACCTAGATTCAACTGGTTAGACAGGGGCGCTCTCGGTGTAGCGTCACCCACGATCTCGATCCCTTTCGCCCGTAAAGCTGTTTTCAACCGAGGAATACAACGTTTCCCCCGGCAAGGTCCCATTCCCAAGCGAGTGGTATGCTTTATCTCGTCTATCGAAATAAAGGTACGATCACCCACGACTTTCAAAACATCGTCCAAAGTAACATCATCACAATGGCAAATAAACGTGGCTCCCGGTTGATCCTTCAACAACGGTTCCAAATCCAGCGGTTGCGGGTAATTCTCCTTCACCACGAAACCTCTTACCTTCACCAAATCTTCCCCGTGAACATCCAAAGCTTTCACCCGGGCAATATTCGTTTTATTCGGCTTATGTAGAACTTTCTCGATAATTCCCTCTCCCAACCTTTCACCATAATTATTCACCAGGTAAACTACCTCTTTCTCCTTTACCTCGTATTCTATCGGCAGGAACAAGTTATCTTTCCGCAAATAATAACCGAAAATGGCCAATCCCGGACATTGATAGACGCACTCCATGCACCCGATACATTTATCGTAATCCACGTGAGGCACGGTAGAAGTCGAACTTTTAGTTATTGCCCCATGAGGACAAGCAAAAGAACAAGGATTACACGCAAAACCATACAAACAATCCATTTGCACGAATCCCCGTTTGTGCATACGTTCCGTCTCCGGCAAACAGGGAGTTTCCAGAATCCGAACCGGATGTTGTTGAGAATCGATATACTCTTTAGAGACTACCAGATAATCATCATAACTCACCCTAGCCCCCAAGTCCATCAATATCTCAATAGCAGTCTGTTTCCCTCGCAACACGGCACTCGTCCCTTCTCCAATTCTCACGGCATCTCCCGCAGCATAGCAATGTTCACCAAAGACGGCCTTTCCTTTCATCAACAATTGATTGTCCGGTATCAACCCCGTACATATATTTATGACATCTATACCATTCAATATTCTTTCCGTACCCGGAATCGGTTTGAAATTCTCACATTCGGCAATAACAGCCCCCGTGATTCCCGTGTGATTAGCATTCGGGATCGCTTTCAACAGCACGTGAGACGTCATGATTGGTATGGCCAAACGGCGCACCCGATTTGCTTGCACGGGGAAACCACCTTCTTTGGGCATCCCCTCAATAATCGCCTTCACGCGGGCCCCTGCTTGCATCAACTGGTAAGAAGTCAGATAACCGATATTTCCGGCTCCCACGGTCAGTATATTCTTTCCCAACAGCGTAAGTTCGTTATTCATCATTTTCTGAACAACAGCCGCCGTGTACACCCCGGGCAAATCATCGTTTTCAAAAGCCGGCATAAACGGTACGGCCCCCGTGGCCACAACCAGATAGTCTGCATCCACGAAAAACACGGTATCCGTTTCCAAGTTTTTCACAGCCACTCGTTTCCCCTCCAAAATATCCCAAACCGTAGAATTCAAGTAAATGCCTTCCATGTTCTCCCCCGCCAAGGTTTTGGCAATATCAAATCCGCGCATACCGCCAAAACGCTTTTCTTTCTCGAAAAAGAAGAACTGGTGGGTCTGCATATTAAACTGACCGCCAATTTTATCGTTATTATCAATCACGATATTATCTATTCCATATTTTTCAAATTCTTCCCGTACGGCTAATCCGGCAGGTCCGGCCCCCACGATCACCACCGTGGTACGAAGTACTTTCCTAGTATCAATCCGGTGTTCGGCATGTTGTTCGGCCATTTCCCCCTGGGCGAACTCCCGTACCTCTTTCACTCCATCCACTTTTGTCACGCAAATACGCCGGACTTTACCATCCACCAACATCTCACAAGCCCCACATTTCCCGATGCCACAGGCTAGAGAACGTCCCCGGCCATCCAGACTGTGACTATGCACGGGGTACCCGGCCTGATGCAAGGCTGCCGCAATGGTAAAACCTTTTTCTCCTTCGATTTTCTTACCGTTAAAAGTGAATACCACTTTATCTCGTTTCGGAACATCCAGAATCGGATGCGAATTAATCTTCGACATAAGTTATTGTTTTATTAGTTAGGTTATTAGATTCTTCTGCAATATAACCGATCCGAGACAAAAAAAAGCTGACTTTTGTCAGCTTTTCAAATTTATCTATTTTTTTATACTTAATTCTTTTCTCTCGTGAATGTGAATTTTCCCTCGATTCCCTGTCCATCCTTACTCACCCCAACAATCGTATCGGCATCAACCAAGATACCAAACCAACTATCCAACTCGTACTCGATCTCGTGTTCGGAATGGATAATATCAAACTCTTCGGCATCCAATTTTACCTTATGTTCTTCAAGCCTTCCCACTAAAAATTCCTGTAACATATATCCTTCCTCTCCTTCAAGCTTATCCGTAAAAATAATCCGCCCGGACAAATCATTCCCCTCTTGTTTCAAGAACAACTCACCCTCGGCTACCCCATAGCCATAATCCTCTTTATATTTCCATTTACCTGTTAAATCCACCTTGCTAATTTTAAATTTTAGATTTTAGATTTCTTCCCACGAAATCCATACTTTTTCAATCATAAATCGTAAATTAATTCGCTCTTTTCATTCTAAGCTTTTTCTATCGCTTTTGCCTCGTTCCAATACTCGTCCATTTCCTCCAAGGTCATATCCGAAAGGTTACGATCTGTTTCGTGAGCTTTCTTTTCCACGTATGAAAAACGACGAATAAATTTCTTGTTGGATTTCTCCAAAGCATCTTCCGGATTTATACCGTATAGTCTCGCCGCATTAATCATGGCAAACATGAAATCACCGAATTCTTCTTCCATACGCACCTGATCCTTCCGGGCAACCTCGACTTCCAATTCACCCAACTCCTCCCGCACCTTTTGCCATACGTCCTCTTTTTGTTTCCAGTCGAACCCAACTCCCCTCACCTTATCTTGAATTCGGTATGCTTTCACTAAAGCCGGAAGAGCATCCGGCACTCCTTCCAAAACTTTATTATGACGTCCCTTCTCTTTCAACTTCAATTGTTCCCAGTTACGTAACACGTCATTCTCATCTTCGACCTTCACCTCCCCATAAATATGCGGATGACGATAGCGCAACTTGGCACAGATCTCGTTCAAAACATCCGTCATGTCAAATTGCTCCTGTTCCTTCCCGATCAAGGCATAAAACACGATATGCATAAGCAAATCCCCCAACTCCTTTTTCACCTCCTGCATATCATTTTTCAGAATCGCATCTCCCAGCTCATAAACCTCCTCCACGGATAACGTCCGCAAAGACTCCATCGTCTGTTTATGATCCCAAGGACACTTTTCCCTCAAAGTTTCCATTATATTCAATAGCTCTGCAAAAGCTTCTTCCTGTTTTGTAAAATCTTTCTCCATAACAAACTCTACTCTCGTGAAAAATTTTCAATTTCCAACTTTCAATTTTCAATTGTTTTCCCTACTTTGCACCTGCAAAAATAAGGCTTTTATTTTAAGTTTCATGATAGAGAGAAGAATAAGTATTGGAAACATTGATCCTATTGACTTTTACGGCATTAACAATGCAAAATTCATTACTTTAAAAGAATTTTTCCCAAAATTGAAGATCACCGCCAGGGGCGATGAAATCATTATTCAGGGAGAAGAAAGCGACATTGATGTCCTTGTTGCCAAAATCAATGCCCTTTTGGAACATTATAATAAATATAATATGCTCACGATCGCCAACCTGAAGAGAATTATTCTGGAAGACGAGATCGTGGAAGACCCCGAGGACCCAGCCTCAATTATTGTTTTCGGGAATAACGGGAAAATTATACGGGCCAGAACAACAAATCAACGTAAACTCGTTGATCTGGCCAAAACAAACGACCTGCTTTTTGCCTCAGGCCCGGCCGGCTCCGGTAAAACCTACACGGCAATCGCTCTTGCGGTAAAAGCATTACGCAACAAAGAGGTCAAACGGATCATTCTCAGCCGTCCGGCAGTAGAGGCAGGTGAAAGCCTTGGATTCCTGCCCGGGGACATGAAAGAGAAAGTTGATCCCTATTTGCAGCCCCTGTATGATGCACTTTCTGACATGATTCCCTCGAAAAAATTAAGCGAATATCTCGAAACGGAAATCATTCAAATTGCCCCTTTAGCATACATGAGGGGACGTACACTGAATGATGCATTTGTGATTCTCGATGAAGCTCAAAACACGACAAAAAATCAGTTAAAGATGTTCTTAACCCGTATGGGTGTCAACGCTAAATTTGTGATCACTGGAGATATGAGCCAAATAGACCTCCCCAAACAAAGTGATTCAGGATTAATTCATGCCTTCAAATTACTGCACCATATAAAAGGTATTGCATTCGTCGAATTCGACAATAGTGACATCGTTCGCCACAGGCTGGTGAAAGAGATTGTCAACGCTTACAACAACGAAGAAAAAACTAAATAACGGATCTTTAAAGCAAATAACATGGAAGCGATTGTAAAAACAAATTTCAAATTCCCGGGACAGAAAGATGAATACGTCGGTAAAGTACGCGACGTGTATAACATCAATGACGAATACCTCGTTATGTTGGTATCCGACAGAATTTCCGCTTTCGACGTGGTACTCCCGAAAGGAATACCTTACAAAGGACAAATATTGAATCAAATTGCCGCTAAATTTCTGGACGCAACGTCAGACATCGTTCCGAACTGGAAAATAGCAACACCTGATCCGATGGTGACAGTTGGTCACAAATGTGAACCATTCAAAGTAGAAATGGTTATTCGCAGTTACTTGGCCGGAAGTGCATGGAGAGAATATAAAGCAGGCAAGAGAACCCTTTGCGGTTTACCTTTACCAGAAGGAATGGTTGAAAACCAGAAATTTCCGACACCTCTTGTAACTCCTACCACCAAAGCTATGGAAGGACACGATGAAAATATCTCTAAAGAAGAAATTCTCTCGTCCGGATTGGTTAGTAAAGAAGATTATGAGGCCATCGAAAAATACACTCTTGCCCTTTTCCAAAGAGGAACAGAGATTGCAGCCAAAATGGGATTAATTCTCGTGGACACGAAATACGAATTCGGTAAAAAAGATGGAAAGATCTATTTGATCGACGAAATCCATACCCCGGATTCTTCCCGTTATTTCTATGCCGACGGTTACGAAGAACGCCTAGCAAAAGGAGAAAGGCAACGTCAACTATCCAAAGAATTCGTTCGTGAATGGTTAATGGAAAATGGTTTCCAAGGAAAAGAAGGTCAAACTGTTCCGGAAATGACTCCGGAAGTGGTAGCCAACATCACAAATCGTTACATCGAATTATACGAACATATCACGGGAACGAAATTCGAGAAAGCCGACAGCACGAATATTCTTGCCCGCATCGAGAACAATGTAAATGAATGCTTGACTAGCCTGAAATAAACAGTCAAAACTTTCCAATAAAGCTCATAGGAAAATACCTTATGAGCTTTATTTATTTTCTAACTGATCCAGCAGACCTTCAACAGCATCTTCCAGTAAGTCCAACACTAATTCGAATCCGGAATCCCCACCATAATAAGGATCTGGAACACTATCCCGGTAGGAAAAACGCTGGCAGAAATCAGTCATCTTGAATATTTTATTCTTTTCTTCCTCAGAAGTTGCCATTCTTTGCAGATCACGGATATTCTGGTCATCCATACCGATAATCATATCAAAATCAGAAAAATCTGCATCCGGATAAAATTTCCGGGATAAACTGGTCAGATCATATCCTCTTCTTATCGCATGACTCTGCATCCGACGATCTGCCGGATCTCCGGAATGATAACCACTAATTCCGGCTGAATCAATATAGTATTGCCCTTCCAATCCCCGCTCTTTCACGTAATATTTCATAATAGCCTCGGCACTTGGGGAGCGGCATATATTACCCAAACAAATAAATAAAATTCTCTTCTTCATAGCTAAACATTAAAAAACGGTTATCATGACCTTGTCTGCCATAATAACCGCTCTCAAAAATTATGTTCTATTAATTAAATAAAGAGTCTACAAACTCTTCACGATTGAATACTTGTAAATCATCTATTTTTTCACCGATACCAATGTATTTCACAGGTATCTTGAATTGATCGGAAATACCAATAACAACACCACCTTTTGCCGTTCCGTCCAGTTTTGTAATCGCCAAAGCATTTACTTCCGTAGCCAAAGTAAATTGTTTCGCCTGTTCGTAAGCATTCTGCCCGGTAGAACCGTCAAGTACTAACAAAATTTCATGTGGGGCATCCGGAATCACTTTTTGCATGACCTTCTTGATTTTCGTCAATTCATTCATCAGGTTTATCTTATTGTGTAAACGTCCTGCCGTGTCAATAAGCACCACATCTGCATTCTCAGCTTTCGCTTTACTCAGCGTGTCAAAAGCCACAGAGGCAGGATCAGCGCCCATTCCCTGTTTTACAATCGGTACTCCTACTCGCTCGGCCCAAATCACCAACTGATCTACCGCAGCAGCTCTAAAGGTATCTGCAGCCCCTAAAACAACAGATTTTCCAGCATCTTTGAACTTATGAGCCAATTTGCCAATTGTCGTTGTCTTACCCACTCCATTCACCCCAACTACCATGATTACATAAGGTCCATGTCCTTCCGGTAAACTCAAAGCATCGTAATCCGTTGAATTATTCTCTTTCAACAAGTCAACAATCTCTTCTTTCAGTACCCGGTTTAATTCATCCGTACCCACATATTTATCCCGTTGTACTCTTTCTTCGATTCGTTCAATGATACGAAGAGTTGTATCAACTCCCACGTCCGAAGAAATCAATACTTCTTCCAAGTTATCCAGAACCTCGTCGTCAACCTTAGATTTACCAACAATTGCCCGGGAGAGTTTTTTGAATACACTTTCTTTCGTCTTCTCTAAACCTTTGTCAAGGCTTTCCTTTTTCTTTTTATTAAATAGACCGAATAATGCCATTTCCACATAAATTGATTCAGAACGCTAAGGTAGGTAAAACAATTGAGAATTGAAAATGAAGAATTGAAAAACGAGAGAAAATAAAAAGGGGCGAGTCACGTTGACTCGCCCCTCTC
>OHAO01000296.1_pt1 | contig 37254 bp, 41 predicted proteins | sample 1577151 | NCBI WGS metagenome assembly OHAO01 (sample SAMEA3541585, study PRJEB24748) | human gut metagenome | biome: human gut; feature: human-associated habitat; material: faeces | place: China | collected 2012 | reverse complement strand
TGCGCCCTATGCCCCGGCGCCTGAAAACCTGCAAGCCCGGACGGCGTTTCAGGACTACAAAGACGGTGGTCGGCAGACCCTCCAGATTATCCGTAATCCAAGTGGCAAGGTTTTGGTCCGGCATGATGCCTGTGAAGGTAACGCCGGCTTTTTTATACGCATCGGTTGCGATTTTTTCTGCCTTCTGCCCGGGAGTGTCAATGACAACCTGCACGAAGTTTACGTTTGGATGTTTTTTCCGCAAATCCTTGTAGAAGCTTTGCAGGGTATCCAGTTCATTGATGTTGTCCTCCTCGCAGTAGCTTGCCCAGAAGTTTACCACCGTCATATCGTAATCATAGAAAACAGCGGAGGTGACAGGGTCGCCATCAAGGGTATTGGAAATGAAGTTGAGATATTTGCTGTTTTCCTCTGCTTCATCCAGCACCGCTTCCTCATCCGGCAGGGAAATTTCAATACTTTCGCGCAATTCCGGCAGATAGCTTTCCAATTCGCGGAAGGTTGACTGTGCTTCTGCGGAGAAGTGGTCGATGCCGTCGGCATAATCGGTCAGGAAGAAGAATTGGAAATCACCCTTTACGCCGATTTTTTCCACACTCTTGAAAAAGTCCATTTCCTCTTTTACTTCATCTGTTTCCAGATTTTCTGTTCGCACAACGAGCATTTCCACGATAGGGGTCATCAGTTCTTCCACAGCAATGGTGGATTCGGCATCATTCAGCGGCTCCATATTTTCATCAGGCGCATAGTTATACTGAATTTTTGCATAGATATCGCCGTTCACCTTGACATAGGACGCGGGGATGAGGTTTGTATTTTCCATTTCTACCCATGCATCGGGGATAGTGTAGGAAAGACCGCATTTCGGCAGGTTAAATTCTGTCTGAATTTCTTGTTGGGTGTCATCGGCAGTTTCGGTTTTGCCGCAGGCGGCGGAGCCAAAGAGCAAAAGGGCTGCCAAAAGCAGAGCTAGCTTCTTTTTCATATTTTAAATACCTCCTAGATTCTTTTTTTATGGTTCGGATAATATTATAGCGAAAAAGCTTTTTCTCTGCAACTGCAGAGGGGAAAGATTCCAAAGATTCACCTGTAATTTCTATATTTTAATGACATTTTAATCTATTTTGAAACTGCCTTTAAGACAAAAAAAGCATACTAAAAGGAATAAAAACAAGACAAACAAAAAAAGAATTGGTATACTGATAAAAATATGATTGAAGGAAGTGGGAAAATGGAACGAAAAAAAATCCTTCTGATTGAAGATGAGGTAAAGCTGGCTCGTTTTGTAGAGCTGGAATTGAAATATGAGGGCTACGATGTAACGACCTGCCATGACGGCAGAGTGGGGATGGAGATGATCACGAATCAGGAATTCGACATGATTTTGCTTGACCTGATGCTGCCGGGGCTGACCGGTATTGAAATCTGCCGCAGGGTACGGAAATTTTCGCAGGTACCAATCATTATGCTGACGGCAAAGGATGAGGTGATGGATAAGGTTGCCGGACTGGACAGCGGTGCGGACGACTACCTGACAAAGCCCTTCGCGATTGAGGAGCTGCTCGCAAGAATGCGTGTGGCATTCAAGCACAGCGAGGGAAGCAATACTGCGAAAAAGACGACTTTGCAGGTACAGAATCTGGAGATTGATACGGAAAAGCGAATGGTAACGGTCGATGGCAAGGTGGTTGATTTAACAAAGAAGGAATATGAGCTTCTGACCTATCTGGTACAGAATAAGAATATTGTTTTAACGAGAGAACAGATTTTGAATGAGGTCTGGGGCTATAGCTACATTGGCGAAACAAATGTGGTGGATGTGTATATCCGTTATCTGCGTGCGAAGATTGATGAAGCCTTTGGGAAAAAATACATTCTGACCATTCGAGGGGTAGGATACTATGTCAAGGAAGAATAAGGAATGGCTGAAGGGAATTCAGCACATGGCGATTGCCAAGCGAATCACGCTGCTTTACGGGGGGATTTTTTCGTTGTCCCTGCTGTTTATCAGTGGCTTTGTGATGCTGAACATCTCCGGCTTGCAGCAGAGCGAAATGCGTAGAGAATTGCAGGAGACCATGACGCAGGTGCAGGAATTTTTGCAGACAAATACGGAGCTGAGCGATGAAAGCCTGAGAGAGCTGCTGGAGGATAAATATGTCAAGGTCAGTATTTACAGCAGCGAAGCAAATGAAACCTACAACAATTTTGAGGGAGAGATGCCGCCGTTTCTGTTTCGTCCCGAAGGGGAGCCTCCGAGCAAGCAAAAGCCGCAGAACGGTGCGGGCAAGCCGCCTGTGATTGGAGAGAATGAGCTATACAGAGAGGGCTACCAGATTAACGGGCGGAGAGAAAACAAAAGCGGTAATGTGGAATATATTCTGGAAAACAGCACAGACCAGCAGTTTATGCTGCTAACGAACCATTTTGAAACGGATACGGATGCGTATCGAATTCAGGTGTTCAAAATGATGGGGAATAACGCCTATATGATGCGGAATTTTCTTGCAAAAATGCTGATTGTGGATATTTTTGGGATTTGCTGTGCATTTCTGATTGGGAAATACATCAGTGACCGTATTCTGCGCCCCGTTGAAGCGATTCGCTCGGCGGCAGAGCGGATTTCCATCGAGGACTTGAGTCAGCGGATTTCCACGGAAGGCCCTGAGGATGAAATGAAGGAGCTGACGATTACGTTTAACTCCATGATTGACCGATTAGATGGGGCGTTTCAGCGGCAGAGTCAGTTTATTTCCGATGCGTCCCATGAGCTGCGGACACCCATTGCCGTCATTCAGGGCTATGCGAATCTGATTAACCGCTGGGGCAAGAGCGATCCTGAGGTTTTGCAGGAATCCATCGATTCTATCCTGACGGAAACCAACCACATGAGTGCGCTCATCCGTCAGCTGCTCTTTCTGGCGAAGGGCGACCAAAATAAGCTGCATGCGCAGAAAGCGAGGGTTTCTCTGAACGAGATTGCGGCAGAGCTGGTGCGTGAAATGGATTTGCTGCAGGAGGGTAGAAGCATCACCTTTACAGCGGAGGATGAGGTGGAAATTTTTGCGGAATATGATTTAATCAAGCAGCTGCTGTGGATTCATGGCGAGAATGCCTTGAAATATTCCCCGAACGGCAGTGAGATTGCGGTGCGGGTCTGGAAGGATGCAAGCTTCGGCTATGTTTCCGTGGAAGACCACGGCGCAGGCATTGCGGAGGAGGATCTGCGTAAGATTTTCGACCGTTTTTATCGTGCGGATAAATCCAGAAATAAGGAGGTTTCCGGTACGGGCTTAGGGCTTGCCATTGCGCGCTGGATTATTGATTGTCATGATGGAGAGGTTCTGGTGGAAAGCAAGGTAGGGGAAGGAACGATTTTCACCGATAAATTCCGGCTGTTTTCCGCAGAAAAGGAAGCAAAATAATAAAGAAGCAAAACAAAAGAAAAGAAAAGAAGGCGAAAAGAGGTGTCTCGGAAACAGAAGGACGCTTCTTTTTTTGCATGAAATTCATAAGAAAAGCTTAAATTTCCTTTGTTTCTATTGTTTGGAAGGGAAGTCTTTGCTATAATATTCATAGGTTAAATCTGCAAGATAACCAAAAAAGGTTGAAAAAGGAGGCGTTTACTTATGAAAAAGAAACTGGCGGCACTGCTTTGTGGTGTTATGTGTGTGGGAGCATTTTCGGGCTGTTCGACGGATGAGCTGGGCTATCTGAAGATGGCAGCAAATGCAATGGATACCATGAAGACCTGTGAGGTAAAGGGAACAATGCAGGCGGATATCAACTTTGATGCACTGGAGCTGTTCATGACAGATGTTGCAGAAGCAACAGATGCGGATATGGTCGCGACAGTTGGGGAATTCCCTGACGGCAGAAAGACCATGCAGATGGATTATGACATGAATCTGGATATGGATACAATGAAATACGATATGTCCTTTGATGTGAATTACGAAGGCAAGAAGTACGATTTGGGTACGGTGTATTACAGCCTGACGGATGGCGTTGTTGTGACAACAGATACCCTTCTGGGTGCATATCAGCTTGCAGGGGCTGTGGAAGAAAAGAATGACAGCTATCTTTTCACAGAGGCCTTTGCAAGAGATTTCAAGGCAGCACTGGGACAGCAGAAATATATTACACTTATCTCTGCCGAGGATATGACAGGGGTTGACATGGAAGGTGTAAGCATGAGCGGTCTACAGGATGCCGTATTTACCTTCTATGAGGATGTATTCAAGGGCTTTGAAACGGGCATGGTAAAGAAAATCAGCGGCGGCTATGCGATTCAGGCAGACGGACAGCAGGTGGCACAGCTGATGATCAATATGCTTGATTTCATCGGCAAGAACCCTGAGCAGGTACTGAATGCAACCGAAGTCTACATGATGACTGTAATGGACAGCATGAATGCAAGTGCAGAGGATAGGGCGCAGATAAAGGAAGGCTTTGCAGAGCTGAAGGCATCGGAGCAGGATTTCGTGGACGGCGCGAGCGACTTAAGTGCAATGTTAAAGGAAATTGTGAAAGAACCCAGCGTTTCCATGGTTCTGAACAGCTTCAAATATAATGCGGAGGTAAAACAGCTGGCAGAAGGCTTCCGTTCTACAGAGGTGTATGATGTAACCCATAACGGCAAAAGAGTTGCGAAGATTACCACAGATTCTACTATGATGAGCTCCAACGAAACCGTAACGATTCCGAATGGCGGCATGAAATTGGAGGAGCTGCAGAACCAGATGGCGCGTCTGGAAAATAAATATAACCCTGTTGTCGGCGTAATCGCGACATGGGGCTGGGGCGGCGATAACGAAGCAAGCTTGCAGGCAAACAGAAAAGAAGGCAGTGCGGTATTCGGCGGCAATTATGATTATACCGATCTGGTTGTGAAAAACGGCAGAGCATACCTGCCCTTGCGTGATATCTGCGATATGCTGGGTGAGGATGTCGGCTGGGAAAAAGCCACAAAGACCGCTTATGTGATGCAGAACGGCAAGCGTGTGAATATGAATGTACTTTTGCAGGACGGCAAAGCATTCGTTGGCGTAAGAGCCTTTGAACAGCTTGGCTATACCGTAACCTACACTCTTCAGGAGGACGAAAAGATGGTTGAAATTATGAAATAAGTTGAAACAAAATAAATGGAGGACGATGAAAATCGTCCTCTTTTTGCGTTATCGGTGTGTTCTTTTTTTCAGATTTTCCCAGAAGGCATAGGGAATGGCGAGGTTATTTTTCCCGCTGCCGAGATAGATATCGGGTTTATTTTTTCCGTGAAAATCACTGCCGCCGGAGGGGAGCAGACCCAGCCGTTTGGCAAGGGCGGTGATTTCCTTTGTCTGTTCGGGGGTATAGGTGGAATATTGGCACTCGATGCCGTCCAGACCATAGGGAATCAGCTCCCTGCAAAGGATTTCCAGCTGCGCTACATCCAGCTCATAAAGCGTAGGATGCGCCAGAACCGCCGCGCCGCCTGCCGCCTTGATGGTTTCGATGCAGAGGGCAGGGGAGAGAAATTCCCGCTCCACATAGCCCGGCAGACCGGGGGAGATATAACGGGTAAAAGCGTCCGCCTTCTTTTTGATATAGCCCTTTTCGAGCAGAATATTCGCAAAATGCGCCCGCGTGATGATTTCACCGCCTGCGTTTGCCGCCACCTCGTCCAAAGTCAGATGCAGACCGATGGACGAAAGCCTTTCGCACATCTTTCGGTTACGGATATCACGGCTGCTTCGGATGGTTTCCATACGGCCCTTAAGAACGGGATGCGTCGGGTCAAAGCCTAAGCCGACAATATGGATTTCGGGACGGTGGAAATGCTCCCAGAGCGCGGCAAATTCAATGCCTGCGATGGCTTCGATGCCGAGGGCGTTTCCTGTGGTTTGAAATTCCGCCAGACCGTCAATGGTATCATGGTCGGTCAGGGCGATGGCGGAAAGCCCGATTTTCTGCGCCAGCGCTGCAACCTCTTTGGGGGCATAGGTGCCGTCCGATGCGGTGGAATGGCAGTGTAAATCTATAATAGAGGAATCTTGCATAGCAATGCCTCCTTTCTATTTTATCAGTATAGCATACTTTTTCCAAAAGACCCATAAAATAAAACCAGAGAGGTCTGTTTGGATAGGATGTGATTTTTTGAGGAAGGAAAAAGGAAAGAAGGAAAAAAGAGAAAAAAAGGAGAACCATAGCCGCCGAAACCGCGAAAGGCAGACGGGCGGCACGGCGCTTTGCCTTCTGCGCGGCATGGGCATTGCCTTTGCCATCACCTGTATTATATTTATCGGCTTTGGAATGATACTGACCTATACCGCTGCTTCGGAGGAAAGTCTGCCTTTGGTTTCTCTCATCTGTACGGCGCTTTCTGCGGTGGCGGCAGGCTATGACTGGGCGGCGTGCAAAAGGAAACGGGGGCTGCTATGGGGGGCTCTGGCAGGGCTTGTTTACACCGTGCTGCTTTATGCTATTACAAGCCTTGCGGCGGATTCCTTCGTTTTGCATGCTTCGGGGCTGATGACGCTTGCAGTGGCACTTGCGGCAGGAGGCATCGGCGGAATTCTGGGGGTAAACCGCAGATAGTGCAACAGAATTAGAAAATAAACTTGCAAATCCATCATTTTATGCTAAAATAAATTTTGTGATAAACGGAATAAAGGGGCATGGATCCTTCCGCTGACAGAGAACAAGGAAAGATTCATCCCTTTTTTGCGTAAGAAAACAGCATGAAAGGATGGAGGAAAAAGATGAAGATGAAAGGCAGAATGATGCTTTTGCTGACACTCATTGTGGCAGTTGCCCTGAGTGCAATCTCCTATAAGGGGATTGGTTCCAAAAAGGCATTGAGTGTTCATCGCATTGAGCAGGGTCTTGATTTGAGTGGCGGTGTAGATATCGTTTACGAAGCAGACCAGAAATCTGTAACAGACGATGAAATGAAGGCAGCAATTTCCCTTTTGCAGGGCAGATTGGACTGGAAGGGCTGGACAGAGGCTGAGGTTGCCCGTGAGGGGGACAAGCGTATCCGCGTGCAGATTCCCGGTGTGGAGGATGCGGAGGAAGCCATTCAGGAAATCGGACAGACCGCACAGCTTTCCTTTGCAGATGAGGACGGCAATGTGCTGCTGACAGGTGATATGGTAAAGGATGCAACCAAGCAGGTTGGTTCCACAAGCAAAAACGGTGCTTCTCAGCCCTATGTTGCACTGGAGTTCAACAAAGAGGGGACGGAGAGATTTGCAGAGGCAACCTCGAACAATATTGGTAAGCAGATTTATATTATTATGGATAATGAGGTAATCAGTGCGCCAACCGTTCAGACAGCAATCACAAACGGACAGGCAATGATTACGGGCAGCTTTACCGCGGAGGGAGCAGAACAGCTTGCGTCCCTCATTCGTGCAGGCTCTCTGCCGTTTAACCTGAATGTAATTCAGATGAAAAACGTAGGTGCGCGTCTGGGTGCGGATGCGCTTTCCACAGGTATTAAGGCGGGTATTATCGGTATCGCATTGGTACTGATTTATATGCTGTTTGCCTATAAGCTGCTGGGCTTTGCGGCAGACTGGGCACTGGCGATTTATATTGGCTTGGAGCTGGTGGCGCTGAGTCTGTTCCATGTGACGCTGACATTGCCCGGTATCGCAGGTATCGTGCTTTCAGTAGGTATGGCGGTAGATGCGAATATCGTTATTTTTGAACGTGTGAAGGAAGAACTGGTTCTGGGCAAGAGTCTGCGCAATGCGCTGAAGGCAGGCTTCAAGAGAGCAACTCCTGCCATTCTGGATGGTAACGTAACCACGCTGATTGCGGCGGCGGTTCTGTTCTTCTTAGGCAGCGGTACTGTGAAGGGCTTTGCAACTACACTGATGATCGGTATTGTGATTTCCATGTTCACTGCGCTTTTTATTACCCGTGTGATTGTGAACGGTCTGATGTATGCCGGTGTGCAGAATCCTAAATATTACGGCTTGAGAATGAAATAAGGAGGTGGGGAAAATGCAGATTATTCAAAACAGAAAAAAATTCTTTATCCTTTCCCTGCTGGTCATTATTATTGGTTTTGGCTTTATGATTGCCAATGCACAGGCAGGCAAGGGCGCACTCAACTGGGACGTTGAATTTACAGGCGGTACCTCTATGGAACTGAATATGAACGGTAAATATGATAATGATAAGCTGATTTCCATTATCAAGGACGTAACCGATCAATCCAGTCCGCAGATTCAGGAGGTTCTGGGTACAAATAACGTAGAAATCAAATTGCAGTCCATCGACAGCCCCACGCGTACGGCTCTGGTGGAAGCAATCCAGAAGGAATATTCCAAAGCGACACTGACGGAAGCGAATGATATCAGCGGTACGGTCAGCGGTGAAATGCAGCGTGCAGCCATCAAGGCAACGCTGATTGCGGCAGTAGCGATGCTGATTTATATTTCTATTCGGTTTAAGGATGTGCGCGCAGGCGGCAGTGCCATTCTGGCGCTGATCCATGACGTACTGGTGGTTCTGGCGGCGTATGCGATTTTCCGTATTCCCGTAAATAATGCTTTTATTGCGGTACTCCTGACGATTTTGGGGTATTCCGTAAACTCGACCATTGTTATTTTCGACCGTATTCGTGAAAATAAAGGGGCATTCAAGAGAAACCAGACTGCAGAACGCATCAATAAGAGCATTAGCCAGACATTGGCGCGTTCCATCAATACATCCCTGACAACATTGTTTACCATTGGTGCCATTTATTTCCTTGGTGTGCCTTCCATTCAGGAATTCGCACTGCCTATGATGGTTGGTATCATTGCCGGTGCATATTCTTCCATTTGCATTTCCGGCTCCATCTGGTACACATTGCTGCCCAAGGCGGAAAAAGACGTATAACGATCAGTCGAAATCAGGATTTTGACTTGCGAGAGGAAAAGAAAGCGTTGTTCTTTGGTTTATCCGAAACAACGCTTTTTTCTTTTGCCCTGCTATGGTATGATGGAGGGGTATGAAAGGAGTGGCGGCATGAAACGCTGGCTTTTAAAACGAACGAAAATAGATACGGCGGCAATGGCACGGGATTTGGGCATCCGTCGGGCAACAGCGGCAGTGCTTGCCAATCGGGAGCTATCTTCCAGACAGGCGGCAAGGAGCTTTCTCTACGGTGGTACGGCGGCATTAGGAAATCCGCTGGAAATGAAGGATTTTTCGCAGGCAGTCTCTCTGCTTGCGGAAGCGATTCGCGCAGGAAAGAGAATTGCCGTGTATGGAGATTATGATGTGGACGGGGTGATGAGCACCTCTATTTTATATCAGACGATTCTGCGATGTGGCGGCAATGCTGTTTTTTATCTGCCGCATCGGCAGAAGGAGGGCTATGGGCTGAACCTGAGGGCGGTGGAGCAGCTTGCGGCAGAAGGCATAGAAGTGCTTTTCACCTGTGATAACGGCATTGCGGCACTGCAGGAAATTGCGCTTGCGAAGGAAAAGGGCATGACGGTTGTAGTGCTTGACCACCATGAGCCCGGCTTTCGGGGCGAGGGAGAGGAGCGCAGAGATATTCTGCCTGCGGCGGATGCCATCATTGACCCGAAGCAGCGAGCCTGCCCCTATCCCTTTAAGCAGATGTGCGCCGGAGGACTTTCCTATTACTTTGCGCATCACCTTTTGCAGATATTTGAAATTACGGATGAGTGGATGGAACGACAGCTTTTGACCTTTGCAGGCATTGCGACCGTCTGCGATATTGTGGATTTACTGGGGGAGAACCGTGCGCTTGTGCAGATGGGGCTTGCGGCAATCCGCAAAACGGAAAATATTGGGCTGCGCGTGCTGATTGAGGAGGCAGGGCTTTCGGATAAGGTCATTTCGGAATATCATATCGGCTTTATCATTGGGCCCTGTATCAATGCGACAGGGCGGTTGGAAAGCGGCAGGCTTGCGGTGGAGCTTTTCTGCACGCAGGATGAGAAGGAAGCGAGAGAGAAGGCAAGGCATCTGGTGATGTTGAATGCGGAACGCAAGCAGCTGACAGAGGAAGCGGCGGAGCGTGCGGATATCGCCCTGCAGAAAGGCGGCGCTTTGCAGGATAGGGTGCTTGTGCTGTATGATGCGGAGATTCACGAAAGCATTGCAGGGATTGTTGCAGGCAGAATCAAGGATAAATATTACCGCCCGACCATCCTGATTACGGACAGCGAGGACGGAGCAAAGGGCTCAGGCAGGAGCATTGAGGGCTATCATCTGTTTGAGGCATTGTTTGCCAATCGGGATTTATTTACGCGCTTTGGCGGACATGCCATGGCGGCAGGGCTTTCTCTGCCTGTAGAAAACATCCCTGTTCTGCGCAGACGGCTCAATGAAGGCTGTACCCTGACGGAGGAGCAGATGATTCCGATTCTGCGGCTGGAGGATGCACTTTCCTTTGCGGAGATTGACTTAGGACTGGCAAAGGAATTGCAGACACTTGCGCCCTTCGGCAAGGGCAACCCTGCACCGTTATTTGCATCCAAGGGGATTCATGCTGACCGTGTGGATTTGATAGGGAAGAATAAAGATATTCTTCGGCTGACGCTTTCCGAGCCGGAAAATGGGATTTGCCTTTCGGCAATCTCCTTTGATGGCTATGAACCGCTCAGAGAAATGCTGAAAGCGTTGTATCCGGCAGAGGATTGTGATAGAATAATAAACAGTGGGCTTTTGCCGCAGCTGCTGGATATTGTGTATAGCATTGAAATCAACAGCTATCGCGGCAGAAGCAATGTACAGTTGATACTAAAGGATTTTCGATTTGCAAAATGAGGAGGATATGGGATGGATTTAAAGGACAAGATCAGATCAATTGAGGATTACCCTCAGAAGGGTGTGATCTTCCGCGATATTACAACACTGCTGAAGGATGCAGAGGGGCTGAAGGACGCTGTGGATGCCATAACGGCAAGCCTTGCGGATGTTTCCTTTGATTTGGTGCTGAGCCCCGAATCCAGAGGGTTTATCTTCGGGATGCCTGTGGCGTATAATATGGGGAAGGGCTTTGTTCCTGTCAGAAAGGCGGGCAAGCTGCCTGCGGAAACCATCAGCAAGGAATATGAGCTGGAATACGGCAAGGCAACAATCGAAATTCATAAGGATGCCATCAAGCCCGGACAGAAGGTTGTCATTGTAGATGACCTGATGGCAACAGGCGGCACAGCAAAGGCGATTATGGAGATGGTAGAGGAAATGGGCGCAGAGGTCGTTGCCTCCGCATTTTTGATAGAACTGGATTTTCTGAACGGCAGAAAGGCCTTGCCCGATTGCAGAGTCGAGGCCGTGATTCATTACGAATAAGAAAAAAGGAAGGGTGGTAAAGGTGCGCCCAGATAAGAAACCTTGAATTCTGAAATGCTGAAAACTGTGGCTACTGTGTCAGTTCCCCTTGACAGCCTAAGTCAAAGGATGCCTGCGGGAAACTTCCTTATATCCGCAGGCTTTCAGCTATTTCATTTTCTTCATGTTTTCTTATTGGGACACACCTAATGCCGCTCTTTTTTATAAAAGAATAGATGAGGGATAAGGTATGTACGGACAATTTTTCATACTTTTTGGGTTGATTCTGGTGGGGTATTATTGCAATAAAAAGGGATACCTGCCGATGGAAACAAATAAAAACGTAGGCAATATGGTCATGCGCGTGACGATTCCTGCGATGCTGATTACTACGATTGCAGGGATTGAGATTACAGACAGGGTACTGAAGGCATTTCTCTTTTCTGCCGCAGGGCAGGCAGCCATGATGATTCTGTTCGGCTTTCTGATGCGGCAGTATGGACGGAAAAGAGGCTTGGACAGCCGCCTTCTGCCGATGATTGACCTGACAACAGGCTCTCTGAATACGGGCTTTATCGGCTTGCCCGTTACGATGATTTTCTTCGGGCAGGCGGGGATTATCTATATGTCCGCAGGGGTACTGGCACTGAATCTGTATATCTGGACGTATGGCGTGTATGTCATTTCCGATAAAAAAGCAACAGGTGCGGCGGCAATCGGGAAAAGCTTCTTACAGGGAGCAATCAATCCGAACTGCATTTCCATCCTGCTGGGGCTTCTGCTTGCGGTGACGCATACGGCGCGATTTGTGCCGACGGTGGTGTTTGGCTTTTTGACAAAGGTCGGGGATTTATCCACACCGCTTTCTCTGATTTATATTGGCGCATTGGCAGGCGGCAGCGGCATCGTGCAGCTCTTTAAAGAAAAAATGGCACTGGAAATCAGCGTGGTGAAGATGATTGGGATGCCTGCATTGGCAATTCTTGCAATGCTTTTTATTCCTGCGGATGGTCTTGCAAAGTCGGTGTTCCTGCTTTCCGTTTGCATGCCCTCGGCGGCGGTCGTGCCGATGATGGTCGGCAGATACGGCTATGGGGATAAGATGTCCTCGGATATTGTGCTTTGGACAACGGTTCTTTCCATGGCAACTCTGCCGTTAAGCGTGCTGCTTGCCGCAAAGCTTTACGGAGCAGTCTGAAAAGCCTGAAAAACCTTTGTTTTTCGGAAAAAAGTGCTTGCAATGCCCTTTCGGGCGTGGTATAATTTTTCATGTTGATTACGGACGGTCCAATGCCGCTGTCAAAGGGACGGGGTAAGAACGTCTAAGGTGCATAAGGAGGAAATACAATGGATATCATCAGAGAACTGGAAAATGAACAGCTGAAAAGCGAAGTAACTCCTTTTAACGTTGGCGACACAATCCGTGTTTATGCTAAAGTAGTAGAGGGTACAAGAGAAAGACTGCAGATGTTCGAAGGCGTTGTTATCAAAAGACAGGGCGGCGGCATCAGAGAAACTTTCACAGTAAGACGTATCGCTTCCGGCGTTGGCGTTGAAAGAACATGGCCCGTACACTCTCCCAGAATCGACCGTATCGAGGTTGTAAGACGTGGTGTTGTAAGACGTGCTAAACTGTTCTACCTGAGAGACAGAGTTGGTAAAGCAGCTAAGGTTAAAGAAGTTCTGAAATAAGCTGTACATTTTGTACCGGAACGAGAAAAAGCAGTCTCGATGAACAAGTTTCATCGAGACTTTTTTCGTGAGAGGCAGAAGGACTTTTGCCTTTGACGAAAAAATGCGTTTGGATAAAGGAGGTCTTTGGAATGGAGCAGGCAATCGAAAAGCAGGAAGAACAGAAGTCTACAAGAAGAAAAAAGGAAAAGAAGGGAATGCCCATGCTGCTGCAGCTGGTGCTGCTGGTTGTTGTAATTGTGGTTTTGCGTAATGTAATGGGGACGGTTCTGGTAAAGGGGTCTTCCATGGAGCCGAATTTTTACCATGGCGATTTTGTGTTTATCAATAAGCTCAGCACCTCCTTCGGTACGCTGAAAAAGGGTGATATTGTTATCTGCCGCCTGAATGACGAAAAGAAAAATATCATCAAGCGCGTGATTGGTCTGCCCGGGGACGAAATTGACCTTAGAGATAATGGGGACGACGAAGATACGATATACTCTCTGTATATCAATGGGGAGTTGGTGAAGGAGGACTATATCAAAGCGCCGATGGATACAAAGGGGAATATTGAGTACCCTTATATAGTTCCCGAAAACAGCTATTTTGTGATGGGGGACAACAGAAACGCAAGCTCCGACAGCCGTAGAAAATCGGTCGGCGCGATTCCGAAGGAGAACCTGATGGGGAAGGTTGTATTCCGACTGTATCCCTTTAGCTCCATTGGCTTTATTAAATAAAAAATCTGAGTGAAAATAGAAAGAGGTAGCTATGAACAATATTCAGTGGTATCCCGGGCACATGACAAAAACCCGCAGAATGATGGAGGAAAATATTTCTCTGGTGGATATTGTCATCGAACTGGTAGATGCAAGAATTCCATACAGCAGCAAAAATCCGGATTTGGATACGCTTGCGAAGAATAAGCACCGCATTCTGCTTCTGAATAAATGCGACCTTGCGGACGAAAGGGCAACCGATATCTGGCAGGAATATTTTGAAAAGCAGGGCTTCCGTGTGATTCGCATCAATGCGCTGAAGGGCAACGGCTTGGGTGAGGTGACGGAAACGGCACGCGGCTTAATGAAGGAAAAAATTGAGAAGCTGAAAGCAAGAGGGCGTATCAATGTACCCATCCGCAGCATGATTGTGGGTATCCCGAATGTGGGAAAATCCACATTTATCAATAAATATGTGGGGAAGGTAACGGCGAAAACCGGGGATAAACCCGGCGTGACTCGCGGCAAGCAGTGGATAAAATTAAAAAAGGACTTTGAGCTGCTCGATACGCCGGGCATCCTCTGGCCGAAATTTGAGGACCAGCAGGTGGGGCTGAAGCTGGCGTTTACGGGGGCAATCAATGATGATATTCTTGACCCCGAAAATATGGCGATTGCCTTTATCAATCACATGATTTCCAGAAATCCCGACTGCCTGCGGAATCGGTATCAGATTACATTCGATACGATTGAGGAGCCGCATGTAATTCTGGAAAAAATCGCGATGGCACGCGGCTTCAAGAAAAAAGGCGACGAACCTGATTTGGAACGCGCAGGCAAAATTCTGATGGATGAATACCGTGGCGGCAAGCTTGGCAGGCTGACCTTGGAGCTGCCGGAGGATATTGATGTGATGCTGGAGCAGAAGAAGGCAAGGGCGGCGGAAAAAGCGGTTTTGGATAAGGAACGGAAAAAGGCCTACAATAATAAAAAGAAGAAATAACACAAAAACCATAGGGAAATTAGGTGTGTCCCGATAAGAAAACATGAAGAAAATGAAATAGCTTTCGGCATTTCAGAATGCAAGGTTTCTTATCCGGACACACCTTTCTTATGGTTTTCTTTTTTTAGCTGCTTTTAAAATTTCGGCTTAGACTCGTTTAGAATCTCGATGATATTGCGAAGCACCTGCGCGGTGAAGCCCCAGATGATATGCCCGTTATATTCATAGAAAAGCTGTGTGGTTTTGCTCTTGCTAAAGGGGTAATTTTTGCCGCCTTCGATTTTTTCGTAGGGGAAATCGGGGGATTCTATGACCTTCCAGACGGTATCATGCCGCTCCGGCTCGGTTTTCAGAAAGAAACGCAGAGGGACGGTGAAAATTTCTGCAACCTCTTTGGGATTTGGGGTTGCGGTTTTGTAAATCTCATAGGGGATATAGGCGATATAGGGCTGAATCATGCCACGATAAATCGTCAGCATGAAGTCACTTTTCCCCAGAAGGCGAATATCCTTTTGAGAGATGCCGATTTCCTCCTCGGTTTCCCGCAGGGCTGTTTGCTTGAGGGTTTCGCCCTGTTCCCGATGTCCGCCGGGAAAGCAGACATCCCCCGGCTGATTTACCCCTGCGGCGCGTTTTGTCAGAATGAAATGCAGTTCTCCGCCTATCTCTGTCAGCAGAGCAAGAACGGCGAAATGGCGCAGCTTCCAAATGGGGGCTGCCTCATGCGCGGAAAAAACAGCGGTGACTTTTTTCAGACAGTTTTTATGTTCCATGGGGCTCAGTCCTTTCTTAATCTGATGCGGGTTGCTGCCATGCGGCGACGGCTGTCCTCGATATCGGCGTAATGCTTTCGGGTGGTATTGACATCGGCATGCCCCAGCACATCCGCCACTAAGTAGATATCCCCTGTTTCCTGATAGAGATTCGTACCGAAGGTACTGCGCAGCTTATGGGGCGTGATTTTTTTGATGGTAACGCCCTGTGCGTATTTTTTGACCATATTCTGCACCGTCCGCACGCCGATGCGTTTGCCCTGACTCGAAAGAAAAAGGGCATCCTCATTTTCATCCTTGGTTGGGGCGTTCTGCCGTTCTTCTAAGTAATCTGCAAGGGTTTCCCGTACTTCTTCGCCGAAATAGAGGAAAACCTCGTTGCCGCCCTTACGGGTAACCTTTACGGCGTTATTCTGAAAATCCAGATCCTTAATATTGATGCCGACACATTCGGAAACACGCATCCCCGTCCCAAGCAGGAGCGTCATCATGGCAAGGTCGCGCTTTTTTGTTTTTTCATGGAAGACCTTCTGGCGGTCGGTCAGCTTTTCGCCGCTTTCCACTGCATCCAGAAAGTTTGCCATTTCGTTCACATCCAGACGCACAATAGCTTTTTCGTGGATTTTCGGGGTATCGACCAAAGAGGCAGGGTCTGCCGATATGATTTTTTTCTTATACAGATATTTAAACAGCATCCGCACTGCGGCAAGCTTACGGGATTTCCCTTTTTCCTCGTTGTGCATTTCCTTGCCATAGGCAGGGTTTTCATAATCGGGGCGAATATAATAGGAAAGATATTCCATGAAGCAGTCAATATCCTCCGAGGTGACCTCGCTCAAATGCGCTGCGGTCAAATCCTTCGGCTCGATACCGCCGAGGGTACGATGCTCCTCATAAAGATAGCGGAAGAAAATCCGCAAATCGTAGGCATACGCCAGACGGGTTTTGGTAGAGGTGGTCTGTGCAATGCCGCGAAAGAAGGATTGCACGAAGGGGGGCAGTTCTCTCTGGATTTCCCGAAGACGCAGGGTTTCCTTATTTTTCAGTTCCTCACGGTAATCAGACATCAGGCTCACCTTCCTTATTCCTCATGATTCCAGCCCTTCAGGGAGGAACGCTTGATGGCACCGAATACCTTTTCCTGCAAATTATCATACCGCAGGGAAAGCTCTGCCAGAAGTTCCTTGGTTTCCTGCCGCTTGGTATTTCCGTCGGCAAGACAGGGGTTTTTTACGATATGGATATCGCTTTTATTGACAAAGCTGCGACATTCCCATTCCGGCACATACATCAGCGGACGGATGGAATAGAGCTTTTTTCTGTCCAAGAAGCTAACGGGAGCAAAGCAGTTCAGGCGACCCTCATAAAGCAGAGACATAAAAAAGGTTTCCACAACATCATCCTTATTATGCCCCAAAGCGATCTTATTGCAGCCAAGCTGTTCCGCCATATCATTCAATGCGCCCTTCCGCATTTTTGCACAGAGAGAGCAGGGATTTTTTTCTTTTCGCTCATCAAAAATGATTTTGCCGATATCGGTTTCCACAACGGTATAATGCACGCCCAGCTCATTGCAGAGTGCCTGTATGCCGTCATAGCTTGCGCCGGGCAGACCGAGGGAGACAGTAATTGCCTCCAGCTCAAACCGCTTGGGATAGAAGCGCTGTAAATGCTTGAGGGCGACCAGAAGACAGATGCTGTCTTTGCCGCCGGAAATACCGACCGCAATTTTATCGCCTTCCTCTATCATGCTATAATCATCTACTGCGCGGCGCACATAGCTTAATAATTTCTGTAATTTCATGTGAATACTCCTTTGTTTCCTGCATCTATCATGTGATAGAATCTATACTTATCTTATATAGATTATAGCGGAAGGAAGGAAAAAATAAAAGAGCCGCGGAGTTTTTTTCGGAAAAAGCGGAAAGACTGTAAAGGACAAAAGAATCTTGCGCCCAAGGGCATACTTTTGTGGAAATATTCTTGAAAATATACATATAAAACTGTATAATAATTTTTATAATCTTTTTTCGACAAAATTATTAGAAATTTTTATCAATAAGAGGGGGTGATGAGTATGGCAGAGATTGATGAACAATTATATAAGGAATTGATTGATAAAATCAAAACCTACCATCCGTCAGATGATTTTTCCATGGTGGAAAAGGCATATAAGCTGGCGGTGGATGCACATAAGGAACAAAAGAGAAAATCAGGCGAACCATATATCATCCATCCTTTGAAGGTGGCATATATTCTGGCGGAGCTGGAGCTGGATATGGAGACCATCACGGCAGGGATTCTGCACGATATTATTGAGGATACACCTTATACCTATGAGGATATTACACACCTGTTCAGCGAGGAAATTGCTGCATTGGTGGATGGTGTGACGAAACTGGGCAAGCTTTCCTATACCACAAAGGAAGAGGCGCAGGCAGAAAACTACCGCAAGATGTTCCTTGCCATGGCAAAGGATATTCGTGTTATTTTAATCAAGCTGGCGGACAGACTGCACAATATGCGGACGTTAAACTATATGACACCCGAAAAGCAGAGGGAGAAGGCACAGGAAACGCTGGATATTTACGCTCCTCTGGCGCATCGTCTGGGTATTTCCAAAATCCGTTCCGAAATGGAGGATTTGTGCTTTAAATATCTGAATCCGGATGCGTATTTCGATTTGGCGGCAAAAATCCAGAAGAAAAAAGAAGAACGTGACCAGTTCGTGCAGAGCATGGTACAGGAATTACAGACGAAGATGAACGAGGCCGGCATCAAGGGGAAGGTTTACGGCAGAACAAAGCACTTTTTCAGCATTTATAAGAAGATGGTGAACCAGAATAAAACCCTTGACCAGATTTATGATTTGTTCGCTATCCGTGCGCTGGTGGACAGCGTGAAGGATTGCTATGCCGTTCTGGGGATTGTGCATACGGCGTATACCCCCATGCCCGGACGGTTTAAGGATTATATTGCTATGCCAAAGCCGAATATGTATCAGTCGCTGCACAATACACTGATTGGCCCGCATGGACAGGTGTTTGAGGTGCAGATTCGTACCTGGGAAATGCACCGCACCAGTGAATACGGTATCGCTGCCCACTGGAAATATAAGGAGGGCAAGGCAAACGAAAAATCGAGTAAGGCACAGAAAAGCGAGGAAGCAAAGCTGGCATGGCTGCGCCAGATTATGGAATGGCAGAAGGATATGTCCGATAATAAGGAATATCTGGATACCATTAAGCTGGATTTGAATATCTACAGCACACAGGTGTATGCCTTTACGCCGCAGGGGGATGTTATCCAGTTGACGAAGGATTCTACCCCGATTGACTTTGCTTATATGATTCACTCGGCAGTCGGCAATAAGATGGTCGGCGCGAGGGTAAATAATAAAATCGTTCCGCTGGATCATAAAATCCAGAACGGGGACATTGTAGAGATTATCACTTCACAGAATTCCAAGGGGCCGAATCGGGATTGGCTTGCCATTGTCAAAACAGCGCAGGCAAGAACAAAAATCAAGCAGTGGTTCAAGAAGGAAGAGAAGGAAGAAAATATCATCCGTGGGCGCGAAATGATTCTGGCGGATATCAAGAAAAAGGGATATCAGCCGCAGGATTTGCTGCGCCCGGAATGGGAAGAAATCGTTCTGGTGAAATACGATTTCAAGACATGGGATGCGCTTCTGGCAGCTGTCGGCTACGGCGGCATGAAGGAGGGGCAGGTTGTTAACCGCCTGAAGGATGAATATTTAAAGGAAAAGAGAAAGACGCAGACGGCAGAGGATGCGCTGAAGGATTTTGAAAAGACCATCGACCAGAAGCCTGTGAAAAAGCATAAAAGCAAGAGCGGCGTTGTGGTGGAGGGCATTGGCGATGTGGCAGTGCGTTTTTCCAAATGCTGCAGTCCGGTGCCCGGGGATGAAATCATCGGCTTCGTGACGCGCGGCAGAGGGGTAACGATTCACCGTACCGACTGCATCAACGTGATCAATCTGAGCAACGAGGAACGCGGACGCTTGATCAATGCCGAATGGGATACGCAGTTTGCCAAGGGAGAAAGCAATACCTCTTATTTGGCAGAGTTGAAGGTTGTAGCGAATGACAGGGTTGGCTTGATTGTGGAAATCAGCCGTCAGTTAGCGGATGATGATATTTCCGTGAAGGGCTTTAATGTGAGAACCACAAAGGATATGCAGGCAATTTTGAATGTTACGATTGAAATTAAAACGAAGGAACAGCTTGAGCGTGTGGTGACACGGCTGAAAAATCTGCGGGATGTGACAGAGGTAGAGCGTGTTTCCGGCTTGGGCTGATATAGGGCTTAGGAGGAAGAAATGAGAGCAGTATTACAGAGAGTGACAGAGGCAAGCGTCACCATTGACGGACAGAAGGTTGGAGAAATCGGCAAGGGGATTATGGTGCTGTTTGGTATGCTGGGGACAGATACGGATAAGACCATTGATTATATGCTGGATAAGGTCATCAATCTGCGTATTTTTGAGGATGAAAACGGCAAGATGAACCTTTCCCTGATGGATATTGAAGGGGAGCTTTTGATTGTACCCAATTTCACATTATATGGGGATGCAAGAAAGGGCAGACGTCCCGGATACAGCGGCGGTGCGGCACCTGAGGTGGCAAGCGAGCTGTTTGACAGACTGTGCAAAAAGGCAGAAGCACTGGGCATTAAGAAGGTGCAGCATGGCATTTTCCAGACAGATATGAAGGTTGCGCTGGTGAACGACGGTCCTGTGACACTGCTGCTGGACAGCGAGAAGCTGTTCTGATGCGTATGGATACGGAAACCATCAGCTATGTTCTGGAGGGACATGAGCTGCAAAATGATGTGCAGACAATGATACAGGTGTTTTTGGCAAACCGCCATTATATCCGCACGGACACAGTGACGGATGCGGAGATTACCGTAAAAAGCGAGATGAAAGAGGGCATTGCTTCGGCAATGCTTTATCGCCGTGGGGAGAAGGCTTCCGCATGGTCGATGGAATATGACGAAAAAATGCTGACGGAAAAGGAACAGAAGCGCATCATCAAGCGGACGATTTATGAACTGCTGAAGGCGGAAACGGGAATTCCCCCCCAATGGGGACTGCTGACCGGCGTGCGCCCTGCGAAGCTCATCAGCAGCCTGCTGGAGGAGGGCAAAACGGACAAGGAATGTCTTTCCTTCTTGACGGAGGAATACCTTGTGATGCCGCATAAGGCGGCACTGGCGCTCAAGGTGGCAAAGGCAGAGCAGAAGATTTTGCAGAACAACCGCCCCGAAGAAATCAGTCTGTATATCGGGATTCCCTTCTGCCCGACCAGATGCTTATATTGCTCCTTTACGGCATATCCCTTGCACCAATATAAAAACCGGGTGGATGAATATTTGGATGCCATGTGCAAGGAATTGGATTGGCTTGCGGCATACAGCAAGGGCTTTGTGATGAAGAATATTTATATCGGCGGCGGCACACCGACCTCCTTGAATGAGGCACAGCTGGAACGTCTGCTGCAAAAGGTGGAGGAGCTGTTCCATCCCGATGAAAGCATGGAATATACCGTTGAGGCAGGTCGCCCTGATACGATTACAAGAGAAAAGCTGCGGCTTTTAAAGGAGTACGGCGTGAATCGCATTTCCATCAATCCGCAGACGATGAACGATAAGACCTTGCGTGCGGTTGGCAGAAAGCATACGGTGGAGGATATCCGTCGGGTGTTCCGCGAGGCAAGAGAGGAAGGACATCAGAATATCAATATGGATTTGATTTTGGGTCTGCCCGGAGAGGATGCCGCAGATGTCCGCAATACTATGGAAGAAATCATGAAGCTGGCACCCGATAACGTAACGGTGCATACGCTTGCAGTCAAGCGTGCATCCCGACTCAGAGAGGAGTTGGCACAGCATGACATGACAACGGCGGAAGCCTTGGAGGAAATGCTTGATATTTCCGCGGAATACGCCGAGAGGATGGGCATGGAGCCGTATTATATGTATCGCCAGAAAAATATGGTCGGCAATTTTGAAAATGTCGGCTATTGCCATCCCGGCAAGGAAGGCATCTATAATGTACAGATTATGGAGGAAAAGCAGACCATTTTGGCGGCGGGCGCAGGCGCGAGCACAAAGACGGTTGACCCCGAAACAGACCGCATTGAACGGGTGTTCAACGTAAAAAGCATTGAGGATTATATCGGTCGTATAGAGGAAATGATAGAAAGAAAGAGAACGGGCTTGCCCCAAGGAGGTAATATATGATCCAGTTAGTGAAAGGGACAAAGGATATTTACGGCGCAGAGGTGAAGGCTTGGCAGGAAATCGAAGGCAAAATGAGACGCATTTGCGAAACCTTCGGCATTGGTGAAATCCGCACGCCCGCGTTTGAATTTACAGAGCTGTTTGCCAGAGGGGTTGGCGAAACCACAGATATTGTGCAGAAGGAAATGTATACCTTTACGGATGATGGGGACAGAAGTCTGACACTTCGTCCGGAGGGAACGTCAGGTGCAGCGCGTGCATATATCGAGCATGGGATGCACAACCACGCACAGCCTACAAAGCTGTATTATATTTCCCCGACCTTCCGTTGTGAAAATACACAGGCAGGCAGACAAAGACAGTTCCACCAGTTCGGCATTGAAATGCTTGGCTCCTACAGTGCGGCGCAGGATGCAGAGGTTATCTCTGTTGCAACTGCTTTACTGGAGGAATTGGGGGTAGAGGGCGTAGAGCTGCGTATCAACAGCCTTGGTTGCCCTGAATGTCGTGCGAGATATAATAAGGAATTGAAGGAATTCATTGGGAAAAATCTGGAGCAGCTTTGCCCGACCTGCAAGGAGCGTTTTGAGAAGAACCCACTGCGCGTGCTGGATTGCAAGGTGGAAAGTTGCCAGAAAATTGTGGCAAATGCGCCCTCTGTGCTAGATTGTCTGGATGAGGAATGTACGGCACATTTTCAGAAGGTGCAGGATATTCTGACTGCAAACGGCATTGCCTTTACCATTGACCCCAAGATTGTGCGTGGCTTGGATTATTACACCAGAACTGTATTTGAGTTTGTATCCGACGGGCTGACCGTATGCGGCGGCGGCAGATATGATAATCTGGTGGAGGAAATCGGCGGCAAGCCCACAGGTGCAGTCGGCTTCGGTCTGGGTATTGAAAGACTGATTATGATTCTGGAAAAGCAGCATGGTGCCATTACCGAAACACCTGAGAGAGATGTTTATATCGGCTCTATGGGAGAAAAGGGCTTGCTGAAGGCGCAGGCTTTGACTTATGGGCTGAGAAAGGCAGGCATTCAGGCGGACTGCGATACTGTGGAACGCAGCGTAAAGGCACAGATGAAATATGCCAATAAGATTGGTGCGAAATATTCCGTTATTCTGGGCGATTCCGAACTGGAAAGCGGCAGAGTAGAGCTGAAGGATATGGCAAACAGCGAAAAGAGTGAGGTTGCTCTGGCGGATTTGCCTGCAATCCTCAAGGAAAAATGCGGAAAATAAAACAAAAACAGAATGAATACAGAGCCTTGGGAGAACCTTCTTTCAAGGCTTTCTTTTTGCTTGCGATTTTCATTGCCATACAGCTTGGAAAAGTCTTGTATTTTATGGGATAAAGTGATATGATAGCATGATGAATTGAAGAATGTCAGAAAATTTCCTTAAGGGATAAGGAGGATACAGCATGAAGGTTGTAATCGTAGGGGATGGCAAGGTCGGCGGCACTATCGCCAGACAGCTCTCCGGTGAAGGACATGACATCATTGTAATTGATAATAATACAAGTGTTCTGAATAATGCTTCCAATACGATGGATATTATGAGTGTGGAGGGGAACGGCGCAAGCATGCTTGTCCAGAAAAGAGCAGGTGTGCCTGAGGCAGATTTGCTGATTGCGGCAACCTCCGCGGATGAGGTAAATATGCTCGCCTGCCTGCTGGGGAAAAAGCTGGGCGTGCCGCATACGATTGCCCGTGTGCGTAACCCCGAATATTATGAGCAGATTAACGAATTGAAGGAAGAGCTTGGACTGAGCATGACGGTAAATCCCGAATTTGCGGCGGCAACGGAAATTCTGCGTCTTTTGCGCTTCCCCTCTGCTTTGAAAATCGAGGTATTTGCGAGGGGACGCGTGGAGCTGGTAGAGGTCAAGATTCCGCCCCACAGTGTGCTGGATGGGATGCCTCTATGGGCGATTTATAAGGAGTTTCAGGTAAAGGTTCTGATCTGCGCGGTGCAGAGAGCAGGAGAGGTGCATATCCCCAACGGTAACTTTGTATTGCAGGCAGGGGATAAAATCAACCTGACCGCATCGCATAGTGAGATTGAAAAATTCTTCCGTACCATCGGTCTGTTCCGTACGGGGGTAAAATCGGTCATGATTCTGGGCGGCGGCAGAATGGCGTATTATCTGGCAAAGGCGCTGATTCTTTCTCATGTGCGCGTAAAGATTATTGAACTGGATTATAAGCGTTGCGAATATCTATGTGAGGCACTGCCGGAAGCGGTTGTGATTCACGGAGATGGGACGGATAAGGAAACCCTGCAGGAGGAGGGTCTGGAAAAGACGGATGCGCTGGTCTGCCTGACGGGGATGGATGAGGAAAATATCGTAGTTGCGCTTTATGCCAAGGCGAAAAAGGTTTCCAAGGTGATTGCGAAAATCAACCGTATTTCCTTTGATGAAATTCTGGATGCGCTGGATATTGATGGCTTTATTTCGCCGAAGATGATTGCGGCAAATAATATTGTCCGTTATGTGCGCGCGATGCAGAATTCCGCAGGGAGCAGTAACGTAGAAACGCTGCATAAGCTGGTAAATGAGCAAATTGAAGCATTGGAGTTCAAGGTAAGAGAAAAATCCAGCGTGGTGGGTGTGCCGCTCAAGGATTTGAAGACGAAAAGCGAGGTTCTGGTGGCAACGATTATCCGCAATGGCAGAGTTATTATTCCGGGCGGTAATGACATGATTGAGGTAGATGACAGCGTGATTATTGTTACCAGAAATAAGCATTTGACGGACTTGAAGGATATTTTGAAATAATAGATTGAAATTTGGTGAAGGGTTATGAATTTTAATATGATTGCCTATATTCTGGGCAATATCATACGAATAGAGGCTGCCCTGCTTGCAGTGCCTGCCTTTATTTCTATATGGTATCAGGAGACAAAGGCGGCATCGGCATTTGTCGTAACCATTACCGCCTGCCTGATGGTAGGGACGGTTTTGGCCAGCCGTGAGCCGGAAAATAAGCGGATTTATGGGCGAGAGGGCTTTGTTGTGGTTGCACTTTCGTGGATTGTGATGTCCGTTCTGGGGGCACTGCCGTTTTATCTGAGCGGCTCTATTTCGGGCTATATAAATTGCTTGTTTGAAACGGTATCCGGCTTTACCACAACGGGCGCAAGCATTTTGCAGGAGATTGAAACTCTGCCGAAAAGTATTCAGTTCTGGCGTTGCTTTACGCATTGGATTGGCGGTATGGGGATTCTGGTATTTATGCTTGCAATTATGCCCCTTGGGGACGAGCGCACGATGCATCTGATGAAGGCGGAGGCACCCGGACCTTTGGTTTCCAAGCTGGTGCCGAAGGTAAAATCGACAGCGAAAATCCTGTATACGATTTATATTGTACTGACACTGGTGGAGATGATTTTGCTGTTTGCGGGGGGAATGCCCTTTTTTGACAGCGTGGTGCATGCCCTTTCGACAGCAGGGACAGGCGGCTTCTCTATAAAAAATAGCAGCATTGCGGAATACAATAGTGCGTATTTTGAATATGTCATTACGGCATTTATGCTGCTGTTCGGGGTGAACTTCAACCTGTTCTATTTGATGCTGATGAAGGATTTTAAGAATGTATGGAAAAATGAGGAGCTGCGCTACTATATTGCCATTGTCTGCATTGCGACAGCGTTGATTACCATAGATATTTCTCGGTATTATCCAACGGTGGAGGGCTCCTTCCGCCATGCGATTTTTCAGGTGGCGGCAATTATGAGTACAACGGGCTTCGTAACGGCAAACTTCGACCTCTGGCCTGAGTTTTCCAAGACGCTTCTGTATTGCCTGCTGCTTCTGGGGGCATGCGGCGGTTCAACCGCAGGCGGTATTAAGGTTTCGCGTTTTGTAATCCTTCTGAAAATGATTCGGCGGGAGATCAGCCATATTGTGCACCCGCGCTCTGTCAACTTGATTAAACTGGACGGCTGTAAGGTGGATGAGGATTCTATTCGTAGCGTGATGGGGTTTATTATTCTGTATGCGCTTATTTTGCTGGGGTCGTTCATGCTGATTTCGCTGGATAATTTCGACTTTATCACGAATATAACCGCAGTTACGACCTGCTTGAGTAATGTCGGCCCGGGGCTTGCTATGGCAGGGCCTGTGGAAAACCTTTCCTTCTTTTCCGGCTTTGCAAAGCTGGTGCTTTGCATGGATATGCTTTTGGGCAGATTGGAAATTTTCCCGATTATTATGCTTTTCGCTCCTTCCATCTGGAGAAAGAGCTACATGTAACAACGCAGAGCCAAGCATCTGCAATAAAAAGAACAGCTTACATGCTTGCATGATAGGCTGTTCTTTTTATTGCAGATATTTGGCGAGCGCCACAACGAGAAAATGTGAAGCATTTTCGAGATGGGCTCTGCGTTGTTGCATGTGAGAGAAGATATGTTATAGATATGAGCGAGCGCCACAACGAGAAAATGCGAAGCATTTTCGAGATGGGCTCTGCGTTGTTGCATGTGAGAGAAGATATGTTATAGATATGAGCGAGCACCACAACGAAAAAATGTGAAGCATTTTCGAGATGGGCTCTGCGTTGTTGCATGCGGATGTCCTGATTTCGATTTTACAGAAAAAGCAGCCTGCTTGGGCTGCTTTTCCTGTAAAGGGGAGGGTATATTACTATGATAAACCAAATATAGGTAGTTGTCTGTTTTTTTCTTTCAATATTTTTCTTTCGATAGGGGAAGGGGTGCCTGCAGCCTTTCGGGGAAGGGGACTGCAGGCGGAAGTAAAAGGGGGCGTCCTTTCGACTTCCTTTGTAGTATACTGTAAAAATATGGACAAAGTGTGAATAGAAACTTAAGGCTTTGTTAAAATATGCGAATGTTTTCTTTATTGTGTTATCAGCGTTTCTGCGGTGTTGGGTTGATGTTTTTGGAGATTTGCCACCCATTTGCCACCGTAAATTTCATTTGGGTGGCAAGCCATTTACAACGCTTTCAAATAAATCCGCTGCGGTCTGTGCCATTTCGTCTGTGTGGTGAACGTAGGTATTCATTGTGGTTACAATGTTTTTGTGCCCGAGCCGCTGTTGAACTGCCTTCACGTTGGCACCTGCCTCAATCAGCTTTGTGGCATGGGTATGACGCAGGCTGTGATAATCAAAATTGATTCCAAGCTCCTGCCGGATGACTCTCTGGCAATAGGCAAAGCTGTTTTTGGTTGTCAGCTCTCCGTTTTCATCAACGCAGATAAAATTGATTCGCCGCGCGCCTGTGGAAAGGATTTTTTGTGTGCCGACAATTCGCTGTCTAGGCACTCCTTTTTCGTCCGTAAAATCGACAAGCTGATATACTGTGTAGAATTCGCCATATTTCAGTTCGTTTTTAAGCTGTCGGTTTTTCTCTGCCTTCAGGATTCGGTAAAGAGATTCCCCGAATTTTATTTTCCGCTTGGAGTTGTACTTTGGTCCTTTGAGGGAGAACCCCAGATTGCCGTTGATGTTCCTGCGGATAAGCTGACGCTCTACAGACAACGTGCAGTTTTCAAAATCAACATCGTCCCATGTGAGGGCAAAGCACTCATTGATACGCAGCCCGCAGTTCCAGCCAATCATAAGCGGAATATAGTAGCGAGAACCAACGGGAAAGCGTTTCCGGATGCGGTCAAATTCTGCATCCGTCAGCACGATGCGCTCTCTGACCGACTTTGCGACAGTACCTATCTTTACAAACCGACAGGGATTCTCTCGGATATACTGCAAAGGTTGAACAGCATAATCTATCGCAGTAGAGAGGACAACAAAGATAGAGCGTATGGTCGCTTTGGAATAGCCCTGCGCCTTTAGCTGGTTTATGTATTCCTGAATGGCTGCCGTCTGTAGGCTTTTTAAATAATACGCACCGAACTGCGGTTTCAGGTGCCTGTGGATCAGCGTTGCGTAGGTCTGCTGCGTATTTTCTGTGAGATTCATTTTGCAATACTGCTCATACCAGAAGTCCAGATAATCACTGACGCTGATGGTGGAAGGCTGAAAGACCTGTCCGGAGTTTTCATATTCCGCGATAGCCTTTGCCAGAGTCGTTTCCGCTTCTTTCTTGGTGCGGAATCCGCCCTTTTCGATTTTCTTTCTTTTGCCGCCGACCTGAGCGGTATCAAAATAATATGACCATGTTTTACCACGTTTTCGTGTTCCGCCTTTCATAAGCATTCCTCCTTAATTGAAAAATAGGTATAGAAAATAAGGCGGTATCGTGGTATAATCCTATTGCGAGTAGGTGGTTATACAAAGACCGCCATATGAGAATCTCCTTTCCTGTTGGTAGCGGGAAGGGGGATTTTTTTATTTAGTGGGGATTACCCAACACATTTTTTACAAGGTGTCAGTCCCATTTTAATAGCCTTATCCAAAGTAGTAGGGGAGTAGCTGCCGCCATTGCAGGAGCTGTTATAGTGATATTTCTTGCCGGTCCGGGTAACGTAAACCGTAGCGGAGTTCTGGGACTGTGCCTGACTCTGCTGCTGTGCGGCGATGCGTTCCTGTTTCGCTTTCTCCGCCGCCAGACGTTCTTCCTCTGCCTTCTTTTCGGCTGCAATGCGTTCTTCTTCGGCTTTCTTCTCAGCGGCAATGCGTTCCTGCTCTGCCTTTTCCTTATCAATGACTTGGAAGGTCAGTTCGTTGCTTTCCACAGAGCCTTTTTTTGCAATCAGTGTGAAGGTGCCTTCCTTTGCCTGTGTATGCAGGACAATGCCGTCCTCTGTCTGCTCCGCCTTTGCAAGCGTGCCATCGGACAGCTCAAGCGAGAGGTTGGAGGCATCCGCGTCCTTGGGTGTGTATGTAAAGGAAATCAACTGTTCTTCGTTGATGTCCATGGTGTCCTCATCTGCGGTTAGCTTGATGGTCTCCACATTGGGCGCGGGTATCGTCACGAGGCATCCGAGTACCGTAAACACCAGAAAGCAGCAGGTGCGAATCGTAGATTTTTTCTTCTTCTGCTCATCGGTGAGGGTGTTTCTGGCTTGGAACAGATGGAACAGCCCAACGAGGAACATAGAAGGGTAGCACAGCTTTTTGCTGATCTGGGTCGCGATGCAGATAACTGCGATATAGATTACCCAACGCAGGATGCTTTTCGGGTTCATCTTTCCGCCGGGGGTGGGGGAAGAATTATCGGAAACAGGCGGCGTGGGGGTGGTATCTGCGGAAGGATTCTCTGCGGCAAATGCAGTGGATGCCTTGGCAGAGGTTACCTTCTTTTTGGATGCGCCCAACTTACTGCTGCTTACATAAGAAATACCCGTCCCCGGGATGCCAACGGATTTTGTGACACGCCCTTTGGAATTGAGCGAGACACGCGCCCCTTTTACGCCGGCACTGACACCGATTCCTCTTTTGCTGAGGTTCAGCTTTACGCCGGGGGCGATTTTGAAACTTTTGCGGAATCTCATTCCCATAAATATGCCCTCCTTTTACATCATTTGACAATGTTTGCATATTGTGATATTTTTGATGTGGAAGGCTGCTTGGTAAGCGACTTTCTTTTCCCTCTATGGTATTAGCGGTACGGTAGGGGGAGTTTTTAACTATTTAAAGAATTTTTTCGGAAATCAGTTTTCCCAGTGTTACAATATCACTTTCGCTTGTGAATTCAAATTTTACTTTACCTAAGCCGGAAAAATATAATTCAAGTTCACTGTCTAAATCAAGCACACCGGAGGTTTCAACGGAAAATGCTTGAATTTTAGAATAAGGAAGTGTTGTAAAATCTTTCTTTTTGCCTGTGAGGCCTTGAACATTTACAGAAATGATGCGTTTATTTGTAAAAATAACATAATCTCTGATTGCCTGATACTCACCGATAAATTCCTCATCACTTATAAATAAAGGACGAACAACATCTTCGTGAACAAAGTTTTTTGTTTTGCTGAGTTTTATAACTGCACCGTTTTTGAAATCAACCATAAGTAATCCTCCTTAATTTGACAAAATTCATGAATTGTGATATTTTCTGTTTGGAGGGTTGTTAGGCAACGACTTTCTTTTCCCCTTGTGATATGGCAGTATCGCAGGGGGAGTTTTTTATTTAAAATTCCTTCCTAAGCTGCATCAGCCTACCGCGGATATGTATATTTTCCATATCCTTACCAACAAAGATTTTCGGTTCACAGGCAGGGTTTTCGGGTTGAAGAATCAGCGCATTTTCCTGTTTTTTCACTCTTTTCAGGGTAGCCTCGTCACCATTGACAGCAACAACGGCAATATCTCCATTATCCACATCAGCCTGTTGGCGGATAAGGAGCAAATCACCATGATGGATGCCTGCGTTTATCATGCTGTTCCCCTTGGCTCTGAGCCAGAAGTAGGTTTCGCCCGTCTGGAGGTCAGATTCGGGGGTGGGGATGTAGCCTTCGATGTTGTCCTCGGCGAATAGTGGTGTGCCACAGTTCACAGAGCCGACCAGAGGAACGTTTACCATTGGTTCGGGAACGTAGGGGATGGCACCTTCGGGGAGGGAGGGTGTATCTTCCCATCCCATGAGATAAGAGGGGGAAACACCGCAGAATTTTGCAATGTCCTCAATTTTGTCCGAAGGGATATTTGTTACAATATCATTTTCATATTTATATAGTGTTTGTTTTGAAACATTTATTTCGTCAGCAAAAGCAACCTGACTCATGTGCATTTTGTTGCAACGTAGGTTTTTGATTCTTTTTCCGATTGTATCCATATGAACACATCCTTTCGAAGTAACTTAATGATAGCACAAAAAAGTTATAAATGCAAGAAAAAACATCTTGACAAGTTACCAAAATGTAGGTATTATAATGGTAACTTAAAAAGTTACAATTATAAATTATAATGGTAGCAGATATATAAAGAATGGAGGTGATTTGTTGATTAGAACAGATAAACTTCGCGGAGTTATTGCGGAAAAGGGGTATTCTCAGTCTGATATTGCAAGAAAAATTGGAATTACGCCAAAAACATTTTACGAAAAGATGAAAATTGGGGTATTCGGAAGTGATGAAATTCAGATTATGATTGATGAATTGCACATTGATAATCCGATTGAAATTTTTTTTGCAGAGGAGTAACTTTAAAAGTTGCTTTTAAACAGCAAAAAGATAAGGACGCAAGTTAAGGGAGGTGCGTTTTGAAATGATTGTATTTTTGTTACTTATTCTTATTGGAGTTGCACTCAATATTTTTGCATATAAAAAAATGCCAGAAAGTCTAGGATGGTTTTTTCCGGCTTCTGTAGGATTTATATTTGGGATTTGTCAGGCATCGTTACTCTATACGTTATATGCGATGTAAATCATGTTTTGCAGATTCGCGCAACTTTGAAAGAAGATCTCCGCAGGCTGTGATTGAAGGCGCAATAGAAGTTATTTCCATCTGCAAATCTGTAAGAATTTTAGCAGAATCTTCAGAACAAAGTAATTTTGTTTTTTCAATGGCAGCGTGCAAATCCATATTTTTATTTTTATCTAAAAATGGAGTTGCCGCTGTGTATGCAGAAAATACTTCTGCATAAAATTCGGTAAGCAAGCGGAGGTATTCTTGTTTTTTCATAAGCCTGTATGAGGAGTATGAGCCAATAAAAATACCTAGCAGAGTGAAACACCCAGTAAGTATAACAGAAATCATTTCTGTATTGAGGCTTAAAATTGAATCAAGTGTCATAGTGGCATCACTCCTTTTTTTAGAAGATAACACATTTTAAGGAAAAAAGAAAGAAGGAGAACAATAACCAAAAACGCAAGCTGAAAGGAGGTAAGGGAAGTGGAGCAGACAAGTGAACGCATAAACGAAATAGAACAAAAAATAACCGTTCTTACAAAAATAATTGAAGAACGGTTTGGGATTAAAATCGATTTTCGGAATGATGTAGAGAAATTTATAGATGACTTTTTGGATGAAAATTAGTCTTTGTCTGCAAGAAATTCATCGATAAAGTCTTCTACATTTGGATGTTGTCTGGATGCTAAATTGGACAATCTAACCAATTCTGTCTGGAATTGATATTGCGCGTTTAGCGGAGCCTTTACACGGGCATCCAGCGTAGGAAAAGCAAATAGCAGAATTTTCGGTTCGACATTAAGTAGAACAAAGTAACCATCTTTGTATTCTGCATAAAATGAAAAATCCATATCAAAATCATTCGGATCGAGAAAGTAATCTGAATTTGCTGTAGCAACATGGATTGAAAGGTCTTTTAATTTTTGGAACCCTGCAAGATATTCCCAAAGAAGCTTTTTATCTTTAGTTCTTTGGATTAAAGAGTGAATAAGGTTTTCAACATTTGCCATGATGGTCCTCCTTTATGCGCAAGTGGCCAATAAAATAATCAAGATACGTACATATTTTATCAGTATTCTTGGTTTTCTTTTTTAGCTCATGCTTTAGTAATAAAAAAGTCAATTTTTCTCGCAAAGAGAATAGTGAGTGAAATTCTTTCTCAACGCGATAAATGTCCTCTAAGATTCTATGGAATAAACTGCTGGAGTTGTCACCGTCTATCAGGATACTTTCTTTAAAACCCGAAAAACGATCAGCATAGAGGTTGCTATTGGTGTTGTAGATCTCTTGTTGAGATATTATTTTCAAGGTTTTATTGATAGAGTGAGATTTTATAAGTAACCAAACAGATAGCATAAATCCAAGTATTCCAGAAAAAGAAACCAGAAGGGAAAAATACTCGTTTGTACTATTCAGATGAACTAGCCATTCAATAATAAAATCGCCCCCTTTTCGAGAGAATTATAGCATAAATGGGTGAAAAATGGAAGATTCTGAAAGATAAGAAAAGAGGTGTTTTTATGGAGCCGATGCTTTATACAGTAAAGGAAGTTGCACAAATTTTGAAATGCAACCCCACCAGAGTGTATGGTTTGAAGGATGCGGGGCTGCTGCCGTTTCTGAAGCTGGGGCAGCTGAAATGCCGCAGAGAAGCGGTGGAGGAATTCCTGCGGAAATATGAAGGATATGACGTATCCGATCCGAACAATATCGTGCCTCTGGAAGTGGAGGCTGAAGAATGAAATGAGGTGGTGAGAGTATGAATTGGAAACGGACGCTATTCTACCTGCGGCGGGGGCTGTTGCGTTGGGCGGTCATGTTTTTTGGGACGCTGACTGCACTGTGCGGCACTGTGTATGTTCTGGAAAATCCAGACAGCAGGATGATGTTTTATCTGATTTTCAGCGTGGTTGTTTCGCTGTTGATTGGGAGCGTGTTCTATGGCAGAGAAAAATAAAAATGTCCCCAGAGGTGTTGGCGCACCGTTTCGGGGACTGGATAATTATTCAATTACAGAATAACAGAAACAGGAGGGAAATGCAATGGAAAACTGGACAGGCACGATGCAGATCAACCGTGTGGACGGCGAGCCTTTGCTGAAAAGCGGAGAATGGCAGTATGACCCTTGGTGGAATTGCTGGTACTTAAACGGGGAGAGCTTCCCTGCGGAGATTTGCAGGAAGGTGTTCGGATGATACCGTTTACATACACGGAAGACCCCAGAAAAGAGGAAGAATACGAACCCGAAGAACCGATGTGCCCTGTATGCGGCAGTGTGAAATGCGACTATTTCTACAAAAGGCATGGAGAAATCATCGGTTGTGACGATTGTATCAGAAGGGAAGATGTTTATGGATATGATGGATAACATGAGATATTACAACGCAGGCAGAGAGGTGCCGGATGCGGCGAAAAAAACCATCAAGGGCGGCAAGCTGAGCGGTTTTACGGATATCAACCCGATGTGGCGTATCCAGAAGCTGACGGAGCTGTTTGGTGTATGCGGTGTCAGCTGGTACACGGAAATCAAGCGCATCTGGGCAGAGGAAGGCAAGGATGGCAGGGTAGCTGCTTTCTGCGAGATTCACCTGTATGTGAAGGTGGACGGGGAATGGAGCAGACCCATTGAGGGCATCGGCGGCTCTATGCTGGTGAACGTATTCAAGGGTTCGCCCGAAACCTCGGACGAGTGCTACAAGATGGCGTATACGGATGCCATCGGCGTGGCGGCGAAGGCATTAGGCATCGGTGCGGATGTTTACTGGGCGGCAGGCAGAACGAAATACAGTCAGGACGAAAAGAAGGAGCCTGTATACTGCACCAGATGCAAACAGAAGCTGAAGGATGAAATCAAGACATCCAAGAGAACCTTTACGGCGCAGGAATATTTTGATAAATTCGGCGGTCTTTGCCCCGATTGTGCTACAGCGGACTACGCGGCGAGAAGGAACAAGGGTGAGGGCGAATGATGGAAACCTACGGTACATACAACGGCATTAAGTTTCTGATGGATGGGAGCATGGAGCTTTCCTTTCTGGTGCCGCACCACGAAAAGAGCCGCCTGCTGGCGAGCATTGATGAAATCACGCAGGCAGGCATGCCGACACTGGAAATTACGGCAAAGAAGAAACGGAAAAAGCGTTCTCTGGATGCCAACGATTACCTCTGGGTGCTTTGCACGAAGATTGCAGAACGGCTACAGGACAGCAAGCTTAGCATCAGCAAGGAGGAGGTTTACCGCAAGCATATCCGCCTTGTGGGGAAATATGAGCCGCTGGCATTGCGCGCTGATGCAGTGGAGCGGTTCTGCGAAACATGGCAGAAAAACGGCACAGGCTGGCTGACAGAGGTAGTGGACAGTACACTGGACGGATGCAAGAAGGTGTTCGCCTATTATGGCAGCAGCACCTACGATACAAAGGAAATGAGCCGCCTGATTGACAGCGTGATACAGGATTGCGCGGCACTTGGTATTGAGACAATGACACAGGCTGAAATGGATTCTCTGCTGCATGAATGGGGGAAGAAACATGAAAGGAAGTCATAATTACTCCATCCTGCAAGGAAAGGGCAAGCGGTGCTTTTTATCTGATGCAGAAGGTGTTCCGCTGGAAAAGCATCACATTTATTTCGGGCCAGGCCTGCGGCAGATTTCGGATAAATATGGCTTCTGGGTATGGTTGAAACCGGAATGGCACAGAGGCACCTATGGTGTGCATGGCAAAGAAGGACACAACATAGACCTTTGGCTGAAACGAGCCTGCCAGAGAGCGTACGAGCAGGAATACAGCAGAGAAGAATTTATGGAACTGATAGGGAGGAACTATCTTGACGAATAGCAGACAGAAGGGAGCGAGGGGCGAGCGAGAGCTTGCCCGTATCCTGCGGGAATACGGCTATGACTGCCGCCGGGGGCAGCAATACTGCGGTGCAAACGGTGATGCGGATGTAGTCGGATTAGAGGGGATACATATTGAATGTAAACGGGTAGAACGGCTGAATCTTGAGGATGCGGTGGCACAGTCCGTCAGAGACAGCAGAGCAGGAGAGCTGCCGGCGGTCTTTCACCGGAAGAACAACTTCGGTTGGCTGGTGACGATGCCGTTGGCGGATTTCATGCGGCTGTACCGGGACTATGAGCCGCCTGTGCCGTTTGCAGATAAGGCAGGTGACGAAGATGGAGAGAGATAGCTTTGTATTTTACCGCAGCTTTTATGAGGCAATACGGCGGCAGCCAAAGAAGGTGCAGGCGGATATTTACAACACGATTGCGGATTATGCGCTGAACAGTACGGAGCCGACACAGGCATCGGATGCGGTGCTGAGCATCTTTCTTTTAATCAAGCCGCAGATTGACGCAAATAACCATCGGTATACCGCAGGGAAAAAGGGCGGCAGACCAAGCAAAACCGATAGCAATAAAAAAGAGGAAAAAACGAAAACCGTTGATTCTGAAAAAGAAGAAAAAACGGAAACCTATGGTTTTGAAAAAGAGGAGAAAACAGAAACCTATGGTTTTGAAAACAGGGCAGAAAAGGACGCTTTTGAAAAACCTAATGAAAATGAAAATGTAAATGAAAATGAAAATGTAAATGAAAATGTAAATGAAAATGAAAATGGTAATGAAAATGAAAAACCGAAAACCATAACGGCATCCACAGTGGTGGCTGCCTACCACAGGCTCTGTCCTTCCTTCCCTGCGGTAAAAGTGATTTCGGACAAGCGGAAGAAGGCAATCCATGCAAGGTTGAACAGCGGCTACACGCTTACGGATTTCGAGCAGGCATTTACAAAGGCGGAGCGCAGCAGGTTTTTACGAGGCGGAAATAAGAATAACTGGCAGGCGGATTTTGACTGGCTGATGAAGGACGGCAATTTGCCGAAGGTATTGGAGGGGAAGTATGATGACGATTCTGGAACGGATTATGGCAGAGGCGAAGAAGGCAGATACGACGGCACCGTCCTGTGAGGAGCGGATGGCGTTATACAACAGCAGAAGGGGTGACCTGACGGGGTATGACTGCCCGATTTGCCGCAACAAGGGGTTTGTGTTTTTGATGAAGGATGGGTATGAATACACCATGGAGTGCGAGTGCATGGAGAAGCGCAGGGGCAAGTGGAGACTGCAAAAAAGCGGCTTGCAGGATATGGCGGAGCGGTATCGCTTCGAGACCTACGAGGCGAAAACAAGCTGGCAGAAATCCATCCTTGCGGCGGCGGAGTGCTTCTGCGAGGAAAGGGAAGGGTGGTTTTACATCGGCGGACAGGTCGGGGCAGGGAAAACGCATATCTGCACCGCCATTGCGAATCGGTTGATGCTCCAGGGCAAGGGGGTGCGCTACATGATTTGGACGGAGGAGACCACCAAGCTGAAGGCACTCAAGACGGATGACGAAGGCTACGAGCGCGAAATCAACAAATGGAAAACGGCAGAGGTGCTGTATATCGACGATTTTCTGAAAACCAGAAACGGCGCACTGCCGACCGATGGGGACATCAATCTTGCGTTTGAAATCATCAACGCGCGGTATAATAATCGCGCCCTGCGGACGATTTTTTCAGGCGAAAGAGGGCTGAATGAAATCATGGAGCTTGACGAAGCCATGGGCAGCAGAATTTATCAGCGGTGCGGCAAATATAAGCTAAAAATCGGCAAAGGAGAAGGGCGGAACTACAGAACGAGAGAGGAGCTTGAGGTATGAATAAAGTGATTCTGATGGGACGGCTGGCAAGAGAGCCGGAGGTGCGGTATTCGCAGGGGACGGAGCCCTTAGCCATAGCGAGATATACGCTGGCGGTGAATAGACGTTTCAAACGGCAGGGAGAACCTGAGGCGGACTTCATCAACTGCGTGGCATTTGGCAAAACGGGAGAGTTTGCGGAGAAATATTTCAAAAAAGGGCAGATGGTTTCTGTTGTCGGGCGGTTGCAGGTGCGTAGCTGGGATGACAACGAAGGCAAAAAACGCTGGAGCACGGATGTGATTGTTGAGGAACAGTATTTCGCTGAAGGAAAGCATGACAGTGAAAAAAACGGTGGAAGCAAGCCTGCACCGGAACAGAACCATCCCGTAGCGGCACAGACTGGAAAACAAATGGGGTTGGCGGAGCAGGAGGGATTCTATCCCATTGACGAAAGTATAGAAGATGATGATTTGCCGTTTTAAGGAGGGATAAGCATGACAAGAAAAGAAGCTTTGGAATATTTGAAACATCGTTTTATGGAGACAGGAAGTCCCTTGAACCCATCATG
>OHAO01000294.1_pt1 | contig 37328 bp, 36 predicted proteins | sample 1577151 | NCBI WGS metagenome assembly OHAO01 (sample SAMEA3541585, study PRJEB24748) | human gut metagenome | biome: human gut; feature: human-associated habitat; material: faeces | place: China | collected 2012 | reverse complement strand
TTGTTTTTCCATTATTTCATACTTGCTAAATTCAAAACAGAACGTTTGTTCCGTGCTTATAAGTGCAATATTATGCAAATTATTTCAATCCGCCAAATATTTCGGGGGATTTTTCTTCAAAAAGTTTCATTTCTCTCTTTTTTTTTCATTTTACAATAGAAAAATAGTTGTTTCTATTCATTTTTGCTGATTAGGCAATAAGGCTAAAAAATCCTGACAAATTACCTCCATTAAAATTAGTTGGTAATGATTTTAAGTGCTCCTACAAATTATTTCCGTAAAAACACACTGCTTTCATCAGAAAATATTATCTTTGCACTATCAATTTAAGTGTTCTTTGGGGCGTTGTAGAATAAAGAAGGGAAAAGAAACTCGCTCGTTTCCAACTCGTAACCCATTTATCCTTTATTCATCCTTATTCTATTGATTATCTGAAAGATACAAAATTCTAAAATCTTTTACGGGGATAGGTCGTGATTTTCTTCTCATAGAGGCTTTGAGCTATCGAGAGGGTCTTGTCCGCTGAAAAGCCGTGGCGTCTGTTGGCTTCTTTCTGCAAGGCAGTAAGGTCGTACAAGAGGGGTGGCGACGTATGTCCCACCTTTATTCGCCCATGCTCATCAACTCGTCTTGTGACCGATTCTATCGTAAGCCGGCTCTGACTGCAGAGCGCAGCGAGAGCAGTCTGTGCCGATGCTTCACTCTCGTAGTCGATAACACCAATGGCTTTCAGCGACATGCCCTCTTTCTCTGTGAAAGCAGAAAGTTTCCAATAGGGTGCGGAAGAAAAATCACGGTTCTCTATGTACCGACGGCAGACCATAGCCAGTGTCGGGGTCTGCACCCGTCCCAAGGAATAACCGCCCCTGCGGGCAATGGACAGGGCACGGCTGGCATTGATGCCCACGAGCCAGTCGGCTTCTGCTCTCGCTTGAGCAGAGTGATACAAGTTCTCGTAGTTGTTGCCTGACTTGAGATTTGCCATGCCCTCACGGATAGCTTTGTCCGTGAGCGAGGAAATCCAAAGGCGGTAGAAAGGCTTTCGGCAACCCAGATGTGCATAAATCCATCTGAATATCAGTTCACCCTCCCTGCCTGCATCGGTGGCTACGATGATACGGTCAGCTCTGTCGAAGCAACTTCGGATGATTTTGAGCCGCTTTAATGCCGCTGGGTCGGATATATACTCCTTGTCCTTGCGCACTTGGCGGACGATCAATTGGAAAGGATTGGGACGGATGGGCAGGTCTTCCGCTTTATAGGCTGTAAAACCGTAGGCTTCGGGCATGGCAAGGGCAATGAGATGTCCCATTGCCCAAGTAACAAAATATCCATTACCCTCTAAATATCCGTCCTGTCTGCTGTTTGCCCCTACGATACGGGCAATGTCTCTGGCTACCGAGGGTTTCTCGGCGATAATACAAGTTGTCATAGTTGGTAAAAGAAATTAAGGGTTACATCTTGCGTCCACGGGACTTCTTATGCTTGTTCTCGTCCTGCTTCTGTTTTTGGGCGGCAGTAGGCTGTGTCTGCCCGGTCTTCAGGGGTTCTTTCACGCTCTTGGTGGCTTCGTTGGTCTTGCCGTGGTTGTTCACAGCTACCTGTGTCTTGTGTTCCTCTGCCACGGCTTCCACCTTGCCGTTCTTTTGACTCTTGTCCGGGTTCCACTTATAGAAGCGCGGGCGGTTCTGCTCTTTGTCCATACGAACGTAGGCATTGAAAGGTTGCCCCTGCTTGTCCACCATGTTTTTAAGATAAAGTGTTCGACCACTGTCCAAGGCTTCACGTTGCTTGTCAGAAAGCTCCAACCCACAGAGTTTGTGAGGCACTCCTTGCTGTTGTGTTTGTTTGTGTTCCTGTCGCTCTCTTAAACTTTTGTTGTCTCCAAAGATAAACTCAATACCCTTTCGTTCGGCATTGACCTGCAGGGTGGCATTGAAGGACTTGCCACTCTTGGCGGTCATGCCCTCCACTTTCACGGCTTTGCCCTCCACGAGGTTTTTGTATTGTGCATCGGAAAGGGTAACACCCTTGATTTCCTTGGGAATGTTCACACGGTCGGCGCGCAGGGCGATAATCTCATTGGTCTGCGGGTCGATGGAGACGTAGGCAGAGAAAGGCTCTCCGTTCTTGGGTGTTACTTCGATGGTCTTGCCGAGATTGCCCGTAGTGAGTAGCTGTTCCTTCTCTTCGGGAGAGAACTTATAACCCATATAGGGAAAATCGAGTTGCGGTTCCTTCCTCAAAGGATGGATAGCCAAACCAATATCTCCCTGCTCGTTCGTGCGGAATGCCAAGCGTGCGTCGGTATAGATAGTGGTATCACCTATCGGGATGGCAATAGTCACGAGATTACTCTTCTGCCAAGAGAGCATCTTTTCCAACTCTCCACTCTGCTCGAGTCGCTCACGGGAAAGCCCAAGATGTTCGAGCTGCTTCCAATCAATCTTCGACTCGTCAATGGCGGTGGCGTTCTTCTTCTGCGGAAAATAGTCCTCAAAGGGTACGCCCATCTCTGTCAGTTGCTGTTTGCTTTCGTCCTTCTCACGGCTTTGGAGCAGAGTGCGAAGATTGTCCACGCCTTGCTCCACGTTGCTTGCCACGACCTTGTACAGTCCGAAACGGGACGGCTCGTTGAACTGCTTTAAGAAGTTGGTCATGAAGTTTTTTAACAATCCATCCTTGCTATTGAACTTCAAGAATGCAGCTTGATTGGCTGCGATGGCTTCAGTGGTTTTAAGGTTGCCTTTGTCGTCGATACCTGAAACTACGGAGAGTTTTCCTGCTTCCTGTTCATTCTTCACTTCCGTGCGGTCTTCCAAGACCAATACGTAGTTGTCACTGTTGTTCGATCCCATAATTCTTTGTTTTTAAGATGAATAAATCGCTATCGAACGGCAAATATATAAGCTATAATCCTGCCTTTAAAGACATAGGGGAATCACGGGAAAAGGAGGGAAAACAAGGGGGATACGCAAGGCAAACTGTCCATTTGGTTTATATTAAACTACATTCCTGCAGTATAGAAGTACTGATAGAAGCAGACTATTGCCAAATATCAAGTTCAACAATGTGTTTGATACCTGTGAACACCACGGCACCCGATGAATGTCGGCAGGTTTTTGAAGACACAAAGATGGTGGAATAATCGAAAAAAAGGGAAAACATGGTGAAAGCCCTTATTACGGGGGATGCAAGAAAGTTTGTGTCGTAAAAGATAGGAACAAAAACGAAAGCAAATCTTAACTCAGGAAAAGAACTTTCAGGTTTAAGCTCTCACAAATCATCAAAGATGACATAACCATATATGAAGTCGGCAGGGGAAATGAAAGTTCATCATCTCTTTATGAAAGCCATAAAAGAAAAGATCGTTTTTAGCAATATCAAGACCTCTGCAAAACTCCTTTTAGGGGAGGATACCACACTTGATTATCAGCAAGTTATATTCACTGCTTTCTTCTTTTTGTGGACTTTTGCAGAGGTCTCAATATCATGATTCTTCCATGCCATATGCATGAGGATGGAGACAAATTGGTTTTGACCAATTATCTCTAGATGTGGAATTGAAGAAAGACTTGGATTGCCCTTCATTGCAGGAAAAAGTCAAAGAGTACAACCTTGTCATTACAGAACAGAACAAATTCATACCACACCGGTATATTCTATTTATAACATCCAACACGAGAAAAATATCGTTGGAAATGGTCAATGAACTAACTATGTAAGACAGGGCTATCCGCATTATCTGTCGCGGATTTCCCCTCAATTTAATGAAACCTTGTAGTTTCTTTTCCCTATCTGTACAACATAGAACCCTTGGGATAAGGGAACTTCCATGCGATTAGTCACCTGACCTTTCCAAACAACCTGTCCGTTGATGCTATATACATTGACGAATGCAGGTTCTTGGGCACCACCTGTTGTCTCGATATGCAGCGTGCCAGCCTTTCCGTACACTTTGTATGCATCGGTCGGCATGGTTGGCGTACTGATGGAAGTCGGCCATTGCCAAGCCTCCAACTCTACAATATTCTTGAACTCAGAGAACACCTCAGAGGTGCGGTAGGCACCGGCAGAGCCTTTAGGAACATAGAGGGTGGCTTCATCTGCAGAATGAAGGAATGGGAGATATGAAGACTCGCCTGTCCACTCATTGGTTACAGGTGGTATGGCAGGGCGTGAGTAAACCTTTTGCAAATTACGGTTATTCCAAAATGCATTCCTGCCTATAAAAGTCACACCTGCCGGTATATCAATGGAATCCAAGGGTGCGCTGTCAAAGGCGTGTTTCTCGATGCGTATGACTGTGGAAGGGATATTTACTTTACGGAGCCTGAGGTTCCAGAAGAAAGCTCCTTCGCCAATTCGCGTAATTCCGTCCGGGATATTGACCTCCTCCAAAGCACTGCACCAATTAAAGGCATCATCTCCAATCTCCGTCAATTTATTGGTGAGGATCGTTACTTTGCGCAATCCTGCCATTCCCGAAAAGGTTTGTCGTAAAACTCTTACATTCTTAGGGACAACCGTTTCTTCAATCGTACTAATCCCATAATACGGTGAGCCATCCAATATCTCAACCGTTTCGGGTAAGATTGCCACAGAAGGAGAAACTTCACAGCAGTTTATAAAAATGTTATCATACATTTCCCGAAGTTTGGATGGGATATTCACCTCTTTGAGTTTCCAGCATTCTGCAAATAACATATCATTCATTACTTCAAGATTGTCCGGAAGTTTCACTTTTTCTACTTTTATGCTATAAAAAAGTAAATTCTCGCCTATTTCCTCCACACTTTCGGGGATAATCAACTCTTTGAGGAGAACATTATAACCAAAGGCATTCTTACCGATCTTTTTTAGTGTCCTAGGCAACTTATAGTCTTTTATGTAACTTCCGTAAAAAGCCTTGTCGGGTAGAGCATCATTCACCAAGCGTGCATCCTCCATGTCCAGATGCCTCAAGCATGTCTTGAGGGTATCCTCTTTCTCCATCGCTATTTTCAGATAACTCTCATCTTTCATGTCTGTGGGCTTTGGAGCAATGGGCCAACACAGGTAATGAAGGAATGCGATGTCTCTGTCATTAAGTGTTCCTGTCACCCGAATGCGGGTGAGTTCTTCGGCTCCCGGTCCAATGACCTCCTGTAACGTTCCCGGAGTTTCCACGTGATATTCCTGCGCTTGGGCTGTTAGTGTGAATATCAGCAACAATAGTATTGAGTTAAGTTTTGAAGTCATGATTTATTGAATTTATGATTAATATAAAAAGAGGAGAGAAAGTGCCATAAAACACCTCTCTCCTCCAGTAGAAATTATTCCTTTACAAACTTTACAGATTCTTTAATCTGGCCATTTCGTTCGGTAATTGTGGCAACATAGATACCCTGTGGCAGGTGGGAAACATTGATTCGCATTTCTTTCTTCGTACTGTCAATGCTGTACTTCCCGTAATTTAACCAATTTTGGACTCCGGTAATGCACAGTTCGTATTGTCCATTCGGAAGATTATACGAAACGGTCAATTCCGATTTGACGGGAACAGGAGAAATTTTCATTTTTCCCTCCCCTGCTTTCACGAGAAGTTCATCGGAAGTAAGATAGCCATCTTTCTTTGCCGTCACTTCAACCCTATAGGTCTCATCTCGAGTGGGAGCACAGGTCATTTCCGCCCCTTCGGCAATCATTTTCCCATTGGAATCAAACCATTGGTAGATGGCATCTTCATCCACTCCCGTTACAGAAAGTGTTACCTTTCCCTCGTTCTCATTCTTGATTATTTGCGGATGTATTACCGGTCTCGGCTTGCGTATGATTTCGAAAGTCTCTCCTCCAACGACTTTTCCTTTTTTATCTTTCTGGCGGAGGAGTATGGTATACTTCTCAGGATTGCTTCCGGGAGGAAGAACCGTCTTGAAGTTTACACTCAGTTTAACGAGGCCGATGTCTTTGGGTTTGAGTACAATATTGTCCAGTGAACCATTTTGAGAAACGATCTCTTGTATGTAAGGACTGCCTGTGGATTTTATATTTACACCCTTATTGCCGCCTTCGTTCCAAGCAGAGAGGATTTTGGGAGCCATACGAAGCAGCACTCTTGCATTGTCAAAGAGGGTGTTTGAACTTCCGTTGATTGCATTCGGCAACTCTATCATGTCAAGACTGTAAGCCTCCTTGTTTGTGAAATTATTTATGACCGAGACCGCTCCTTCATAGGTGGAACCGGAGCCGACCTCTACTATCGTCACATTTTTTTGCACAACATTGTTGTTATATGAAACATAACTGTAAATGTCGGAGAGATTGGGGTATGTGAGGCCGTCATTCTTGTCGGCAATTTTCAGCAAAAGGCAGAAATGCCAAAGATTGTCTCCTCCGACAGCAGCATTGGTGATGATTGAAAATTGTTCTGGATCTGGTGTAGCCCATTCTATTGGAACATCAGCAGACTCACCTGGATCCAAAGGAGGTACAATACCTAGTTTTGGAACGGTACCTCCTACAGGTATATTCTCTACCATCATTTGACCAGTCCAAGCAGCGGGCCATTGCAGGTTCGTCCCAGCTTTTGCCCAAAAAGCAGCTACTCTTGATTCGGGAGATTTCTTCTGTCCCCTGTTCCAAACTCTTACATAAATGTAATTTGTCTTTCCTCCCAATGGGTTTTGATGCTCTTGTATGCCATCTTTTTGATGTCTGACCCAAACCTGAGGTGCGCTCCAAAAATTTTTTTCCTTAATGGTCGTATTAGGCTCAAAACCCATATCTTCAGTATTGTCCTTGATGTATAGGTCGTAATCTTTCAAAAGTGTGGGGAAACCATACTGATTCATCGGACCAATGGAAGCATCGCTGTCGTCGCTGTCCTCCTCCAACTTGGCACTTGCTGGAAGGTTTTTGGGGCGCGGGCCGATTCCCCACCAATAGTATCCGTCGTTATCCCTATCATAGGCCGGTGCCGGCTGGGAAATTGCCGAAATCAACTGATAAGATAAAACAGGATACTTGCTGGACCAATAATACTTGTACTCAAAGGGAAGTGTGGGAGCCGCAGAAGAAACCATATTGTTGATATTCACAAACGCATACAAGAACCCATGGTCTCCCCAATTTTCTCCCCAACTGTTTTTGAAAATCCAAACTGTCTGACCTATGTGAGGGTCGCCGGGTTTAACCACAATCCGTGTGTTATAGTGCTCATAAACGATGTCTCCCGCCTTTATCGTCTTGTAGCCTACCAAGGTCATGGCATGAGACCAAGAACTGATGCGCCCGGCAAGTGGACTCTTAATCAGCATGGATTTCAACTTTTCAATTGAGGCGAAATCATTGCCTTTGATAGGGTTGAACAATTCTTTCCCCGCATTTTTTATCGTATACAGAGGTTTACCTTTTTCGGAACAGGGACGATCCTGCGCTTTGTATGGGAACGACATCTCATCCTGAATCCACTTGCGGCTGGTGTAGTCCAATGCAGAAGCCGCCCATCCTCCGTTGCAACTTCCCGCGTTGGAACAAGATACTAACTCTTGTTCGGAGAGGTCAAAATTGCAGGTCGTATTCTTGTGGAGTTTTGCAACGGCTTCCATAGCCCCTATGGCAGAGAAAGCCCAGCATGAACCACAGCTCTTTTGATCTTTTACCGGAGTAATCCATCCTGTAATCTCATTCTGGAAATAGGGAGATCCCTTGACGGTAGCACTGTGGCGCGTCCTCCAGTCGAAATCAGGAACATAAGAGGATTTTTGATATCTGACACTCGGAACATCAACATCAATGATACCGCCGATATAGTATTCCGCTCCCTTGAAGTTGGGAACCGTTCCTCCATACATCTCTTTCTTCTCTTCGTATGAAAGCCGTCCGAACGGCGTGTCACCTGCCCTCCATAGTGCACCGGAAGCCTTCAATTCCAAATTGAGCCGATATATTAAATATTTAATTCGGGTATCTTCGTCAATGAAAGTAGGTGGTAAGGGGACTGTCTTTGTACGAGCCTGAAGGGAAGCAGAAGGTGCCTGTTGAGGAGCCGATAATCCCGAAACGGTGATTTTAAGATGCTCCACCATAGCATCGGAAATGAGGATATGGACTTTTTCGGGCACAAAATCCTTTATTTTCCCAGTCTCAAACCCCATAAGTTCAAAATTGTCCTTACCTTCTTTGAAAGCAAGGAGGGGAAACGATTCATAAATAAGTTTCTCATACCCATATTCGTCTGCCGCCAATATCCTAACATGTCCATTGGGAGAAGTAAACTTTATGCTTCCACTTGTGAGGATGCCGGAAATGTTCCCTGCCTCATTTTTGTTGAATGATAAGAGAGTTTCGTCCTGCGACAAAACCTTCGCAATATCCGTTTCAAAATTCTGTGCCTGCATATTCAAAATACAGGCAAAGACAAAGACGAAAGTCAAAAAAATGTAATTCTTTTTCATAACCAATATGTTTTAAGGGTGAAAAAATAGAATCCATAATCAACATGTCCTCCTTTCTATAACTATGGCTTTGAGATGAAACATTCACAATCTATATGCTTTACTATAGTGTCTGTCGTCTGTCAATTCAAAACTCCTCGTCGCAAATGTACATAAATAATTTTACTCTTGCAAATTTTCCTTGCTTTTTTTTGGAGAAATTCTCTTTATGGTGAATTTTCAAAGAATTTCGACTGTCGGTTCAGAGAATGGATATACCATTTTGCTGTCTCCGTCATAGACAGAGAGACCTTTGCAAAGCCCAATAAATAGGAGGCTATAAAACTACTTTGCAAGATGTGCCGGTGAAGGAAGTTCCTTAATGCGTTTCGTCTCTGCATCCACAAGTGAAAGTATTTCTTGTCTGATACGTTTGTAGTTGGCTTCGATGGTCTCTTTGAGATTGTCGAATCCATCTTCATTTGTAAAGTCTGCGATTACAGGGATGGATTGGTAGGCTTTCATCTCGGCAGAGACTTTTACAGAGTCCACAACAATCTCCGCGTGGAAAATCTTCTGGTCAATGCGCTCGTCAAAGTTGTCGGACATAGCTCCCACGAACATACCCTGCGTGAGGTTGGAAATTTTGCTTGCCGGGATAAGACTGTCCATCTGGGTGGAGATAGAGGTGGACTTGTCGTTTCGATTGATGGTCATCGATTGTCGTTGCTGCAAGACCTTGCCGAACCGCTCAGAGAGCGTCTTGGCCGTTTCGCCAACGACTTGTCCGGAAAAGACATTGCCCACAGTGTTCTGTATCACCTTACTCTCTTTGTCGCCATAATCACGAGTGAGCTGTGAGAAATCCTGAAAACCCAGACATACAGCAACCTTGTTGCTTCGGGCTGTGGCAATCAAGTTATCCAATCCACGGAAATAGATGGTTGGCAACTCGTCGATGATTACCGAAGATTTGAGCTGTTTCTTTTTGTTGATGAGTTTCACAATACGGCTGTTATATAGTCCTAATGCTGCCGAATATATATTCTGACGGTCGGGGTTGTTACCTACTACAAGAACTTTCGGCTCATTGGGATTGTTGATGTCGAGCGAGAAATCATCACCTGTCATCACCCAGTACAATGCCGGTGAAATCATCCTTGAGAGCGGTATCTTCGCTGAAGCTATCTGTCCCTGCAACTGGTCTTGCGCACCACCCTCCCAAGCATCCATAAAGGGCGAAAGGTAGTTAGCAAGCTCATCGTAGGAGGTGAGTATAGGGAAAATCTGTGCGTAAGGGCGATTCAGAAAATCAATGGCATGCGGAAAGGTGCAATACTTCCCATTCTCATAGATTTTCAGGAACCAGATGATAGCGGCAAGCAAGATAATTGGCGATTCTACAAAGAAATCTCCCTGCTTCTGAATCCACGAGCGGTTAAGGTTGAGCATGATGGTGTAGGCACTCTCATAAGCATCGGATATATCCGTCATAAAGGCAGGATTGATAGGATTGCAGCGATGCGACTTTCTCGGATCATCGAAGTTTATCACGAAGAACTGTGGGGTTACCTTGTAGGCGTCCAAATGATGGAGCAGGTGATTGTAGGCTATCTCCGACAAATCGGGAAACTTATAATCATAGATATACATGGCAAAGCCCTTTTCAATCTGCTGCTTGATGTAGTTGTTTACGATGGCGTAAGATTTACCCGAACCCGGTGTGCCAAGCACCATTGAGGCACGGAAAGGATTGACCACATTGATCCAGCCCTTGTTCCACTTCTTTTTATAGTAGAAGCGTGTAGGGAGGTTTACCGAGTATTCGTTTTCCATCAACCTCGTTTCCTGCATGAAGCTCTCATTCTCAGTATTGAATACATCATCCATCAGGTTATTTTTGAGCAATCGACTCATCCATACACCACCCATCAGCAGGCAGATATAGCCAACGGACAGTGTGAAGATATAGAGCGTAGCTGCACCGACCTTACCGATGGGCAGTGCAAGCAGCCACCGGTTGAGAAAGAAGAACACAAACCCGGAGAAAAGCACTGTCCAAATCTTCGGCCACGTGATTTTCTCCTCCTTCACGCCTTTTGTCCCGAGACAGGACAAGGCAAGAAATACCACACAAAAGAGTTTCGTCCAAAGGATGGACGAGAACAATCCCGAGGTGCGCTGGAAGTTCATCAATATCTTGTTGATGATACCGAACGTGAAGTGCCACTCTTGAAACGCTTCGTAGCAGAACCAATAACAGTTGATAAGGAGGAATATCACCGATATACCCCGCATAAAGTCCATGACCTTGCCCAATGCCCTTAAATCATCTTCCTGTGCCATAATTGAATAAAGTTTTGTATCCGCCCTTATGTCTAAAATTGTCTTATAAGACAATTTTCGGGCGGTGGTTTACATTGTTGTTAGAATATTTTTTGATTGCTGTTTGAACGAGAGATTTACCGCTTCCTTCGTCTAAGATTTACCTTACTTTGTTTGCGGAGTTTGCGCTGCCAAGCCGCTTCCTTCCAATCATCGTTGCCCGTAGATCGGAATGAGTCATCAACCATATCCTCGATGAGTTCATCAATAAGGTTGTCACCCTCCTCTATGTCCTGTTGCAAGGGTTGAACGGCTGCCGATGGTTCCAAACGGACAGAAGGACTGCCATACAACGTTTCGTCCAAGAATGGGTTGTGCGTAGTATTGGAGGAATAGGCGTTGAATACATTGGCGGAGTATCCCTTGCCTAACCGTGAGCCATTGAGGGCAATGCCCTCTTTATCATCAATGAAGGTGATGCCATAGATGCGCCCGCTTTCGTTCTTTCGGATAAACACGCGCAAGCCTTGTTCCTCCAATTGTTGCCGAAATTCTTCCGCTGTTCGGGGAGAGGTACACATCACCTGTAACACCCTGTTCCTAACGGCGGGTATCAGCGGCTTGATGGCTTGTTTGGATTTCTGCATCTTGTTCTGTACGGCAGTATAGCCCACACCACGACCGATGTCCGAGGCATGGATGGGCGTACTTAATTTGTTGGCCTTATCATCAGTCGGAACATAGACAAGCCCATCGTATCTCTTTCCCCGAAACTCCGTCTTTACCTCTTCTACTGTAAGATGGTATCGGGAGAGAATGGCATTGAGTTCTCCTAATGAGCAGAACTTGTAATGCTTCAAGACGGAGCGAGTGATACTTGATATCTGTTCCTTGATATTCCCTTTCGTGGTATCCAGTTTGGGCGTTTCTGTTACCTCCTTTTCACCAACCTTTGCACTTGGGATAAGATTATATTTTCGCTCCAAGGCATCGGTAATCTTCTTGCTCCTTCGCTTTTCAAACTTGTCGTTGATTTTCTTTCCCTCACCGTCTATCCGAAGCGACACAATGTGGATATGCTCACGGGTGATGTCGTTGTGCTTGAACACGATGTAGGGTTGTTTTCCGTAGCCGAGAGCCTCCATATACTCCTTGGCTATCTGTGTGAGTTGCTCATCGGATAGTTTCTCGTCCGGGTGCGGATTGAGCGAACAGTGGAACACCGTTTTCTTGGTACGGCATTTCTCAGGGATAAGAGCCTGCATATCGCGAAGCACCTTATCTATTCGATAAGTGCCGTCAAAGCCCTCTCGAAGTTCATTCACGCATAAGACGGATGCCTCGTTGTGCTGCACCTTTTTGAAGTTGTAGCCCAATGCCCCTCCGAGATTCTCCGTTGCTGAAATCTTCGCTATCATGATCTTTATCGCCTGTCAAATTGCTCGGTTAGTTGTATCGTTTTCTGCTGTAACGTGATGATTTGAAGAGACAAATTCTCCAACTTTTCGAGCAATAGTTGTGCGGTCTTCACACTGTGATAACTGTTGATGGCACGCACGGTTTGGTTATACAGCACGCCAATCTTGTGGATTTGTGCCATGAGTTCTGAGAGTTTTCGGTAGTATTCCACGGCGGATTTATCCACCGTGATGACCTTAAAACTCTCCCCAAGAATACGACCACGCACGAAATCCGACTTGGTTTCCGCTCCCGATTTATGGAACAAATCAATCGCCCTTTGCTGGTCTTTCGGATTGGGCAACCGCACATGCCAGTTGTCCCAACGGGGCTTTTCTGCCCGTTTTCGTTCTGAACGACGTTCCCTTTCTTTATCCATATCCATTTAGTTTCTAATTACGACTTTGGAGTGATTATTCCCTCGCACCGAGGCAAGGGGCTTTGTGGTACAAACGGTGGTTTGTGTTACAAAGACACACCTTGCTGTATAAAGAAATGATACGAGTGAAGCATCCACCCTTTTGGGGTGTCTGCTTCGGGATATTACCTCCAAGTATTATTCTCGCTTGCAAAGTTACAGCGGATTTTCAAATATCTCATTATCAATGATATTCACTCTTTTTCCTTGCATTTCCCTGTACTTCACATATGGTTGAAATTTAGGATAAGACCTTGTTATTTTGCAAACGGATTCAGTTGAAAGGCAGCTTGAAACCCGTATGGATTAAGATCCCAAAATGATAATTTCAACTTCAAAAAATCTCAATCAAGAATGGTTTGAATAGTTGATGATTTTATGCCTTTGAGCTGACTCAAAATTGAGCTGAGTTAAAACTAAACTTTTAGGTCGGGTCAAAAATATGGTTTCAACAACAAATATGACATGGCTTATCAGTCAAGATATACATCAACTTATAACATAAGTAACAACCGACTATGAATATGGAAAAGAAAACAGACAATCCCATTTATCTGGGCTTCGCCTCACAGAAAGGTGGAGTGGGTAAAAGCAGCCTTGCCGAAGTGCTGGCATCCATTCTGTACTACGAAAAGAACATCTCTCTTGCCGTCGTGGACTGTGATGGTACGCAGGAATCCTTCTACAAACTCCGCGAACGCGACAGAGACCTCATCGAGTCCTCACCCGAACTGAGCAAAGAACTCCATGAGCGCCTGTCCCGCTACGGCAAGAAATCATACCATATCATCAGAAGCAAGCCGGAAAGAGCCGTTTCCGATGTCATGAAATACCTGCATAAAATGAAGACGGCACCGCAACTATTCATCTTCGACTTTCCCGGTCATGCCCTTACAAGTGCCATGATGGACCTGTCCATTACGATGGACTATATCATTTCCCCGATAGAATCCGATCCACAGTCGCTGGCATCGAGTTTTGCATACGCCAAGATAATCAGGGACTTGGGAATCGGCTTTGAGGGCTCACGCATTCAGGATTTCTTCTTGCTCTGGAACAAAATCAACCGCAGTGCCGGTACCACGGTCATTGACCTGTTCAGCCGGAATGCCCGGGAGCAGGGATTGCCGATTTTCAAGACCCGTATCTACAACTCCGTCCGCTTCAGCAGGGAATTGGCTCAAGGTGGCGTCAAAGGTGTATTCCGCTGCTCCTACCTGCCCCCCGCATCAGCTCTCCGTCCTCAGACCGGAGTGGATGAGTGGGTAAGGGAGGTTATGGAGAAACTAAACCTGAAAACAGAGGACGGCGTATGAAATCTCTGAAAGAACAGCGTGAGAAGCTGCTTCAAGCGAAATTGGAGGAAATGGCGGACATTGGTGTCAAGAAGCGCACAGAGGAGAACACACCTGATTTTGACGATCCCATTGATTTGGATGATGATTCCGACTCTGTGGAAGAAGATGCAAGTGCCTCTCTTTCTAAAATTGACGAACAAGAGGAAATGCCGGAAGACACTTCGCTTAATGGCAGCAATGCCAATACAGCGCAGCCCTCGAAAAGAAAGAGAAATGCCAGAACGAAGGACTCTTCCCCAGCAATGGACTTTCCTGAATATGAACAGCGATTTCTGACGGGTGTCCGCAACGGGCGCAACAAGTCGGGCTTCAGCATCCATACCGAGATACTCCAGATACTGCGTGATGTGCTGAACGACATCAGGTCGGAGGCTTCCATCACGGGGTATATAGAGAATATCCTTCTCGACCATTTGAAAACGTATCAGGATTTGTTGAACCATACCGCCTCACAACGCAGGCGCGATAAGACCATAGACTTATGATTATCAATTTATTATTAGGAATATTGCTTCTGCTGGGTATTGCATGGATAACCCTCGCCATCGCATATCTCTGGAGGCTGTTCCAAGATTCAGCAACCCAATCGGAGAAAAACAACCCGAACCGAAAAGAAAACAGACAAATTGAGCGTTCCAAGCCTTCTGTTTCCCAAGAGCAGATAGACAATGCCCGCCACATCTTGGTGGGCAGGAGCAAACCTTTCATTTCCCCGTCTGTCCCCGATGTTCCCGCTGTTTCCCCAACTGAAAATCCAGCCGATAATCCCAATACCTTTGCAGCGGAAAACTCACCGGTGCCCGAAGAAACAGAAGATACGGAAGGCACGGAAGAGGACAACGAGATGCAGATTGACTATACGATGGATGAACCGGATGAGGACATCATCGCCCGTGAGGAACTGCAAATCGCCGACGCTGCCTTGCCCGAAGTCTCACCGTCCGCTATTCTTGCACGGGAAGTTGTCCGTGTTACCGGCTGGCATAAGAATGACAATACGCTTGATGAGGAAAATGAAGCCGAGGTGCAGGACACGCTGCAAAGCATACGGGGCACACAGCTCATGGACTACATCAAGGAGGCAACGCTCAAGCAGGAGAAAGACCATCAAAAGCTGCTCGCTGCCATCCGCAAAGTTGAAGAAGCGGAGTTGCAGGAGGATGATACGGCGACACCTGAGACAGACGATGAAAACGATAACGAGGGAACGGCGGAAGAAAAGCCGCTGTCCTACTATCTGTAAAACAATCCATATTGCAAACTGGGAAGGAGTAACGGATGGAGTGGCTCACATGTAAAACAATCCCATACGATAAAACGAGTCCGCCTACACCGTCTCCTCCCATCAAAGAATATTCATTAACAACTTAAAATAAAAAGAACAATGAACAAAAAAATTACACTGATGCTGCTCCTGATGGCTGCCACCACCGTAGGAGCATACGCACAGGGCAACGGTATGGCGGGCATCAACGAAGCCACCAAGATGGTAACATCTTACTTCGATCCCGGCACGAAACTTATCTATGCCATCGGTGCCGTAGTGGGCTTGATTGGTGGCATAAAAGTGTACAACAAGTTCAGTTCAGGCGACCCCGATACGAGCAAGACCGCAGCGAGCTGGTTCGGTGCGTGCATCTTCCTCATCGTGGCTGCCACTATCTTGCGTTCCTTCTTCCTGTAAAAGATGGCTAATTGGGAAATCAATAAAGGTGTAGGTCGGACGGTGGAGTTCAAGGGCTTGAAGGCGCAGTATCTCTTCCTTTTTGCAGGAGGATTACTGGCTGTTTTCATTCTCGTTGTCGTACTCTATCTCTGTGGAGTCAGCCAAATAACCTGTCTCATCATAGGCGTAGTGGGTGCCACCCTCGTGGTGTGGCAAACGTTTGCCATGAACCGAAAGTACGGGCAGTATGGGCTAATGAAGCAGGGGGCGGTGCGTATGCACCCACGCTACCTTGTGAACCGCCGTACCGTCTTTCACCTTATCCGTAACCTTCAACCTGTAAACAAGAAGAAAGGAATCACACACAATGAGAAACAACAGTAAGATAACGACCTTGGAATCGAAGTTTCCCCTGCTTTCTATTGAGCAGGGGTGCATGGTGAGCAAGGATGCCGACATCACGGTGGCTTTCCGTGTGGAACTGCCCGAACTCTTCACCGTCACCTCTGCCGAATATGAGGAAATGCACTCGGCGTGGCACAAGGCAATCAAGGTGCTGCCCGATTACAGCATCGTCCACAAGCAGGACCGGTTCATCAAGGAGGACTATCAAGGCAAACTCGCTGATGGCAGTCTGAGTTTCCTTGCCCGTGCATCGGAACGGCATTTCAACGAGCGTCCATACCTGCATCATTCGGTCTATCTGTTCCTGACCAAGACCAACAAGCAGCGCATGGCACAGCAGAGCAACTTTTCCTCGCTCTGTCGTGGACACCTGCTGCCCAAGGAAATCACCAACAAGGACGAGGTGATGAAGTTCATGGAAGCCGTCGATCAGTTCGAGCGTATCATCAACGATACAGAACAGATAAGGATTATCCGCATGACGGAAGAGGAATTGGTAGGCACAAAGGAAAGAGGCGGTTTACTTGATCGTTATTTCTCCCTCTCGGAAGAGGGGCATGCCTCGTTGGAGGACATCCGCTTGGGTGCTGACCTTGTGCGTGTGGGAGACAATATGCTTTGTCTGCATACACTTTCTGATACGGACGACTTGCCGACAACGGTCAGCACGGACAGCCGATATGAACGACTGTCCACCGACCGCTCGGATTGCAGGTTGTCCTTTGCCTCTCCTGTAGGGTTGATGTTACCCTGCAACCATATCTATAACCAGTACCTCTTTATCGAGGATAGCGATGCCAATCTGGAACGCTTCGAGAAGCAGGCAAGAAACATGCACTCGCTGGCACGTTATTCTCGCTCCAATCAGATTAACGAGGAGTGGATACAGGAGTATCTCAACATCGCCCATTCACAAGGCTTGACCTCCATCCGTGCCCACTTCAACGTGTTGGCATGGAGCAGCGATAAGGAAGAACTTCGCCAGATCAAGAATGACGTGGGTTCTGCACTTGCTCTTATGGAATGCCACCCACGCCACAATACCATTGATGCGGCAACGCTCTACTGGGCGGGTATTCCCGGCAATGCGGCAGACTTTCCCACAGAAGAGTCGTTCTATACTTTCATTGAGCCTGCCCTCTGCTTCTTTACGGCAGAGACGAACTATAAGGACTCGCTCTCTCCCTTCGGCATCAAGATGGCAGACCGCCTTTCGGGTAAGCCCATCCACTTGGACATCTCCGACCTGCCGATGAAAAAGGGAGTCATCACGAATAGAAACAAGTTCATATTGGGTCCTTCGGGTAGTGGCAAGAGTTTCTTCACCAACCACATGGTACGCCAGTATTATGAGCAGGGGGCGCACGTCCTCTTGGTCGATACGGGTAACTCATACCAAGGTTTGTGTGAACTTATCCACCGCAAGACCAAGGGCGAGGACGGCGTGTATTTCACCTATACCAATGAAAGCCCGATTTCCTTCAATCCATTTTATACCGATGATTACTTCTTCGACGTGGAGAAGCGGGAAAGTATCTGCACGCTGCTGCTTACACTTTGGAAGAGTGCTGATGAGCATATCACGAAGACGGAAGCTGGTGAACTTGGTTCAGCCGTAAACTCCTATATCGAGCTTATATGTGCTGACCATAGCGTTACGCCCTGTTTTAATACCTTCTATGAGTATCTGCGGGACGTGTACCGCAAGGATATGGAAAAGCGTGACATCAAGGTAACGCTCTCGGACTTCAATATCAACAACCTCTTAACGACATTGAAGCAGTATTACAAGGGCGGTCGCTACGACTTCCTTTTGAACTCGGATAAGAATATCGACCTGCTCTCCAAACGCTTCATCGTCTTCGAGATTGACCAAGTGAAGGATAACAAAGACCTATTCCCTGTGGTAACGATTATCATCATGGAAGCCTTCATCAATAAGATGCGACGGTTAAAGGGTATCCGCAAGATGATTCTCATTGAGGAAGCGTGGAAAGCCATTGCTTCGGCAAACATGGCGGACTATATAAAATATTTGTACAAGACCGTGAGAAAGTATTTCGGGGAAGCCATTGTCGTAACGCAGGAGGTGGACGACATCATCTCCTCGCCAGTAGTAAAGGAGAGTATCATCAATAACTCGGACTGCAAAATCTTGCTCGACCAGCGCAAGTACATGACCAAGTTTGACGGCATACAGGCGATGCTCGGTTTGTCGGAAAAGGAAAAGAGTCAGATACTCTCCATCAACCAGAACAATGACCCAAACCGACTTTACAAGGAAGTGTGGATAGGCTTGGGCGGTATGCAGAGTGCCGTCTATGCCACGGAGGTAAGCATGGAGGAATACCTGACCTATACCACCGAGGAAACAGAAAAGGTGGAGGTGATGGACAGGGCGGCACAGCTCGGCGGCGACATCGAGACGGCTATCCGCCAGCTGGCCAATGAGAAAAGAAACAATAAAAAGAAATGAGTACAAATAACCAAAACTATAGCAACAATGAAAAAGTTCTTATTCATGGCTCTCTTAGGATTGAGCCTTTCAGTTCCCAAAGCCCACGCACAGTGGGTAGTGAGCGACCCGACCAACTTTGCGGGCAACATTGCCAATACGGTCAAGGAGATTGCCACCGCCTCGAAGACGGTAAAGAACACCTTGGACGGATTCAAGGAGGTGGAGAAGCTCTACAACGACACCAAGAAGTATTACGATGCGCTCAAGAAAGTGAACAACCTCATCGGTGATGCCTACAAGGTCAAGGAGTGTATCCTCATGGTGGGCGACATCTCGGAGATTTACGTTACCTCCTATAAAAAAATGCTCTCGGACAGAAACTTCCGCCCTTCCGAACTCGCTGCGATGGCTTCGGGCTATGCCAAACTATTGGAACAGAGCGGGGAGAGTCTCAAGGAACTCAAGTCCGTCGCCAAGTCGGGCGTGTTCTCCATGAACGACCACGAGCGCATGCAGGCTATCGACCGTATCTACACCACGCTTAGGGAATACCGCTCGCTCGTGTCGTACTACACCCGCAAGAACATCTCCGTGAGCTACGTCCGGGCAAGGGAGAAAAACGACCTTGCCTCTGTCAAGGCACTCTACGGCAACACGGCAAGCAGATATTGGTAATTCCATCGGCAGAACAACAGAAACAACATTTACCAAACAGATTCACTTATGGATTTTGCCAGCTTACACGAGCTTTTACGCTCCACCTACGATGAGATGATGCCCCTCTGCGCGCAGATGACGGGCATTGCCAAGGGGATAGCGGGTTTGGGCGCACTCTTCTACATTGCCCTTCGGGTATGGGCTTCCATTGCCCGTGCCGAGGCGATAGACGTGTTTCCGCTGCTCCGTCCCTTTGTCTTGGGTTTCTGTATCATGTTCTTCCCTTCGGTAGTGCTCGGTACGATGAATGCCGTACTCTCGCCCGTGGTACAGGGTACGGAGATGATGGTGCACCGGCAGGAGGGGAACTTGGCGGAGCTTACCGCCAAGAGAAACAAGCTGCAGGAAGAAGCCTATTTGCGCAATCCCGAAACCGCCTATCTTGTCTCCAACGAGAAGTTCGACCAGAAGATATAGGAAATGGGCTTCATCGGTCCCGAAGACGCCCTTACCATCGCCGGAATGTATGCCGAACGTGCCGCCTACCAAACCAAGCAGTGGGTGATGAAGATGGTACACGACCTCTTTGAACTGCTGTTCCATGCTGCAGGGCTTATCATTGACACGCTCCGTACCTTTATTCTTATCGTCCTTTCCATCCTCGGTCCGGTAGTCTTCGGCATTGCCGTGTGGGACGGTCTTGCAGGCTCGCTTACGGCATGGTTCTCCCGATACATCTCGGTCTATCTGTGGCTGCCTGTCAGCAGTATTCTGACCGCTCTGCTCACCAAGATACAGGTGCTGATGGTACAGAAGGACATTGAGGCACTCAGCGACCCCAACTATTTGCCCGATTCGGGGACGTGGTACTACATCGTCTTCTTCCTCATCGGCATCGTGGGTTACTTCTGCGTACCTACGGTTGCCGGCTGGATTATCGAAGCCGGAGGCGGTATCGGTTCTTACGGGCGAAACGTCAATCAGACCGCACAGCGTGGCGCACAGGGTGCATACACGGGCAGTAAATATTTGGCAGGCGGAGCGGGGGCCGTTGCGGGCAATGCCATCGGACGTATCAAGGGAGCATTGCTCAAAGGAAAATAATCATCAAAAAAGAAAGAAAATGGAATTCAAATCACTCAGAAATATCGAAACCTCATTCAGGCAGATACGGCTCTATGCCTTTGTCTTTGCCATCGTCTGTGTGACGGTAAGCGGTTATGCCGTCTATGCCTCGTACGGCTTCGCCAAGGAGCAGCGGGAGAAAATCTATGTGCTCGACCAAGGCAAGTCGCTTATGCTTGCCCTCAGTCAGGACGCAAGCCGAAACCGCCCCGTGGAGGCAAGGGAGCACGTTCGCCGCTTCCACGAGCTGTTCTTCACCATTGCACCCGACAAGGACGCCATAGAGGGAAATATGCAGCGTGCCTTCCTCCTGTGCGACAAGTCGGCATTCAACTATTACAAAGACTTGGCGGAGAAAGGATACTACAACCGTGCCATATCGGGCAATGTCAATCAGCGCATAGAGGTGGACTCCATACGCTGCAACTTTGGTGCTTACCCTTACGGGGTAACGACCTATTCACGGCTGTTCATCGTCAGACAGAGCAATGTCACGGAGCGCAGTCTTATCACGACCTGCACGCTGCAGAACTCCGTCCGCTCGGACAACAATCCGCAGGGTTTTCTTATGGAGAACTTCCTTGTTAAGGAGAACAGGGATATTCAAACTTATAAACGATAGGAATATGGCAACGACAAGAAAACAACGATTCTCACCGACACGCTACTATTTGGTGGCACATCTATGGCTTCGCCATCGGTGCGAGAGGCTCACGACCAAGCAACGCAAGGTCATCGTCTATGGATTGAGCCTTGTTTATTTGGTCTGTTCCATCGTGATGATCGCACAGTTTTTTCTCCCTCAAAAGGAAGAAGTGCTGCCCATACCTACGGGCGAGTTGATGGACAGCCCCATCCGAAAGGACAGCCTACACGCTCACTACACGAATCATATTCATCATTTAGCATACAACGACAATGGAAAATAAACAGAAAGAACAAATGAAGAAAGGCTTGGTCTTCGGAGGGCTGGGACTGCTCTTTGCCCTCTCGATGTGGTTTATCTTTGCCCCGTCGGACAAGGACAAGACCGCAGCCGAGCAAGGCTTGAACGACAGCATACCGCAGGCTACGACCGAAAAACTCACCGAAAACAAGCTCAAAGCCTATGAGCTGGGCGACAAGGCGCACGAGGAGGAGCAGACCCGCGAGGAAATGGGCAGGCTCTCGGATTACTTCGCTGAAAATACGGCTCCAACGGAAACGGAACGTGCCGAAGCAGCCGCTTCCACGGCAAAGATAGAAAGCTCCATGCGCCGCTATGAGGAGAATAACCGCTTGCTTAACTCTTTTTACGCTCCCGATCCGCATGAAGAGGAACGTGAGGCATTACGCTCGGAGATTGACAACCTCAAAAAGGAACTGTCCTCCAAGAGCAGCAGGGAGGACGATGAAGAACAGAAGCAGCTTGCCCTGATGGAAAAAAGCTATCAGATGGCAGCGAAGTATCTACCCAAGACATCATCTGTGCCACCGTCATTGAGTAATGCCTTTACGGAAAGTAAGGATAATGGAAAACCATCCAATGATGCCGTGAAATATCAGACTGCATCAACCAATACGCCCACAATGGAAGTCTTGGCAGAGCGCAAACAGGTGGTGTCTTCACTTAATCAGCCAATGAGCGATGCCGATTTTATCAAGGAATATGGCACGAAAGCTCGCAACATGGGCTTCCACTCGCTCGCAAGTACCGCTGCCCCCACGATGCGTAATACGCTCAAAGTGGTAGTGGACAGGACAACGACACTCAAGGAGGGCGACAATGTGGTACTGCGTCTGCTGGAAACTGCCAAGGTGCAGGGACTGCGTATCCCACGGCAGAGCCGACTGATAGCTACAGCCAAAATAGCGGGAAACCGCATGCAGTTGCTCATCAAAAGCATTGAGGTGGACGGCCATATCATAGCCGTCAAGTTCTCGGCATACGACACGGACGGGCAGGAGGGCGTGTATATTCCCGGTTCGGAGGACATTAACGCTCTCAAGGAGGCAGGAGCCAACATCGGCGGCTCGATGGGGACATCGTTCACCTTTACTTCCTCCGCCAAGGACCAGATTATCTCCGAGGCTGCCCGTGGGGTGATGCAGGGGGCAAGTCAGCTTCTCCAAAAGAAACTGCGTACCGTCAAGGTAACGCTCAAAGGTGGTTATCGCCTTTTCTTGGTGCAGACCAAATAGACCTTGGATTTTAGAGATTAGAATAGATAGTAAATACAACAATATCAAAATCAATAGCAACAATGAAGAAACTTATTTTATCAGTGATGCTCCTTGCATCAGCAATGGGGACAGCCTTTGCTCAGGAAACAGACAGCAATGTAGCACTCAATCCTAATAGTCCGCTTACTTCGGGCGAACTCTTTCAAGGGATGAGCCGTGCAATCCCTAACGGGCATGTCGTACTGCCGTATGGTCTTGACGTTACCTTTGACAAAACTGTGCATCTCATCTTCCCTGCTCCCATTCGCTATGTGGACTTGGGCAGCAATAATTTGATTGCAGGCAAGGCGGAGGATGCGGAGAACGTGCTGCGTGTGAAGGCTGCCGTAAAGGACTTTGAAACAGAAACTAATATGAGCGTCATCTGCGAGGACGGCTCGTTTTACGCTTTCAACGTAAAATATGCCGATGAGCCGGAGAAACTCAGCGTGGAGATGAAGGATTTCCTCTCTACGACGGAGGGGCGATTGCCGAGCAACCGTGCGGACATCTATTTCAAGGAACTCGGCAACGAGTCGCCCGTACTCGTCAAACTGATGATGCAGACCATCTATCAGAACAACAGGCGCACCGTCAAGCACATCGGCACGCAGCAGTTCGGTATGCGGTTCCTGCTTCGTGGCTTGTATGCCCATAACGGCTTGTTGTATTTCCACACGCGTATGGAAAACAGCACGGATATGCCGTATTCGGTGGATTTCATCACGTTCAAGGTGGTGGATAAGAAGGTGGTGAAGCGCACCGCCATTCAGGAGCAGGTGCTTCAGCCCCTGCGTGCCTATCATCAGGTGATGCAGGTGAAGGGCAAGGATAGCGAGCATCCCGTGTTTGTGCTGGAGCAATTTGCGCTTTCGGAGGACAAACAACTGGAGGTAACGCTCTATGAGCGAAATGGAGGGCGCACGCTGAGTTTTTATGTTGGGCAGGAAGACCTGCTGCTCGCCAAGAAAATTGACAACCTCAAACTCAAATGGTAGGCTTTATGAAGAAGAAAATTATTTTATCGGTTTGCATAGCGGTGGCAACGGCTTTCTGTCTGCCGTCGCACGCACAGCGACTGATACCCAAGCAGAGGGGAATGGAAGTCGTGGGCAGCGTTCCCCTTGTCAAGGGAGAAAAACTCTTTGCCAAGGATAACTTCGGTGTTGGCGTATCGCTCACCCATTACTTGAAACGTGAGAATTATGCCTTTGTCTTGGCAGAGTATGAACAGCAGAATATGCCTTACAGGGATTATGGCGTGAAACTCAAAGATGCGCTCCTGCACTTGGGCTATATGCACCCGATAATCTCCGACAATGGTAAAAACGTGTTGCTCTATGGCGGCATATCTGCTTTGGGTGGCTACGAGGAGCTGAACGAGGACAAAAAGCTGCTACCCGATGGGGCAACGCTGCTTGACCGTTCACGCTTCGTCTATGGCGGTGCCGTGCATGGCTCGGTGGAGGTGTTCCTAACGGACAGGCTTCTGTTTCTTGCCAAAGTTCAGGGGCGATTGCTCTTCGGCTCAGACGTGCATCGTTTTCGTCCTGCACTATCGGCAGGACTTAGGTTTAATCTTTAAGCAAGAAGAAAAATGAAAAAGAAGATTTTAAGTTCGATATGGGTAATGGGCGTACTTGCCCTTGCCGTGTTTTGTCTATCTGCTTGTACTCGGGAGCTGGATGTTCAGCAGTCCTATCCGTTCACGCTCGAAGTGATGCCCGTGCAGAAGGACATTGTCAAAGGACAGACGGCAGAGATACGTTGCACGCTCAAACGTGGGGGAGATTTTGCCGACACGCACTACACCATCCGATATTTTCAGCCCGACGGCAAAGGAACACTGAAGATGGACGATGGCACGGTGTTCAAGCCCAACGACCGCTATCCACTTACAAAAGATGTGTTCCGCCTGTATTATACCTCACTCTCCACTGACCGTCAGACGATTGACGTGTATGTGGAGGACAGTTTTGACAAAATGCAGCAACTGACTTTCAGCTTCAATAATGAGAAGGAGGAAGAAAAGGGAAAGACCACCACAGTAGTAACCAGAGCCTTGAACGATGCGAACGGCTAAACGCTTTGCTTTATTCTGTATATTGTGCTTGTTCTGCCAGCCGATCCTTGCCCGGCGCAGGGTACGGTTGGCAGACTTGCCGCCTTTTGAGCGTGCGGTGGTCGTCGTGAAATACTTCGAGGGACTGCACGGAGAGAGTTGCTATCCATATTATCTAAAGACAAACATTATCCAAAGATTCACAGAAGAATTCATTGAGGAAGAAGATGTTGATGCAATTATAAATGGTGTTCCTTATGATAATAATGAGGGTGCAAGACCCTATTTTTGCACATTGCCTCAGAGTCAATCTCACCAGAGAATTGCATCATTCCCCTTGCATACTATAAAAATATCCTCCAAATTTGGATATAGAATGGACCCATTTACAAAAAAGAGAAGGTTGCATAATGGCATAGATTTGAGAGCCTGCATTGGAACAGAAACTTTTGCTATGTTGCCAGGAATAATCACTACAATTGGTAGAGACAGATCTCGTGGCAATTATGTTATGATAAGACACGGCAACTATGTGATCACTTATTGCCATTTGTCAAGGATACTCGTGAGACAAGGTCAAATGGTGGAACCAGGTGAAGTGGTCGGACTTGTTGGTTCAACTGGTCGCTCCACTGGTCCCCATTTACATCTTATGCTACATAGGGGAAAGCAATTGCTTAACCCTCAGATTCTTTTGGACTACATTTGGAGTATTTTAGTTACACTGGCTGATAGCGGTCAGCGTGTATGTGTACCTAGACTCCTCAGCCATTCTCTTAGCGATTTGTTGGTTTCCCAAGAAGGCGGTATCTCTTTGTCCGTGTCAGGTATGACATCCTTGTACGCAGCCTCAAGAGCCTCCCTCTTCTGCTTTGAGTCTGCACGGGCATAGATTTCTGTTGTCATGATTGAAACATGTCCCAGAATATCCCGTATGTAAACCAAATTCACCCCTGCTTGAAGCAGATGCATGGCTTTACTATGGCGAAGGCAATGTGGCGATAAGCGTTCTGGAATCAAATCAGGGTTCTGCTCATGGGCTTGGGTTACGTACTTCATTAGTAGGTATGTGACTCCAGCACCCGTTAGTTTGCTCCCATTGCGATTCTTGAACAAAGGTTCTGTTTGGTACTCCTCTCTGTTAAGTTTGTTCTCGTTTATGTAATGCTGTAAGATGCTGACTTGCTTGTCTTGAATAGGAACAGCCCGGCTCTTGTTCCCCTTTCCTTGTAGGATTAGATACGCAGGTGATTCCAAGTGCAGGTCACATGGCCGCAATGACACCAGTTCCTGTACACGAGCACCTGTATCGTACAACAATGCAAGCATAGCAAGGTTTCTTCTACTGGTAACGCTATCTGTCGGAATCTGGGATAAAAGAAGTTTCACACCTTCTACTGAAAGATATAACATCGGTTTTGGATGTGCCTTCTTGAACTTTATCGATAATATTTCTTGCCATCGGTCTATGTGTGTTATATCTGAATGTTGCAAATACCGACAAAGGGAATGTATTGCAGCCAACCTTTGGTTGCGTGTCTGTACGGTCACGCCTTTTGTGTCTTCTATCCACGCAAGAAAACCAAGAACATTCACTTTGACAAGGGAGGCAGTCGAAAGGTTGTGAGGCTTAATGCCTTTCTTTCGCTTCATATAATCGATATAAGAGACGAATGTGTTCGCATAGGAACGTATTGTATGCGGGCTTGCCCCTCGTTCTACTGACAGGTATGAAGAAAAGAATGAACCGATATACTTTGCTAATGGCGATTCTGTCTGTTTCATAATTGTTAAATTGTTGAGATTGTTGGGAAAATGTACTCTGAAATTGTTGATGTTGCATCCGAGATTTGTGGATAAATCTGATTGGTTATTCTCACATAATACTCTGTGTCACTTATACATTTGTGCCCAAGTGCTACAGATAATATAGGTAAGCAACAATGCATGTCCATGCCGTCCTTGGCCAGTCTGTCAAGGACATGAACGGCAAAGGTGTGTCTAAGGTCATGTATTCTGGGTCCAACCTTTGGGACATAGTTGATTTCGCACGCTTCAAGGATTTTGAGGAACCAATGTCTTGCACTCTTTCCTGTCAGCGGACTTCCGTTCAATGAAATAAGAAACGGTTTCTGTGGCTCGTTTATGCCAGATAGCGGCAACTTGTTCCGTTTGGCCAGATATTGCGTAAGGACTCCATACATAGAATTTGTAATGGGGAGTTGCCTATCTCTTTTGTTCTTTGTATCTCGTATAAGGATGACGCGAGATGACATTTTCACATCGCTGTTAACTATACTACAGGCTTCTCCGATTCTCATTCCCGTAGAATACAGCAGTCTTAGAAGTACAGGTATGGAGAAAACACTACATCTGAATGTCCGCCTCAGAAACATAAGTTCGTCTGCGGTTTCGAATATCCTCCTCAGTTCTTCTTCAGAGAAAATATATGGCACATATAAATTCTTAGGCTTACGTGGATAAACTGGAATATAACAGGGAATACCAAGCCTTGCCATATAACGAAGAAATTGCCCAACAATACAGATTTTCAAGTAGATGGTAGTCGCTGCCTTACCTATCAATCTTCTCCTCCATACCTCAAAGTCTGATTGCTTAACACAAACAGATGGTAATTTTTCCCGTGAGACAAATCTGTCAAAATCACGCAGAGCTGACAGGTAGCATCTTGCATCTGAACCTGCCGTTTTCTTTGTTTCTAGAAAACGTAATATATACGGAGATAAGATACTCTTAAAATCATCATCCTTATATGAAGAATGTACCATTCTGCTGTTCATAGAAATTTTCTTTAACCGGTGGAACATCAAGCATACAGAGGCTTATCTCCTGTATGTCAATACGCAAATAATTCATTGTAACATCTTGACCAGAATGACCAAGCGACTCAGATATTACAGGAATGCCAACTCCCTGTTCAAGCATCCTGCTTGCCAGCGAGAATCGCATGGAGTGTGGACCATGCTTACGTCCAGCATTGTCAATACCACTTTTCTGGATAGCATTTGAAATCAACCGCCCAGCTCCAGTCCTGCTCATTCTCGTGATAGGAGGCGTATGAGTGACAAAAATTTCTTCAAACTCACATTCAGGACGTACTTTCAAGTAGGATATAATGGCTTCTCCTACATCTTTAAGCAAGGGAAGTTCTATCGGCTTGTCTGTCTTTGCCTGCCTTATCTGTATTAGAGATCCGTCCCAGTCTATATTTGCATATTTCAGCCCAATTATGTCAGAAATGCGCAGACCAAGCCTTGAAGCCAAGAGAAGCATGGCATATGTACGTTTGCCAATGTCTCCACATCTATTCACTGATGATTCTATTTTCCTCACTTCTTCCATGGAGTAAGTTGAGGGCATCCTCTCCCGTACGGGTTGATGGATGAACTCAAACAAATAGGAGAAACTGGGAAACTCTGGATGGGACTTGTCTATGAACTCATAAAACTGACGCATGACACTATGTCGTGATCTGTTAGACTCTCTTACTCCCAGAAACTCAAGAACGTCGCTTTCCGATATTTGAGCAATATCATCCCTCCCTTTTATATTCAAAGACAATACGAAATAAGATAATAGCCGTCTGTAATTGTCAATCGTCGTCAACATACATCGCTGGGATAATTTGTAATCAATGAATTCTTGTGCAACAGTCCAAATCCCGCCAGAAAATAACGGAATAGTAGAACGTTTGGCGTGCTTCGGAATTTCACCAGTTGTCACGAATGCGTCAATAATTCGGACACTCCGCTTGAATCTTCGTTGAGAGGAGGGGGATAGGGACGGAAGCATTTCCGTAAGGAACCTCCTCCCCAATTCCGAATCATAAATACTTGTGCCGTTTTTTACAAGGAACGGCTTCAGATGAAGTTTCCATCGTACCACATGAGTACTGATACAGCCCTGAGAATATCCTGATTCATTCATCTTCTCAGAGCATTTGACAATCAGGTTGTCAATAGCGTAATCTTTTGCATCCATAATTCTGTTTATTAAGAATGGTTATACCATATTATAATAACGGAAACTACACTTGATTTTATGTGATTCATTACATATTATCACAAGTAATTATCAAAACTAAAGATGCTAATCAAATAGTTACAATGACATTTATGGCAATCTTTGGATAATGTTTGTCTTTAGATAATAGGGATTATCAAAACCTTTTGATAATCCGTACGTCGGCTATGGGCATCAGTTGCAGCCGGGCGAATGTTTCACGACAGATATGACGGAAAGGCAGGCGGACTCGCTGCTCCGTGCCGACCTTTGGAAATGCTTTGAACACTTCAAAGAATATGGCAAGGATGCACTGCTGCTGAGCTTGCTTGCCTACAATGTGGGTGTGGGGCGATTGATCGGATATGGCAAGCATCCAAAGAGCCGACTGTTGCGAAAGATAGAGGCAGGGGATAGGAACATCTATCGGGAGTACGTCTCGTTCTGCCGGCACAAGGGCAAGGTCTTGAGAGGATTAGTCAAACGGAGACAAGTAGAGTATGCCTTGTTCTTTCTTCCTTAGCAAATATGAAATGTAATTTCTTTGCGACTTTCTTTTGCTTCTTTGCTTTGGCCGCTTGCTTGTTCAAAGACAAAGACGAGTTGTTGCGCAAAGCGAAAAAAAGAAGCCACGCAAATTTTCGGTTTGCGTGGCTCTTGGTATATTTTGGATGCCATTTCTATATCTTTGTTTCCTCTTCACAATTCATAATCTTAAAATTCAACCTTTAACAATCTGTATTCCTTTGGCTCTCCATTGGATAATTTGCGGTGGGTGAGCCAAAAGTGATGTGCGCCATAGCCGTATGCAAAGAATTTGTCAAGTTCTGTTTCTTCGGCTATTTTATTGATTGCTGACCTTAACTCTTCCTCGTTGTCGGATAGGGTTATCGCATTGATAACCCTGATGAGTATGTGCGGTATCTCGTCCGCACAGTTATAGATGATGTTTTCGATCTCTGTTTTCATATTTCTAATTATTTAATGGTTCATACTATGCCGTTGCCTTCATTCGCTGACTGATGAGCCTTCGGTTGGCATTGACAAGGTTCACTATCTGCTCGTGATACTCCGTATTCTTGTTGCACACGCCACGACTTTGCACCACTTCCAATGTTTTCAGTGAGACTTCAATCGTCTCTATCCGTCTGCCCTCAATCGTAGCCGATAGGATTAATGAGTCCTCTTTAAGATAATATTCGTTGGAAAATACACAATGGTGCATTGATACGGCTTCTTTCAAATGCTCCTGCACACTTTCCAATACATGGACTTGGATTGTTCCGTCTGTGAAACGGATGCCGAAGAACTTGGATTTAAGTTCTTGGAAACGCTTTTCATTTTCCATTGCCTTTTGCTGTTTCTTGGCAAGTTCCTCTTTTTCTCTTTGTGTGAGCAGTTCTGTATGTCTGCGGTCGTGTTCGGCTCTGAGGTCGGCAGGACAAAGATATTTCGGGCTGTGTATGTCCTTTCCCTGTCTGCGGAGCATATCAACATAGTCGCACCAAAGGGAAATATCCGTTATATCGTAGCCGTTGCGGACTGCAATCTTATAGGATTGCCAATAATCGTCAAACGCTCTTCTTTTGCCAAGAAAATAGCGCAGGTGGTCTGTACATCCCGACTTCATCAATGTTTCGGCACGGCTGTCGGAAAGCAATGCAGGAATGAGTGTTGTCGGAGCAATGTCGTGAAAATCATCCTTAAAACCATTCCTACGGAGTGTTTCCGTAACCTTGAACTTGGGATATATCTGCGAATAGGCTGCATATCGGTAGGCTTCGTTGTCGTTGCGGATTGCCATAGGTGCGCAATAGGAGAATGTATCGACGTATCTCCCCAATACTCTCTGAACGGCAACAATCGTCTTTCGTCCTTGTGCGTTCCACCAATACTGACCGATTTCAAGCGCATAGTGTTCTGCCTTGCAACCTTTCTCCATTTCAGCTACGAGGAGGAACATACGCAACACTTGGTACTCTCCACAAGCGGTAAGCGTGGTGAAATACCGCTTTTGTTGCAATTTCCTTTGGAATGTCTCTCTGACCTGCAACTTTGCCCTGCAATGAGGACAAGTGCAAGTCTCGGCAGGCTTTTCCGTTATCCAACTATGTCCGCAATCCATACAGGTCGTACGACCTTTGGGCAGGCGGTAGGCGAAGTGGTCTATGCACTCGCGGAACGCCCACCTGCTCTGTGTCTTGGTTATCGGACAAAGGCTCTTGCTCTCGGCAAGGACCGCCTTCTCAAACTTGTTTCTCGGTTTCATAGGCTTAAAAATCGAATAGGGATGGTTGTACTTGGGCTTTTGTGTTCTCTGTCTTCTTCTCTCGTGCGTTACGGCTCTGTATCTTGGCGAGTTCCTCACGTTGGTACTGCTTGATGGCTTCCTGCCTTGCTTCGGCTTTCTCTTCCTCCGTGAGTTCCACAACATGATTGACCATTACTTGGCAGTTGGTAGCCTTTCCCTCCTCTATATCGTCCTCATCATAGTAGTGGACTGCCATTGAGTAGATTTCATCATCGTCAAATCCGTTGCAACCGCTTTTCTGCACCTCGCTCAGAATGTAAGTGATACATTCCTCGATACTTTTGTTGGGTTTCTGTAAGTTGGGGGCAAACAAGGGGTCTGTCGCTGCACGCTGATTGAGATACTCAGCTATTGTGCGAGTAAAATGTTCTGTTCCTTTCATATTGCTTAGTATTTAGGGATTTGGCTTTCACTTCGTCCGCCGATTTACAATTCTACTATTTGGTTTATCCGTCCGTAAAGGAAACTTCTCAGGCTGGTGCGGTCGGGTGCGTAATACTCCGCCCACTGTCCATATTGATTGACAAGGTATTTCTTCAGCACATCGAAGAAGTCAAACCTCCAACCTTGCAGGGGTACGGCTGTGCGGAAATAGGTGTTTGAGTTCACCGCTTCACAAAGCCAATTCTTCTCTTCACGGCTCATACGCTCGCCACGATTGAGTTTCACACGCAGGAGATACACCTTACTGCCTGAAAGGCTCTCCAATGGCTCAACATCCCACTGCACGAACTTAGTTGCCAACACTTGCTCACTTTGTCTATCCACAGCGTTAATGCGGTAATGAGAGGAGGAGCTATATCCTTTGCTGTTCATCGAAGATGTTGTATTTACTTTTTGCTTATCCATAGCGACATTTTTTTTATGCGTCCAAAGATCGGAGTATGCTGATTCCTTTTTGTAGCAAAAAAGAGGTAGCGGGGCGGGCTTGCACAAGGTTTTGGCGGAAAATACGACCCGCAGGGATGGAGATTTTTCAGACAAACCGAAGGCACCGACCTTGGGAAAGCCATAATGCCCCGTACTACCTTTGCGGATAAAAAGGGAACAGCATCCGTCTCCTTGTCTTCGCATATCGTGGAGCATTGGAAAGAAAGCGAAAGTGCAACGCCTATAGTGGAAAATAGAAAAGGTGGCTATCTCGAAATGTGAGATAACCACCTGATGAACGATAAATGAAAGGTATTACAGAGCCGTGCTTCTCAAAGCATGCAAAGCAGGATGGCGCAGAGTATCGCCAGCCAGAAAAGAAAACTCAGAAGCGCAAATGTCACTTTCAGGATTACCCGGACTACAAAGCGTAGTATCAGAAAACCTGCAATGACTGATACGGCAGTTACGACTTGCGGCGTTACCATCTTTGAGATAAGCCAAATGGCACCGATAACGACGGAAAGCAGGATAGTGAGTTCGATGAAGCGTGTCCAACCGAAGCGGCGGACTTGCTTGGGAGAAGTCGGCTGCTGCTTGTTCTTATCGGTTTTGTTCGATGCGTCTGCCTTGATGAAGGCAGGTGTGTGGACATCTTGATTCATGATGATTGTATTCATATCGGAGCTTTTTATAGTTTCAAGAGCAATAACAAGATACTCTTCCACACAAAGCCAAGTGTTTGTAAAACTATTGGTGTGTGGAGAAGAGTGGTTATCTTGGCTCTTGAAACTACAAAAGCTCCCGATGGTGTTACATCAAGTCATGTTCTCACCGCCTATCGTTGGCAGACCATTGACCTCAATGAGCAGAACGATTGTTCCTGTCAGTTCGGTGTAGAGTTTCTCATATTCCGGACTTGCGCCGAAGTCGTCCGTCAGCTCATACTTGTCGAAAACGCTTTGCACAGCCTTGTTCTTCAGAAGTATCGGGGAGAGCTTTTCGGGGAGTGGAGAGGGCAGTTCTTTCTCAAACTCATTCTCCAAGACAGACACAAGCGTATCGTACTTTGAAAAATGCAGTCCTCTATACAACACTTCGCTTGCCATACTCTCAGCTTCGGGATGCGAGAAGCCTTGTGCCACTGCATCGCAGTAGGTGGTAAGAGCTTCGTCGGCTCTTGCCGTTATGAATGGGTTGTCACTCAGCATTTCGGGGAAATGCTCACTGAGGTAGTTCTCTAACTTCAGACGGAAGTAGGATAGTTCTTTCTTAGTTGTCATAATCTTCTTGGTTTAGGGTTATACATTATTATATTATCGGATGCCCATCGCTTTATTGAACTTGCCGAGCTTATCGGCGAGTTGCTCCATGTCATGCTCAATCTTCTTGTTGGTTATGCGGGCATATATTTGTGTGGTCTTGATGTTAGTATGCCCCAACATCTTCGATACACTTTCCATCGGAACGCCCTTACTCAAAGACATGGTGGCAAATGTATGCCGGGCAAGGTGGAAGGTCAGGTTCTTCTTGACACCGCAAAGGTCGGCTATTTCTTTCAAATATGCGTTGGTTTTCTGATTGGTCAGTATGGGGAATAATTTGCCGTCCCGATAGGTCTTTCCACTATACTTTGCAATGATGCGCTTTGGAATATCGAGAAGTAGGACATTTGCTTCCACGCTTGTTTTCTGCCTTTTGGTCATAATCCACTGCTTGTCATCAAGTGTAACGATGTTGTCCGGTGTGAGATTGGATACGTCGATATATGCCAACCCTGTGAAGCAGGAGAAGATGAAAACATCCTTTACCAGTTCCAAACGCCGGATGCCGAAATCCTTGTTGGCTATCTTCATGATTTCCTCGTCCGTGAGGAAACCACGGTTTACCGGCTCCAAGTGGAAGCGGTGATTAAGGAAGGGATCGTGATGCAAGACACCCATTTTCTGCCCTAAGATGACAATGGTCTTAAAAGTCTTCATCGTTTTAGTTGCCGTATTGGCATTCTGTCCAACAGCTGTGCGAAGATAAATATCAAATTCTCGGATAACCGTATAAGTCAGCTCTGACAGCTTGATGTCTGCTCTTCTGTAGTCGTTTTGCAGGAACTCCAAGAAGTGCCGCCTGCAAACATTGTATTTTTGCAGTGTGGCAGCACTTACAGAAATGCCGACTTGTTGGGCAATATCCGCATTGTGCTTATCGAAAAGTTGCGACAGGGTGTCTATATCCTCTTTTTTACCTAAGAACTCTGCCTTGATGCGTTCCAAGCACAAATCGGAGCTATCTTCCAACTTCCGATAGATGTTTTGCAAGCCATTACGAATGTTGTCCAACTCGAGATTGGTACTCAGAACGTCGGTTGTACGACCTTTGAGTTTCTCATTCTCTTTGTCCCATAGGGATTGCACTACGGCAATTCCCGTGGAACCAAGTGAAAGACGTTCGTTGTTGAGATAGATTCTCAACATCAACGGTGTCTTTCCCTCCTTGTTTACATAGTTGCTTCTAAGATAGAAGACTGTTCTGAAAATTGACTTCATACTTTGCTTGTTTTTAATTGTAGCCAAGAACAGAGAAATTGTAACCGGACAGATGGCTGATTGTAGCCAAAAGTCCATTGTTTCAATCTCTGTAGCCTGGCTACAAAGTTCTACATAATTGTTTGAATAACAGCAAAATACAAGTACTCTAAACGAACTCTCTACGAACTCTTGGCTACAATTTTTGGGAGGCTCAAAAAAATGTAGCCGGATTGTAGCCACAGGAGAGTATTTTGGGTGTTCATACGACCTTTTTACGTACTCTGAAAGCTTGAATGGGCATAAAATAAAAGTGTCGTAACTCCTTGAAATTACGACACTTACAGATTTTTGAAGTTTTTGTCTACTCATTTTACAGAGTACTTCACGCGGAGAGAGGGGGATTCGAACCCCCGAAACGCTTTTGACGTTTACACGCTTTCCAGGCGTGCCTCTTCAGCCACTCGAGCACCTCTCCTTGGCTTTGTGAATCCTTTGTTTGCTATGCGTTGCCGGTAAAAAGTTTGCGGCCGATTAGCATAGAGGAATCGGCCGCAAAAGTAACACTATTTTTTCATAGAACAGGCAAAAAGACGCTTTTTTTATGGCCTTCTTTTTAGTTTGTCGGGATGGCGGCGCTTTTAAGTCCCTTTCGCGTGGCGGAGAAAAGCGATTGCGGTGCTTCTCTCCCAAATACAGCCAATGATGACGCACAAGTGTCGATGCTGTGTTGGGCCTGCGGCGCCTTATATATAATGTATGCCTCCGCCTATCCGTTTATTTGAAGAGAATGAGCGAATCCGCGTGAGCGGCCTTCGTGGCCCAGTCTTCCGGCACAAACTTCCATTGGTTAAGCGCTTTTGGGGCGATCGTACCTTGGCGTTTAATTTCCTGCATCAGGTAGAAACGCAAGTCCTTGTCCGTACTTTTGACGATGCGCTTCGGCAATTCCTCTTTCGGAATACCGGCTCCCTGCGTCAGGAGTCCGCCGCCGCCATTGCCGCGATAAGAATTGACCGCCACGAGATAATCTTTTTTCTCCAAATCAAAAGGTTCGCCGTTGGCCAAACTGATGATGTGCACCTTTTCACCTTTTGGGCGGCGTACGTCAACCGTATAAATCAAACCCGCCGCAGAATCGAAATTGAAATTCGGGTGCGCCAAGCGCTGCCAAGTCTCTTTCGCCTCAATCGTTTTCGGATTAAAAATCAGCAAGTGGTCCGTAGGTTGCTGCATCGTGTTAGCCCAGTTGGCATAACTGTATTCCAAGAAACCTTTGATTTCCTTTCCTGAGAGCCGCATTGTATAGAGTTGGTTCTCATACCGGTAAAGGTTAAACATATCACTCATATGAATTTCTCCGGCCGGAATTTCCGCGTCAAATGTCAAGGGTGCTGCAAACGAAAGTGACGCGCCCGAGATGCGCATTTGCAGTTGGTGAATAAAATCTACAAAAGCCGAAGGCCCAAAGAAAGAAGGCCGCGTATCAATGGCTATTTTATTGTAGCCGATCACCGCACCCGTAAACGCCTTCACCGCCTCAATCTGCGGCGAAAACTCCTTTACGAAGTCCGCATCCGGTACTAAGTCGCGCACATCGACAATACTTCCCGTGATTGTCTTGCGCCCCTGCGCATCGAAATTCACGTCCGCCACGGCCACAAAGCCCGCGTTGGCTGCGGGGTTTAAGATCTGCACGATGCCGCCCTGCTTATTCGCAATCGTGCGGCAAGCCTGCCGATGATCGTGCCCACAGAGAATAATGTCGAAGCCCGGTACCTCGCGCGCCACTTGCAGCGAAGCGTTTTCATTCATCGTCCCCGTGGCGTCCTTGCGCCCTACGCCGCTGTGAAACAAGCCCACGACGAGGTCTGCTTGGCGGCGCATCTCTGGCATATACTTTTGCGCCGTGAGCACAAGGTCGTCGAAGCGCAAGCCGCGCCATAAGTTTTCCGGAAGCCACGTCGGGATCCCCGGCGTCAGCATACCCAGCACAGCGATGCGCACGCCGCCCTTTCGGATAATCGTATAAGGCTTCCAATAGGTTTTTCCCGTTTTTACCTCAATCGTATTCGCGCTGAGCATCGGAAATTTACACTCTCTCACCCAACGATCATAGACCGCATGTCCCGTTTCCACATCGTGATTGCCCACTGCTGCCGCATCATAGCGCATATAGTTGAGCACCGCGGCGCAAGCGTGCGTTGCCGTCGTGTCGATATAATTATAGTAGTAAGCCGTTGGCTGTCCTTGCAGAATATCCCCGTTGTCGAGGAGCAAGACCTTGTCCGCGCCCATCTGCTTTCGCGCCCCCTTCACATAGGTTTCGATGCGCGCCAAGCTTCCTATGCCCGGCTTACGGTCCATAAAGTCGTAAGGAAAATAGTTGCCGTGCACGTCCGATGTCTCAATAATTTTCAGACGCACGTTCTTAATTTTTGCCGGCACTTTCTCCGCTGCCGGCCGCGCTTGGCTCGTGCTGACGGGTAGCGAAAACAGCGCCAGCAAGATAAAAGATAAGATTCTCATATCAGTCAATGTCCTCTGTTTATTTGCGTATATAGTCTACAAAAGTAAAATCTGCTTCGTTCTTTTCATCGGCCGCGTAATGCTCGCGCTGCGTTTCGCGCCACGCTGCCTTATCATAATCCGGAAAGAACGTATCCGCCTTGTCCGGTGTCGCATCGATGAGCGTCAAGCATAGACGGTCCGCCCGCCCGAGTGCCGCTTCGTAGACCGCTGCTCCGCCGATGATGAAGACCTCCTCGTTCGGCGCGCAGGCCGCCAAGACCTCGTCCAGCGAGGAAAAGACCTCCGTGTTCGGCCACGCCGTAGCCGTGCGTGAGAGTACGATATTGCGCCGATTGGGCAAAGCCCCCTTGGGGAGCGACTCAAACGTGCGTCGGCCCATCACGACCGTATGCCCCGACGTCAAGGCTTTGAAGCGCTTCAAGTCCGCCGAGAGGCGATAAAGTAAATGGTTGTCGTAGCCAATGGCGCCATTTTGCGCGATGGCACAAATAATAGAAATCATAAGATCAAACAGATACC
>OHAO01000269.1_pt1 | contig 38392 bp, 40 predicted proteins | sample 1577151 | NCBI WGS metagenome assembly OHAO01 (sample SAMEA3541585, study PRJEB24748) | human gut metagenome | biome: human gut; feature: human-associated habitat; material: faeces | place: China | collected 2012 | reverse complement strand
TATATTATAACATCTTATTTTGAATTTCTGCTGAAAATTTGCAAAAAATAAGGCCGGCATTTCTGCCAGCCTTTTAATTTCTTAATACGAGTGCTCAATAAGCCGGGTTCTGTTCCGCAAAGCGGCAGCAATCATTTATCTAGACCGGCAATTACTTGCAGGCTCAAGCGACACAACCCGGAAGGATCAGCGGGCCGCTTCATCCCTTCCCTATTTGGTCTTGCTCCGAATGGGGTTTACCTAGCCGGCCGGTTACCCGTCCGCTGGTGCGCTCTTACCGCACCGTTCCACCCTTACCTGCCGAAGCAGGCGGTACACATTTCTGTGGCACTATCCCTGAGGTCACCCTCGCCGGACGTTATCCGGCATTCTGCCCTGTGGAGCCCGGACTTTCCTCTTACGGCAAAGCCGTCAGCGATTGCTTTTCACACTCATACTGTCAGTACTTTAGCACAAAGCCTGTAATTAGTCAAGGGTTAAAATGTGAGCCGCAGGCATTTAATTTTTACCCTGCGCCAGGCGCGAAGCAATTACTTCGCTGATTTTGGCATTAACCGTTTCCAGCGCTTTTAACGCGACAGATTTATTGCCGACATCGCCGATAACGGAACTGTCTTTGGCAAGCTCCGTAAATTTGCCGTTATAAATGTATTTGCCGCTCTTTACATCAAAAATTTTAAAAGGCACAACTGCCGTCATCTCTTTGCCAAGCGTAAACATGGTTACTTTTTCCTTGCGGACGAAAGGTTCTACCTGCACCAGCACAACGTAGTCAACGCTGCTGCCTTTAAACACGTCTGCAATATCAGCTCTTTCGGCCTGAGTAATATCGGCAATGCCGTTTTCGTTAAGCTGCCCTAAAAACTCAGTTCCGTCTATATACTCACAGGCAAAAGTTTTTAGTGCTGCCTGCACGTTTTCCAGAACTGACCTGTCTATATCCGCGTCATAAGTTGTGTTGGCATTATTAACATACAGCACCGCCGCCTTTGCACCGTTTTCTTCAGCAGCAGCTTTATTCAGCCGTTCGCTGAACGGACGCTGCACAACATTTGCAGCGTTATTTTCCGCAGCAGGCGCACCTGCCAAAGCAGCTGCGTTCAAACAAATTAAACCTAACATCATTAACAACATTAAAAACTTTCTCACCTTGATTCCTCCAATGAATAAAATATTTTGCTGTAATTTTATACAATAACCATTAAGATTTTTAATTTATATAAAATTAACTTCAGCGCCGTTATTATAGCAACTTTAAGATAACTTTGCAACTTTTTCATTTTAATTTCATGTTTTTTGTTATTGTGTAACATCATTAACAATATATATTAAAAATAAAAACAGGTTTTCCGCACGCGTACATCAACGCCGGAAAAACCTGTTTTATAAACTTTTAAATATTATTTAAATCTTTCGTCTTCGCTTATTTCGTACTCAAACTCTTCCCAGTCTTCACTGTTTTCGTTTTCGTAATAACGCCCGTTCTTGTAAATAATATCGTCCTGAGTGTACTGGTGGTCATTCACAACTCCGCTGCCATTATTTGCTAGGCTGTTTTTATCCTGCCCGGCATTATTTTCCGTGCCGCTGTCCGAAGCGCGCAGCAAAGCAGCAAGCTCTCCCAAATCCCTTATAAGTTTAGCAAAGGCTGTCAGCATAGCTGCCAGCAATCCCAAAACAATTATAATCAAAAACAGGTAAAGCATAATATCACCTTATTTGCTTACGCATTACTCATTAAAAAACGCTGCAGCATTTTATTGTATTCCCACGGATTTTTATTATCCGTCTTTTTAAACTGGTTCATAACTGCGTCCAGTTCATCCGCATAATGCACTATAAAGGCCTCTTTGGTTGCGCAGGCAACAGGCGAGCCTTTTTCCGGTTCGCCGTGGTGCGACAATATAATATGCAGCAGCTGCTGCAATTTAGGGCCGGTAACCCGCGCTTTGGCAGCCGCTTCCTGTACTATTGCCGCGCTCATGCTGATATGCCCCAAAAGCCTGCCTTCCGTTGTATACGGAAAGCCCATGGAGGCAGAAATTTCACGCAGCTTGCCGACATCGTGCAAAAGCGCCCCGGCAACGATTAAATCTTTATCCACGCCGCCGATGGATTCCGCCATGGCAGTTGCCAGCACAGCCACATCAACAGAATGCTGCAGCAGCCCACCGATATAAGCGTGGTGCAGCCTCATACCCGCCGGATTGCGCAAAAACTGTTCGTAAACCGCGCCTTCAAAGACATTATCCAAAACAAGGCGCAGCCCCGGCGTTAAAACGCTTTTTATAAGGCGGTCAAATTTATCTTTATAGGCTTCGTGGTCAAAATCTCCTTCCGGCAGCAGGTTGCTGATATCATCCTCCGGAACGATATCGCTTAATTTTTTTATAACCAGCTGCAAAGCCATTTCACCGGAAAATTTGTTAATATCCACGCTGCCGCTTACCATTACCGGCGAAGGGCCGTCCATCTCGCGCATTTTTTCAACAATGCCGGCTTCAAAAGTAATAAACGGTATTTTGCCGCTGTTATCTTCCGCAAGCCCGCGTGCAAAAGGCGCGCCGTTGGAAGATGTGCCCACGCGCTGAACACGCAAGAGCACCGACTGGCAAATTTTTGCCCCGGCTTTAAAATCACTAATCATTTATTGTACCTCAATTCATTAATATTGTTTAAAAAGCAAAGTTTCGCGTGCCGTTAAAACCTGCGCCGCAAAGCCTGCCGCCGCCAGCCTCAGCGAAAGTTTGTCGGCCAGCACCGCCACAACCGGCAGCTCCGTACCCTGATGCGTGGCGTCAATAAGGTTAAGCCCGCTGAATACGGCATTCTGGGCTTCATGGTATTTAATATCGCCGGTCACATAAGTATCCGCGCCCTGCTCAAGCGCTTCGGCAATAAAATCAATGCCGGCGCCGCCGCATAAGGCAACCTTGTAAACAGTGTTACCTGCACTTATGCCGGTAACAAAAGAGAGCCCCAGCGCTTCTTTTACAATCTGCGCAAATTTTTCAAATTCCATTTTATGCGGCAAATAACCAACGCGCCCCAAAGCACCGCAGTTATCGTCATTTTTCACCAGCGAAACGGTTTTCTCCAAACCGAGCTTTTCCGCAAGCACATCGTTAACGCCGCCAAGTACGCTGTCAAGGCTTGTATGCGCACTATATACGGCAATGCCGTTTTCTATGCACTTTAACAGCAAATCGCTTTGCCAGCTGCTGTCGCAGATGTTTTTAAGCGGTTTGAAAATCGGCGGATGATGCGTTATCAGCATATCTGCTTTTTGCCCAACAGCCTGCTGTACAACTTCCGGCGATACGTCAAGCGCTACCATTATTTTTTTTACGGAACTACTGCCGCGCCCGATTAAAAAACCGGCGTTATCCCACTCCTCGGCAAGATTGCGCGGAGCAATGCTGTCCATAATTTTTACTATATCATTCACAGTCGCACTCATGCTTATATTCCTCCAATCCGGCAAGAAGCTCCTGCATTTTTTTATATTTACCGCTCTGCTGCGCTTTGCTGCTCTGCGCCATGCTTTTAAGCATTCTTGCATAAGCGGCATAAAGTTTTTCAATATGCCTGCCAAAAAGCGGCGGCCGCTTTTCAATAAGGCGCGGCCCAATTTCATATTCTATGCTGCTGTGCGGAGGCTCGCTGCCGGGCACCAGCATAATAATTTCATATAAATGCTGCGGTTCTTCCGCCAGCGCTTCGTCTGCAATGCGCCAGCCGTTTTCGCACGCCCACCTGCGCAGCCCCGGCGCGCCTGCCATTGGCTGCACTATTAAAAATTTCAGTGCTTTGGCCACATCCGGGCTTTCTTCCAGAATCTGCACAATAGTGCTGCCGCCCATTCCGGCAATAACCGCGCCGTCGGCTTCGCCCGGCTTTAACACGGTAAGACCGCTGCCGCGGCGCACTTCTATTTTATCTTTTAATCCATACATGCCGATATTGGTTTGTGCCGCCCTGCACGGCCCTTCGGCAATATCTGCAGCTATGGCAGCTTTAATTAAGCCTTTCTGCATAAGCCACACCGGCAAATATGCGTGGTCCGTGCCAATATCTGCCACAACGCAGTTTTGCGGCACCAGCGCCGCTATGGCTTCCAATCTTGCGCCTATATTCATAAACCCTCCGGTAATATTGTTATTTACACAACTAAATTATAACATACCGGAGGGTTTTTATAACATTTTCAGTTCAATGTTTTTACAAATTTTTTAATGCTTGCACCAAGCGTCAGCAAAATAAAAATTACCAGCGCCATTACCTGCGGCCACATAATTTCCAGCCCGTTGCCTTTTAATAAAATGCCGCGCAAAATTTGCAGGTAATACGTAAGCGGCAATAAATTTCCCAGATAATAGAAAAAGTCAGGCATGGATTCGCGCGGGAAAATAAATCCCGACAGCATAATGCTCGGCAGCAGCACAAACACGCCCATCTGTATAGCCTGCATCTGCGTTTTGGAGCAGCTGGAGATTAAAACACCCAGCGACAGCGACGCCGTAATAAACAGCGACGACAGAACATACAGCAAGGTAATGCTGCCGCGCACCGGCACGTTAAAAACTATAATGCCCGCAAACAAGGCAATTGTTATCTGCGCGTAGCCGACAAAAATATAAGGAATTATTTTGCCGAGTATCAGTTCCCACGGACGCAGCGGGCTTACAATAAGCTGCTCCATCGTACCGTTTTCCTTTTCGCGCACAATTGCCATGGAGGTTATCAGCACCATGGTCATTGTCAGCACAACGCCGATAATGCCCGGCACCATATAAAACGCCGTTACAAAATCCTGATTGTACCAGGCGCGTACACGCACATCATACAGCGAAGTCTGGCTGCTGTGCAGCCCGTATTTTTCCTGCAAAGCCTCCTGCGATTTTACATTGCCTATGGACTGCGCCGCCGCTATAGCCGAAGCCGCTGACTGGGAATCGGTAGCGTCTACAATAACCTGCACCGGCGTCTGCCTGTTATGCTTTAAGTTTTCTTCCAAATCGGGCGGAATAATTACGCCTACTTTGGCATCGCCTGCATCAACCCTGCGGTTAACGTCTTCAAAACTGTCTTCTATGTAAATAAGGTCAAAATATTCGCTGGCGGTAAAGCTGTTTAAAAGCTCCCTGCTTTCGACAGATAACGACTGGTCGAACACTGCCGTTTTTAAATGCTTTACGTCCGTATTAATGGCAAAGCCGTATATTATAAGCTGCACCACCGGCATAATCAGCAAAATTACCAGCGTCAGGCGGTCGCGCCGCATCTGGATAAATTCTTTTTTTAATAAAGCGAGCAGCCTGTTCATACTTTGCCACCGCCCTTTTTATCAAGATAGTACGAAAATACATCTTCCATTGTCGGTTCAATAATTTTATACTGCCAGTCCGAAAGCAGCGGCAAATCCTGCGGGGCAACCAGCACACGCAGTTCACGCCCGAAAATATAGGCATCTTCCACCGGAATACGCTTTTTAATTTCTTCACGCAGTTTAATGGAATCGTCACTGGCAATGCTTACCAGCGTGCCTTTAATGCTGTCTTTCAGCTTTTTGGGGCTGCCTTCGGCAACCATTTTTCCGGCATCCAAAAATACCATTTCGTCGCAGTGTTCGGCTTCTTCCATAAAATGCGTCGTTACTACCATCGTAGTGCCGCCAATTGCCAGCGCGTGAATTATCTGCCAAAAGCTGCGGCGCGAAATGGGGTCAACGGCACTCGTCGGTTCATCCAGAAACAGCAGCCTGGGTTTGTGCAGTATGGCGCACCCCAGCGCCAGACGCTGCTTTAAACCGCCGGAAAGATTGCCGGAAAACTCGTTGCGTTTGTCTTTAAGGTTCATCTGCTCAATCATTTCTTCAATGCGGGCATATTTTTCTTCACCTTTCAGCCCGTACATACCGGCATAAAAATCAAGGTTTTCAAACACCGTCATATCAAGGTACAGGCTGAACTTCTGCGACATATAGCCGATATTTTCCTTAACTTTTTCCGGTTCTTTCACTACATCGTAGCCCAGCACAATGCCGGTTCCTCCGGCCGGTTTTAAAATGCCGCACAGCATGCGGATGCTTGTTGATTTGCCGCTGCCGTTGGAACCAAGGAAACCGTAAATTTCGCCGCTGTAAACCTTAATGTTAAGCCTGTCCACCGCCGTAAAATCGCCGAATTTACACGTTAAATCTTTAGTTTCTATTGCCAGTTCACGTACCGTCATTTTATTAAAACATCCGCCACCATGCCCGGCTTAAAGATGTCCTCCTCATTCGGCAGCGCCACTTTAACGGCAAACACAAGGTTTGCGCGCTCACGCTTTGTTATGCTGTTGCGCGGTGTGTATTCGGCGCTGTCGCTGATTTCCTTAATTTTACCGGTAAAAGTTCTGTCCGGATAAGCATCGATTTTTACACTGCACTCCTGCCCCACTTTAATAACGCCAAGCACATCAGAAGGCACGTAAACCCTTACCCAGCAGTCACTTAAATCCACAACCGTAAGCACCGACATACCTGCGCTTACGTATTCACCCACTTCATAATTTTTTGTCAGTACAACGCCGTTTACCGGGCTGTATAAAGTCATATCGCCCAATGCTATTTTAGTATTTTCAAGTGCCGCTGCTGCACGCTGCGTTTCACGGCGCTGCGCTTCAATTTCATCTTCACGGTTGCCTTCAATCAAAAGCGCTTCCTGTTCACGCGCCGCTTTTAAACTGTTTTCGGCAACTACGTCCGCCGCTATTGCCTGGTCAAGCAGCTGGCGTGCCACGGCTCCGTCCTGATACAGTTTTTCGTAACGCAGGCGGTCGGTATGCGCCTGATTATAATCTGCTAGTGCCGATTCTGTTTTAGCTGCCGCCTCGCGCAGTTCCTGCGGTCGCGCGCCCTTAATTAAATCGGTCAGCTGAGCCTGGGCTTTGGCTAAGCTTGCTTCATCTTCGGCAAGCTGCGCTTCAAGTTCGCGCGTATCAAGCCTGGCAATTATCTGCCCGGCAGTTACGCTGTCGCCCTCTTTTACGGTACGTTCACGCAAATAGCCGCCCAGCCGCGGAGTCACATCAGCTTTTGTAGCTTCAACAGTTCCGGTAAGTATTTTGGCTTCTTCGCCCTGCAAATACAATTTATAGGCACCTGCTGCCAAAATGAGTATTACTGCAATAACGGCGGTAATAATTTTACGTTTTGTCATGGCCTTTTACCTCAATTCCGCGCAATAAAATATCTAAAACCTGCCGCAGATAGCTTTCGGTAAAACTTTCGTCCTGTTCTATAACCATGCTGTGCAGCGGCTTGGTTAAAAAATAAAGATTAATGATAGAAATAAGCATCAAAAGCACTGTTTTTTCATCCAGTGTTTTCAAAAAAATTCCCTGCTCTTTGCCGCGCTCAATCATTTTAAGCAGCACGGCAGAATTGCTTTTAAATTTGTTTAAAACCACGTCTTGAAATACCTGCGACGGCTTAATCACCTCGCGGTATATCAATTTAACATAAGCAGGCGGATACTTGTGAAAAATATCGCTGATGGAACGTGTATAAATCCTCAGCCCTTCACGCGGGTCTAATTTTTCATCACGCAAAACGCCTATAAATTCATCAAAATTATTTATCAATTCACGCAGAATTGCTTCGTAAAGCCCCTGCTTACTGCCAAAATAATACGAAATCATCGAACTGTTGGCACCTGCATCAGCCGCAATCTGCCTGATGCTGACCTTGTCATAACCATATTCTGCAAATAAACCGATAGCAGACATTATTAATTTTTCTCTTTTTCCTGTTTCGTTTTTCATATCATCACCGCTCTTTTCAATCAATCGTTTGATTAAATATTTCGGCATTTTTCTCTAAATTCCTGCCTGCACACAAAAATAAAACCGTATTTTTATAAATTATACTGACATAACAAAAAAAGCCAAAGGTTTATGCTATGAAACAGCTGATAAAAACTGCGGCGGCTAAATTTTACATCCGTTTTGTCCGTAAGTCCAGCCAGCGAAGCCTGGACGGAATCGGAGGAGCCGCAGCATTTTTATGCTGTTGAATAGTATAACCTTTGGCTTTTTAAATTTTTATTATTTTGCGCTGCCGTTTATTTATTGTAAATCAAATCTACAAGTTCCAGCGTCAGTTTGCAGGATTTTTCCATCGCGCCCAGCGGTAAAAATTCGCAGTTTGAATGGAAGTTATGCCCTGCCGTAAAGTAGTTCGGCGTTAAAATGCCTTTGGTGGAAATAAACGAACCATCCGTACCGCCGCGCATTGCAAGCGTTATCGGCTTAATGCCGAGTTTTTCCATTGCGGTGTACAGATAATCAATGCAGTATTTGTTATCTTCCGTTACGGCATCGTTAATATTGCCGTAAGTATCGCTCATGGTACAGATAACTTCAGCACGCGGATACATAGCCTGCAATTTTTCCGCATTGGCGGCAATTTCCGCTTTGCGTTCTTCATAGCGTTTTTTGTTATGGTCGCGGATATCGAGCGTAACGGTGGCGTAAGTATCGTTGCTTACAATGCTCTTAACCCAAATATACCCTTCGGTGCCTTCCGTACATTCCGGGGTCTGCGTGCGGTCAAACATATTAACAAGGTCAACGGCAAGCAGTGTCGGGTTAATAAGCACGCCTTTGGCGCTCATCGGGTGCGCGCTTACGCCTTTAATTTTAACAATAGCGGTGCCGGCATTAAAGGTTTGGTAAACAACTTCGCCAAGTTCGCAGCAATCAATAGTATAAGCAAATTTAACAGGGAATTTGCTGAAATCCATTTTTTTAGAGCCGCGCAGGCCAATTTCTTCATCCGGAACAAAAGCAACGTAAATATCACCGTGATATCGTTTTTCGTTAACAATGGTTTCCAACGCAACCATAATGTTGGCAATGGCGGCTTTGTTATCTGCGCCAAGCACACTGGTACCATCGGTAAATACAATATCTTCACCGACGTATTTTTCAAGTTCCGTGTGTTCCGCCGTGCGAATCCAGATATCTTTTTCTTTGTTCAGGCATACATCGCCGCCCTGATAGTTTTTAACAACCTGCGGATGAATTTCCGGCGACATGTTAATATCAATAGTATCAAGATGCGCGCACCAGCCAACAGCAGGCACTTCTTTGGTGCAGCCTTCGGGCAGATAAGCCGGCAGTTTGCCGGTAAGTACGGAATATTCGCTGATTTCAAGGTCAACAAGGCCAAGTTCAGTCAAGTCCTGTTTTAACAGCTCTGCCAGTTTGCGCTGGCCTTCGCTTGAAGGTACATTGGCATTGGCAGCGTTGCTCTGGCTCGGTACTGCCACATAACGCAAAAATCTTTGTAATAATTTTTCCTGCATAATTTATTATGCCTCCTTAAATATTACATTCGCCGCGGATATACATAATCTGCCTGGAAGCCCAGAGGAATATCGAACCACCAGAAGAAGTAAAGCATGAAGGTTAAAGCTACAAGCAGCGTAATGGTATACGGCAGCATCATGGAGCTGAGCGTACCGATACCGGCTTCTTTAACGTATTTCTGGCAGTAGAGTATAATCAGCGGATAAAATGCAAACATAGGCGTTACAACGTTTACGGCACTGTCACTTACGCGGTAGGCAGCCTGTGTAAGTTCAGGCGCAATGCCTACTGCCATCAGCATAGGCACAAAAATAGGCGCCAAAATTGCCCATTTTGCAGATGCAGAAGTGATGATAAGGTTCAGCAGGCCTACAAAAATTATAATTCCCAAAATTGTAATCTGCGGCGGCAAAGCCAGCGATTTTAAAAATTCTGCGCCGGATACCGCAAGCAGTACACCGATATTGGATGCGCCAAACGCATACAGGAATTGTGCTGCGAAGAAGTAGAATACAACCATCTGCACAAGGGTTTTGGTAATTTCTTCCATAGCGGCGGTAACGTCTTTAGGAGAACGGAATTTGCCGCACAAAATGCCGTATACAAGGCCGACAGCAGCTGCAAAAATAAAGATTACGGCTACAATGGACTGCATAATGGGAGCCTGGAAGCTGGCAATTTCGCCGTTAGGCGCACGCAGCAGGGAATCTTCCGGATAAAGGGCTGCAAACAAACCGATAATCATTAAAATTAAAATGCCGGTAGCAATCATAAAAGCACGGTTTTCGCGCGGAGTAATATCGGTATTGTTTTCGTTGCCAAGGTCAAGGTCATCCGGCAGCGGATAAGTTCTCCACAGCCAGGGGTCAACTACTTTTTCGGTAACCCACCAGCAGGAAGCAATTACAAGGAAGGTAGAACCCAGCGCATAAAAATAATTGCAAAGTACGTTAACCTGATAAGTCGGGTCGATAATCTGCGCTGCGCTCTGCGTAAAGCCCTGAATTACGGGGTCGATTGCAGACGGGGTATAGTTGGCGGAAAAAGCACCGGCAATACCGGCAAAAGATGCCGCAACGCCGGAAAGCGGATGTTTGCCCGTTGCATAAAACATATATGCCGCAATCGGGATAATGATAACATAACCGGTATCCGGGCCAAGGTGGCTGACCATACCGGCAAGAATTACTACCGGAGTAATTAAAAATTTAGGTGTTACAGACAAAAGTTTTTTCAAGCCGGTGTTAATGTAGCCGGAACCGTCGGCAATACCGATACCGAGAGTTGCCACAATAACCATTGTCAGCGGAGGGAAGTTAGCATAGTTGGTAACCATTTTGCTCATTAAAGTTACCAGTTCCTTACCGCTTAACATGTTGTTAACCGTAATTTGTTTGCCAGTTGCGGGGTGCACATAGTCGAAACTGATTTGCGACAGAATTGCAGACACAACGCAAACAATTACAAATGCGCCAATGAACAAAACAGTAATATCCGGGATTTTATTGCCGACACGCTCAATCAGCCCCAGGATGCCTCCCATTTGTTCTTTTTTAGCAGATTTTTCCAAATAAAGCGCCTCCTTTATATTTTATGCCGCAAAAAATACTGTCCCCAAAGCGTGTTACCTTTGGGAACAGTACCAAGGGCAGCATATTATTATATACTAATAAATTTACAACGATGACAGCATATCGTCAACATATTTTTTAATTTTTTCAAGTTTTTTGCGTATATCTTTAACTTTTCCGCTGTCGCGTGCAACAACCTGCTCAATTTTGGCACGGTGCTGCAAATAAGTGCGCTCCAGATTTTTAAGATAATCTTTAAGCGCTGCAACTTCCGGAACATCGCTGGCAACGGCAGCTTCCGTTACCTGCCATTCGCTGCCGCTGATGTTTACGCTGTCGCCATACTGCGGTATATAAGCAGCCGTGCCAATACGGCGCTGCAATTCTCCGGCAAGCTCCATGGAAGCATCCACTTCGCCGTGCGTTACAAAAAATGCTTTCGGCTTCTGCGCCATTTTGCCGTACCAGTTTAAAAGCTGTTCCTTATCGGCATGAGCCGAAAAGCCCTTTAAATTGTAAATGCGCGCATTAACGCGGATATCCTCGCCCATAATTTTTACCTGGCGCACGCCTTCAATAAGTTTGCGCCCAAGGCAGCCGTCCGCCTGATAACCGGCTATGATAACGCTGCTGTCCTCACGCCAGAGGTTATGCTTTAAATGGTGCAGAATACGTCCGGCGTCGCACATGCCGCTGGCAGACAAAATAATTTTGGTGCCGGGCATTTCATTAATCATGCGCGATTCCTGCGCCGTGGCTGTAAAATGCAGCTGCTTCATCGAAAGCAGGTGCCTGCCCTGCATTTCGTAAATGGCACGCGCCTCGTCGTCAAACTCCTGCGGGTTGCCAAGCACAATCTGCGTAGCTTTATTAGCCATCGGGCTGTCTATGTAAATAGGTATATCGCTGGAAATTTTTCCTTCGTGCGCCAGCTTTTGGAAATAGTACAAAAGCACCTGCGTACGCCCAACGGCAAACGCCGGAATAATAATATTGCCGCCGCGCTCTGCCGTATCGTTAACAATCTCGGCCAGTTCAGCAGCTTTATCGTAAACCTTATGTACACGGTTGCCGTAAGTGGATTCCGTTATGATAAAATCGGCGCCCTGAAGCTGTTCCGGGTCTTCCAGAATCGGTGCACCGGGCTGACCGACATCGCCGGTAAAAATAATTTTTGTTTTTTTGCCGTCTTCCTCGGCAAAAATTTCTGCAATGGCAGAACCGGCAATGTGCCCGGCTACTTTAAATTTGGCCTTAATGCCGGGAATAACGTCAAATTCTTCGTCAAAACCGCGAACCGCAAAATTTTTAAGTGCAGCATAGGCTTCATTAACCGTATAAAGCGGCTTAACGAATTTGCGCCCTGCACGCATTCCCTTACGGTTGGCAAACTCCGCATCCGATTCGTGAATATGCGCACTGTCCGGCAGTAAAATGCCGCATAATTCCAGCGTGGTTTTTGTGCAGTACACCGGCCCTTTATAGCCCTGCGCAACCAGCTTCGGTATCAGTCCGCTGTGGTCGATATGCGCATGCGTTAAAACCATGGCGTCAATTTCACCGGGGTTAAAAACAAAATCACGCTCATTAAAAGCGTTTACAAGTTTAGAACCCTGAAACATACCGCAGTCAACCAGCACTTTCCTGCCGCCTGTTTCTATAAGATAGCATGAACCGGTAACCATCCTTGTGGCACCCAAAAAAGTAATTTTCATCGTCACGCCTCCTTCGAATCCATATTAAGAATTCTGTTATATAATTCTACAAAAAAATATTATTCCCTGCCGTTTTAAAAACTGCCGCAAAGCAAAAAATATTATGCCTGCTTGCAAGCATAATATTTTCAAGAGTTTTTATTCTGTTTCAGCAATTCTTCGGCCGCTGCCGCAGGGCATAAATTGGAACCAACCGCGTGGTATTTTTCGGAATAAATTCCGTGGCAGTCGCTGCCGCCGGTACAATATAAACCGTAATCTGCTGCTGCCTGCAATACAATTTTCTGCCAGCAGGCATTATGCACCGGATGCTTAAGTTCTATACCCCATAAGCCAGCCCTTTTTAATTCCGGCAGTATTTCAAAATTGTTTTGCTGCCCCGGATGCGCCAGTACTGCTTTGCCGCCGCTTTCCGTTATTACTTTTACAGCGCCGGCGGCATTTACATATTTTATGCCAAAATCCCCCGGCCCGCCGCCATGAAAAATTTTATGATAAACATTCCCAAATATTTTATCTTCCTGCCCGCTTTCAAATAAATAGCGGACTATGTGCTTTTTAAAAATATATTTATGGGCATAGGGCAAAACGTCTGCTTCCGTTATTTTATACCCAAGCTTTTGCAGCACTTTTATTTTTTGCAGTGAATTTTCGTGCCTCGCTTCGGCAACGGGTCTGCATAAAGCGTTTATGGCTTCTGCACTTTTAAAACCGTAGCCTAAAATATGTACCTTTTTGCCTGTTTCAGCATCGCATGCAGATATTTCCACACCCGGCAGCACGGTTATTCCGTACCTTCTGCCAAGCGCAATGCTTTCCTGCCAGCCTTCTGTTGTGTCATGTTCAGTAAATGCCAAAACCTTAATTCCAACAGCAGCAGCCTTTTGCAAAATACTCTCCCTGCTGTCGCTGCCGTCCGAAAATACAGAATGTATATGTAAATCCGCCTTCATTTCCGCACCTGTTTCCCAAAGCTAACTTTATTTTTATCTTACAAATCTTTTTCCGTATCTGCAAGCGCCGCAGGGCATTTTTTACCCAGGTTTTACTTTAGCGTATTTTGTTTGTTTTGTTTTTAATACTGCTTTATTTTTATTTAACTTAGCACAAAAAAATACCGGAAACCGTATAAAGGCTTCCGGCATTATATTATTTACGTTCTATACTTGTTGTTCCGGTAGTTATAAGTTTTTCTATGGCCTCCTGCGTCCATAAATCGCACGGCCAGGTAAAGGTTTCCGTTTTGCGCTTTTTAAAAATTCTGAACGGCTCGTCCGAGTTATCATACATGTGCACAATATCGCACACGCCGATAAGTTCCGGCACCAGCCCCAGCGCCTTATGCCAGCGCGAAATAATTTTATCTTTCGGCACAGGATGCCCGCCCGATGCCACGCGCGAAAACACGCGGTACACATTAATTGCCGGGTCAACCGTTAAAACATAAATGCACCTTATAAAATAGCCCTGTTCTTTGGCGCGGTACAGCAAATCAAGGTTGCGGCGTGTTGAAAGCACTGTTTCAAACGTAAAGCTCTGTTTCTGCGCCAGTGCTTTTTCACGCAGGCCTTCGGCAATTTTGGCCGCTTCCAAATCTTCGCACAGCAAATTCTTTTTTATTTCATCCGCATTAATATACGGCTGAATTATTTTGGCAAGCATGGTAACAGTTGTTTTGCCGCTGCCGTTGGGCCCGGCAAAAACAATTATCTCAGGCTTTTTATCATTGTTCATCTTCATACACTTTTCTGCCGTCGGGATATTCAAGATATGCACGGCGTTTTTCTTTATCGTAACGTGCCACAGGTATGCCAAGCAGTTTTTTCTTAACACGCTCAAGCATTACCGCATTGCGGAAGCGTACGGTAAGTTCATCCGTATTATCAGTTTTGCGCTGTAATAAATCCAGCACTTCCTGTTCAATTTCTTCCATTTTAACCTCCGCACTTATTAACCGCGGGTTTGCCCGCTGCCGTTAATAAGGAATTTATACGAAGTAAGTTCCGGCAAAGCCATAGGCCCGCGCGCATGCAGCTTCTGCGTGCTGATGCCGATTTCCGCACCAAAACCGAACTCAAAGCCGTCCGTAAAACGTGTTGATGCGTTAACATATACCGCCGCCGCGTCTACGCAGTCCTGGAATTTACGCGCCGCGTTGTAATCTTCTGTTACAATGCATTCGGAATGTTTGGTACCGTATTTGGCAATATGTTCCAGCGCTTCGTCAATATCTTCCACAATTTTAACGGAAAGGCGCAAATCGCCGTATTCCGTTGCCCAGTCTTCTTCCGTTGCTGGCTGTACGCGTTCATCAAACTCCTGCGTTGCCGGGCAGCCCAAAACAGTTACGCCCGCTTTAAAATATTCGTCCAGCATCTGCGGTAAAAACTTACCGGCCACATCTTTATGCACCAAAAGCGTTTCCATGGCGTTGCATACGGAAGGGCGCTGCACTTTGGCATTAAAGGCAATTTTGCGTGCCATGGCGCAGTCTGCGGCTGCATCCACGTAAGTATGGCATACGCCGCTGCCGGTTTCAATAACGGGCACAGTGGCGTTTTGTACAACAGCCTTAATTAAGCCTGCACCGCCGCGCGGAATTACTACATCAACAAAATCGTTAAGTTTAATTAACGCCGTTACCGCAGCACGGTCGGCAGTATCAATAAACTGAATTGCTCCCTTCGGTATGCCTGCGGCTTCAGCGGCTTCGGTAAGCACGCCTGCAACCGCCATGTTAGACTGCATGGCTTCGCTGCCGCCTTTTAACACAACCGCGTTGCCGGATTTTAAGCACAGGCCGATAGCGTCTGCTGTTACATTGGGGCGTGCTTCATAAATAATGCCGATAACGCCGAGCGGCACACGTACTTTAGTAATTTTAAGACCGTTGGCAAGCGTTTGCCCGCCTATAACATTGCCGACAGGGTCAGGCAAGGCCGCTACCTGGCGCAAGCCTTCCGCCATGCCTTCAATACGTTCGGGCGTAAGGCGCAGCCTGTCCTGCATGGATTCTTTCATACCGTTTTCTCTTGCAGCCTGCATATCCCTGTCATTGGCTTCAATAATAAAATCCGTTTTTGCCAGAAGCGCATCCGCCATAGCCAGCAGCGCCTTGTTTTTTACAGCTGCCGATACTACGCCCAGTGCGCACGCAGCTTTATGAGCCGCTTCTGCTTTAGCTCTTACCAGTTCAAATGTAGTCATCATGTCAGCCTCCTAATTTAAAATTACCAAATCATCACGGTGAATAACTTCATCAAAATTCTTGTGGCCAAGAATTTTTTCTATATGGTATGTTTTGCAGCCCTTTATCTTCTGCAATTCATCAGAAGAATAGTGGCATAAACCCCTTGCCAGCTCAAAACCGTCCTGCGTAACAACGCTTACGGTGTTGCCTGCTTCAAAATCACCTTCCACGCCGCTTATGCCAGCCGGTAAAATGCTGCATCCGCCAGCTTTTTTAATTGCTTTTACGCAGCCGTCATCAACAATAATTTTGCCCATAATGCGCGCGCCAAACGCCAGCCAGCGCTTGCGAAACTGCAAACGGTTTTCTTTCGATGCAAACAGCGTGCCGATTTCCTCGCCGTTTAAAATACGCGCGATAACATCTTTTTCGCTGCCGCTGGCAATAACCATGTTAATGCCGGAGCTTGTGGCATTTTTGGCTGCCTGCAGCTTGGTAAACATGCCGCCCGTGCCAACGGAGCTGCCTGCACCACCGGCTAACGCTTCTACATCAGGCGTAATTTCTTCAATCTGGCTGATGAGTTTTGCTTCCGGATGCGTCTGCGGATTAGCCGTATAAAGCCCCTCCACATCCGATAAGATTATAACCAGATCAGCATCGGTAATTCCGGCAACCAGCGCCGACATATTATCGTTATCGCCTATTTTCAGTTCATCCAGCGCAACTACATCATTTTCGTTAACAATGGGAATAACACCGTTTTTCAAAAGTTCCATAAAAGTGTTGCGCGCGTTGGTGTAACGGTGGCGGTCAATGGCCTCCATACGCGTTAAAAGTACCTGCGCCACAATTTGCCCGTATTCGGCAAAGAACTTTTCGTAAGTATGCATTAAAATGCCCTGCCCTATTGCGGCAGCAGCCTGCTTTCCGGGTATGGTACGCGGCTTTTCGGGTAGCCCCAGCCTGTCCACCCCAACAGCAACCGCGCCGGACGTTACCAGAATCATCTCGCGTCCCTGATTCTGCAAATCAGACATCTCACGCGCCAGCCTGTCAATACGCCCAAAATCACGTTTGCCGTTTTGATGGGTAATTGTGCTTGAACCTACCTTAACAACAACCCTTTTGGCTTTTTTCAAATCACTCCGCTGTAAAACCATACCCCTCACCCCATTTAATATTCTTTAAATTCAAATACCATGTCGCGTATACGCACAGTCTGTCCTTCGGTAATGCCTGCTTCCTTCAGGGCATCATCAATTTTCAGGCTTTTCCAGATAAGCTGGAAACGGTACAACGCTTCATCATTGTCAAAATTCGTCATGGCAACAAGGCGCTCAATATTTTTGCCGCGCACTTCAAAATCAGTATCGTTGCCGGGCACTACTTCAAAGCTGTCCGGGTCAATTTCTTCAATAAGCAGGTTTTCTTCCTCGTCTTCTTCCGGAACAAAATCCTGCAGCATTTCATAAGCCTTAAACATCAATGCCTGCAAACCGTCGCCCGTTGCCGCCGATACCGGCATAATTTCAAAGCCTTTTTCTTCCACGTATTTTTTTACGCGTTCAAAATTCTCCCTGCCTTCTGGCAAGTCCATTTTATTGGCAACAACAAGCTGCTTGCGGCGTGCCAGCTTGTCGCTGTATTCTTTCAGTTCAAAATTAATTTTTTCAAAATCGTCAATCGGGTCGCGCCCGTCCGTACCGGAAACATCAAGCACGTGCAAAAGCACCTTTGTGCGTTCTACATGGCGCAAAAAGTCATACCCAAGGCCAACGCCCTGATGCGCGCCTTCAATAAGCCCCGGAATATCCGCCAGCACAAAGCTGCGTTCGGCGTCGATACGCACTACGCCAAGCACCGGGGTCAGCGTGGTAAAATGGTAAGCCGCAATTTCCGGCCTTGCTGCCGATACCTGCGCAATAATGCTTGATTTGCCTACACTGGGATAGCCTACAAGACCTACATCCGCCAGAAGTTTAAGCTCCAGCTTAACCCAGCGGTTTTCACCTGGTTCGCCTTTTTCGGCAAAAGTAGGCGCACGGTTGGTAGACGTTGCATAGCAGGCATTGCCTTTGCCGCCGCGCCCGCCTTTGGCAACAACATATTCCTGCCCGTCCTCAATAAGGTCAGCCAGGCGTACACCGGTTGCGTCGTCGCGCACCAGCGTGCCCATAGGCACCTTTACAATAACATCATCCGCCCTGTGCCCGGTGCAGTTGCTGTTGCCGCCCTGTCCCCCGCGTTTTGCAACAAATTTGCGCTTATAGCGGAAGTCAATCAGCGTATTAAGATTTTTATCGGCACGCAGAATAACGCTGCCGCCGCGTCCGCCGTTGCCGCCGTTAGGGCCGCCCTTTTCTACAAATTTTTCTCTGCGGAAGCTGCTCATGCCGTCGCCGCCGGCGCCTGCCTCCACATAAATTCTCGCTCTGTCAATAAACATTATAAAATCTCCTGTATCATATTTAAGGCCTGTCAAAGCCATTTTATTATTATCTATTATTATACCCCATGCCGCCTCTTTAAAGCAAATCATTCGCCTTTCAGCCAGCCTGCCAAAAGCTGCGATGCGCACATGCCCAGTTTTTTATAGGTTGCTATGGTAGGGTGAATGCCGTCAAAATACGCAGCCTGCAATTCTCTGTCAGTTTCGCCAACAGCCTCCTGCAAATCAAGCAAAAATACTTTCCCGCCGAACTCAAGCTGCATACGGCGGCGCAAAAGCTCTGCCCTTGCGTTAAAATCATCATCAGCCGAAAACAGCGGCAGCACAAAAGCCAGCGGCCATTTTTTTGCCGCGCAAAATTCCGCTACACGTTTCAAATCATCAATTACAAAACCCTGCGGGCGGCCGTTTAAAATATCGTTGGCTCCGCCCCAAAATAAAACAGCTTCAACCTGCTCAGGCAGATACATATTTTTCAGGCGGTACACAATATCGTCACAGCAATCGCCGCACACGCCGTAATTAAGCATGGTTACGCCGGTTTCTGCCTCAACTTCCGCAATCCATGATTCTTTAGGGCCATACGGAAAACCAAAAATTAAAGAATCGCCAAAACAGGCAACTGTACGCATAGTTTTTCTCCTTAAAAATTTTTTAACTCTTTTTATATTTTTAATTCTATCAAATTTTTCTCTTTTTTTCGATTAGCAATTTAAAAACTTTTGCATTTTCACTTTTCAGGCCGATGCCAGAAAACTTTAATTGTTTCTCCCAAATTCTTTTTGCAGTTCGTTAATAAAACGCTCGGCAATGGGCGTAAATACCTGATGTTTCTTCCAGATAATAAACATATCCGTCGTCAGCTCCGGGTACAATGGGCGGAACACCAGCCCGCTTTCACTGCTGGTATTAACCAGATGTTCAAAGGTTAATAAATAGCCAAGCCCTTCCCGAGTAAAAACAGAAGCGTTGTACGACAGCCGGAATGAACCTTCTAATGTCAGCTCGTTAATGCGCTCGCCGCACCACAGCGGCAAATCGGCGTGCCAGCCCTGCCCGGAACAAAACAGCGGCAGCCCAAGCAAATCTTCAAAAGTAATGCAATCCTTCTGCGCCAGTGCGCACCCGGCAGGCATTACCAGACCCCAACGGTCTGATTCAGGCATTTTAACAACATTGTATTTTGCATAATCCGGGCGCTCTACCAGCACGGCAAAATCTAAAAGCCCTTTATCCAGCTTTTCCGTTACCTGCTCCGTATCACCGCTGGTAATATGGTAATGAAACCCCGGGTACTGCTTTTTAAAACGCTTTATTAAAGCCGCCAGATGCCGGATTTGGTACGATTCCGCACAACCAAAATAAATATTGCCGCCGATAATGTCGTCCATTGAGGCAAACTCCGCTGTTATTTTATCCGCCATCGAAAGCAAATCTTCCGCGCGCTTGCGCAGAAGCATCCCTTCTTCCGTCAGCTCAATCGAAAAGCTGTGCCGCACAAACAGTTTTTTGCCCAGCTCCTCCTCCAGCCCTTTTAACTGTTTTGAAAGCGCCGACTGCGATATGTGCATCCGCTCCGCCGCTTTGGACATATTTTCTTCGCGCGCCGCCTCTAAAAAATAGCGCAGGGTTCTTATTTCCATACTAAAACCTCCGTAAGTTTATTATAGCATGAATTGAATTTATTTCATATCACGATATGAGTTTTTACCATTAGCGCAAAAATCGCCGCCGGGCTATAATAAAAACAGAAAAGAGGTGCACAAATGCAGCAGATAAAATTAGCAGATTACCAAAACAGCCTGCGAGAATTAGGGTGCAGTGCCGAACTGACCGATACTGTTATGCATCTGCTGCGAAGCGGCGATACCCAAAACGCAGCACTGCTGCTGCGCTGCCATAAACACCTGCTTTTGGCAGAACTCCACCGGACAGAACAAAAAGTAGACCTGCTGGATTTTTTGCTTTACCAGCTAAAAAACGCAGCCCCTGCTAATATGTAAGAAAGGATGAGCAGTATGAAGCTTTTTACAGCACTCGGCCTGTCGCTTTTGCTTTGCACAGGCGCAGCCGCAGCTTACGCCGCACCGGCAGGCACGGCAATTACCGCAGAAAGGACTGATACGAACATGACAGCACAGCTTAATTTAACTCAGGAATGGGACAAAATTTTCCCGCAAAGCGATAAAGTAAATCACAGTAAAATAACCTTCCGCAACCGTTACGGCATTACGCTGGCGGCGGATATGTATATTCCCAAAAACGCGCAGGGCAAACTGCCCGCCATAGCCGTTTGCGGCCCGTTTGGCGCAGTTAAGGAACAGGCCTCCGGCTTTTATGCGCAGGAAATGGCAAAGCGCGGATTTTTAACCATTGCCTTCGACCCTTCCTTTACCGGTGAAAGCGGCGGACAGCCCCGTTATATGGCTTCGCCAGATATTAACACCGAGGATTTTCAGGCAGCAGTAGACTACCTTGCAGTAAATGAAATGGTTGACCCCGATAAAATAGGCATTATCGGAATTTGCGGCTGGGGCGGCATGGCACTGAACACCGCCGCGCTTGATACCCGCATTAAAGCTACCGTAACCAGCACCATGTATGATATGTCGCGCGTGAACGCCAACGGTTATTTCGACGCCGAAAACAGCAGCGATGCGCGCTACGCCAAACGCCAGGCGCTGAACGCACAGCGCACCGAAGATTACAAAACCGGCACTTATAAACTTGGCGGCGGCGTAGCAGACCCGCTCCCGGCAGATGCCCCGTTTTTTGTAAAGGATTATTACGATTACTACAAAACAGAACGTGGCTATCATCCACGCTCTTTAAACTCTAACGGCGGCTGGAACGTTACCGGCACCATGAGCTTTTTAAACCAGCCGATTTTGGCATACTGCAACGAAATCCGCAGCGCAGTACTGATTATTCATGGCGAAAAAGCACATTCCGTTTACTTCAGTAAAGACGCCTACAAAAATATGATTGACGGCAACCCCTACACCGAAAATAAGGAACTGTTAATCATCCCCGGCGCAGTTCACACCGACCTGTATGACGGCGGCGGCAAAAACGCTATTCCGTTCGATAAAATTGAAAACTTCTTTGATGAGTATTTGAAGTAAAAAATAAGAAATAAGTAAAAACGAACACTCCCATTTTATCAGCTAAAAATCAGTTGAATAAAAAGGGAGTGTTTTTGTTATTTAAATAATTTGTATATTTTGTTTTTCAGGCAAAAATACAGATGTTTGAATCATCTGCGGAAAACGCGGCCACAGCTATGCACAATACCATAATTATCTACGCGCTGCTTATGCGTGCTGTAATAAAAAGACTTAAGCTAAACTAATTTACGCCTGTGTATGGTGTGCTTCCGCACGGTTAATTGCGCACAGTATGCCCTGAATTGCTGCTACGTTGATGTTGGCGTTAATGCCTACGCCAAAGATATGGCCATTGCCGGGAACTTTGAGTTCAATATAGCAAATGCCGAGCGCATCACTGCCGCGGCTAATAGCGTGTTCATGGTAGTTTACAAATTCGTAGCCGGTAATGCCGATGCTCGACAGCGCCTGGAAGAAGCTGTCAATCGGGCCGTTGCCGCTGCCGACAATCATCTTGATGGCGCCGTTTTCGTTAATATATCCTTCAAAGCGGGTTTCCGTGGTGCCGTCCATATCGCGCAGTTCCGTAAAGCGGTGCTGGAGCAGCGTGTATTTGCCTTTAAACTCAGTATATTCTTTATTAAAGAGCTCTACAATCTGCTGTTCTTTCAGTTCGTCGCCGTAAGCATCCGACGCCGCTTTGACGATTGCGCCAAATTCCGGGTGCATCTCTTTCGGCAGGCGGTAACCGCAGGCATGTTCCAGCACAAAGGCTGCGCCGCCCTTGCCGGACTGGCTGTTAATGCGGATAACAGGTTCATATTCACGGTTAACATCCGCAGGGTTAATTGGCAGATAGGGTACTTCCCAATACGGAGTTTTGGAATTTTCCATATAATCGTAGCCTTTGCGGATTGCATCCTGATGGGAGCCGGAAAAAGCGGTAAAGGCAAGTTCGCCGGCATAGGGCTGGCGTTCATGCACGTGCATTTTGGTGCATTTTTCGTAAATATTTTTAATTTCCAGAATATTACTGAAATCAAGCTGCGGGTCTACACCCTGAGTAAACATATTGAGCGCAACTGTTACAAGGTCAAGGTTGCCGGTACGCTCGCCGTTGCCGAACAGCGTGCCTTCCACACGTTCTGCGCCTGCCATGATGGCAAGTTCTGCCGAAGCAACCGCCGTGCCGCGGTCATTATGCGGATGAATGCTTACGATAGCGGCTTCCCTGTTATGCAGGTTTTTGCAGAAATATTCAATCTGGTCGGCATAAGTGTTGGGTGTGGACATTTCTACCGTTGAAGGCAGGTTTAAAATAACCGGGTTTTCTTTGGTTGCGCCAAGTTCACGCATAACTTCTTCGCAAATACGGATGGAAAAATCTATTTCCGTTCCGGTAAAGCTTTCGGGAGAATATTCGTAACGGATGTTCATACCGCTTTTGGCAACTTCTTCTTCCGTTAATTTGCGGATAAGGCGTGCGCCTTCCACGGCGATGTCTACAATGCCGTCCATATCTTTTTTAAACACAACTTTGCGCTGCAAGGTTGAAGTTGAATTATAAAAATGTATAATAACGTTTTTAGCGCCTTTAACGGCTTCAAAAGTTTTTTTGATAAGTTCGGCACGGGCCTGAACCAGTACCTGCACGGTTACATCATCGGGAATATAGTTGCCTTCTATTAACGTGCGCAGAATTTCATATTCCGTGTCGGAGGCAGAAGGAAAACCAACTTCAATTTCTTTAAAGCCGATATCTACCAGAGTTTTAAACATTAAAAGCTTTTCATCAAGCTGCATGGGCGTAACCAGTGCCTGGTTGCCGTCGCGCAAATCTACGCTGCACCATACCGGAGCTTTGGTAATTACTTTATCCGGCCATTCGCGGTTTGTCATTTTTACAGGCTGAAATGGAATGTACTTTTTGTTTGCATACTGCATTTTAATAACCTCCGTTCGTTTTTAATTGAGCGGAGAAACAAAAATCCCCGCTCCCTACAAAGCATAGGGGCGGGGAATAATTCCACGCGGTACCACCCTAATTTCAGCCGCAGACGCGGCCCTCAGCAGCCTCCAACAAGGCCCGGCTTTATAACGCGGCCAAACGTCCGGCCCTACATATCGGGCGGGCAACTCCGGGATGAGCTATACATAAACCTTTGCCGCTGCCTTGCACCTTCCGGCAGCTCTCTGAAGGCGTTGGGGTTTATCTTATTCCCTTCACAGTTTTTCAGGTGAAAAATATGTTGTTGGAAATTATTATAATTAGTTTTAAAAATTATGTCAAGCCTTATTGCTCTTTTTGAATTTGGGCTTTGCTTTTGCTTACGGAATAAATGGTTTCAACCGCAACCAGTACGGAAAGTATTACCAAAATTACAGATACTACCGGTACGGCAGGATGGCCAAGGCCAAGTACCCAGCCTTCATAAATGCTGAGCAGGAGCGCCCAGTTGGACATTAAGAACATAAGCACGGCCGGAATGCACGCTGCCATCCATACCTTGGAATTGCGGCGGGTATTGTACAGCCAGATGCTGATGCCGATAAGTGCCAGCGCTGCCAGAAGCTGGTTAGAAGCACCAAATGTATTCCAGAAGGTTTTCCATGCCGGAATTACGTTGCCTTTGGCATCCGTCATGGTTTGGAAGATGAAGAAAATAGGCACTGCGGAAGTAAGCACGGTTCCCAGTACTTTGCCTTTCATATCGCGCCAGCCGGTAAGTTCTTCAATAACGTAACGGCCAAGGCGGGTGCAAACGTCAAGCGTATCGTAAACAAAGGTAGTAAATGCCATCAGGCCAAAGCTGATGCCGAACGCAGCCGGAATACCAATAAGTTCCATAAAGCTGCCGATGCCCATAGCGTAAATAAAGTTAGGCGCTTTGGTAATAAGTTCGGAATCTTTGGCAAGAATCATAACGCAGACGATGGAAACTACTGCAACCATGCCTTCAAGCAGCATTGCGCCGTAGCCAATGGCAGTTGCGTCCGTTTCTTTGGCAAGCTGCTTGCTGCTGGTACCGGAAGATACGAGGGCATGGAAGCCGGAGCAGGCACCGCAGGCAATGGTGATGAAAAGTATCGGGAACATCGGCGTCCAGAAATGTTCGCCAAGGCTGCCGTCGGGGTTAAGATTGGTAAAGGCGGGGTAATTAATTTCGTAACCGCCAAACATAATGCCGATTGCCGCTACAACAAGGGCAATGTAAAGGAAGTAACCGCCAAGCGCGCCGCGGGGCTGCAGCAGAAGCCACATCGGCATCATTGCCGCAACAAGGCAGTAAACCAGAATTAAAACGCCCCAGATTTTCTGGGCAGTTGCCGGGTCTGCAACAGGCAGGCTAAGCGGCAAAGACTGGCCTGCCCAAATAGCAACGCCAACCAGAGGCAGGAAAATCGCTACTGCCAAACCTTCTTTTAAGCCGCCAAAGCGCATTAACAGGCCCATAATAATCGGCAAAGCCAGATACATTGCAGAGGAACTTGCAATGCCGGCGCCGGAAACAACCTCGCCGTTTTCCAACGTTACGTTGCCAACAAAAGACGATGCTGTAATATCGGTAAATGCAACAATAACATAAACAAGCGTAATCCATACAAAAATCATAAACAAAATCCACGCGCGCTGCGATACATTAAGGCGCACAACTTCGGTAATGGATTTTGCTTTATGGCGCACGGAGGCAACAAGGCTGCCCATATCATGAATACCGCCGATAAAAATGCAGCCCAAAATTACCCACAAAAGTGCAGGCGCCCAACCGTAAATAACTGCGGCCAAAATAGGCCCGTTAATAGGCCCTGCCGCGGCAATGGCCGAAAAATGCTGGCCCAGCAGCATGCCTTTTTTAGCAGGCACATAGTCAACGCCGTCTTCCATTTCCACGGAAGGAACGGGATTTTTGTCATCCAGCTTAAAAACCGTGTTGGCAAGGAATTTGCCATAAGTAAAATATGCAGCGAGTAAAATTATTGCACTTGCAACTACAATAAAAAGTACCAATTACGACTCCTCCCCACTTCATGACACCATTGTCATTTAATGTTTGTTTTAATCTTCATCATCATCTTCCGGTTCCTACTGCGGTACCTGCGTAACCATTACTTTATCAACGCGGGTGCCGTCCATGTCAATAACTTCAAAACGGTAACCTTCCCAAACAAAGTAATTGCCGGCCTGAGGAATATGCCCGATATTTGTAACCACAAACCCGGCAACCGTATTATAGCCGTTCTTTTCTTCCAGCGGCAGTTCTTCGAATTCAAAATAATCTTTAAATTCCGAAACAGGCAGCATGCCGTCTACCAGCCAGCTTCCGTCATCACGTTTTACAATTTCCTGCTTAACGTCTTCATCGTAAGAAGGCAAATCACCAACAAGATGCTCGATAACGTCCCTTAACGTTACCATACCGGCCAGCCCGCCGAATTCATCCATAACCAGCGCAACTTTAATGCGCTTTACCTTAAACATATCCAAAAGGCTCTGCGTATGCATGGCCTCCGGAACATAAAGCGGCTGCTGAATGAATTTGCGCAGGTTGCGTTCGCCGCCGTGCAGCCACGACGCAAAAACTTTTTTGGTATAAACAACACCGGCAACATGTTCCAAATCATTTTCTGCCACAACAAAGCAGGAATACATCTTGTCTGACATTTCAGAAAATTGTACATCTGCCGTGTCGTTTAAATCAAGCCATTCAATTTTGGTGCGCGGCGTCATAATTTCGCTGACGCGCAAATCATCAAGAGCAAACACGTTTTCAATCATCATTTGCTCACGGTCATCAAAAACGCCGTGTTCGCGCCCCTGCTCAATTAAAACTCGCACTTCTTCTTCCGTTACGGGCGGTTCTTCGTTAGGTTTAACGCCGATAACCCTTAACAGAACTGTTGTTGATACGCTTAAAAAGATGGTAAGCGGACGGAAAACCGTAATTAAGGTTTTAATAAAACGGGCAAAGAACATTGCCATTTTTTCAGGATTGTTCAAAGCCAGTTTTTTCGGCAGCAGTTCGCCCAAAACAAGGCTTAAATACGTTACCAGCACAACAACCGTTGAATATGATACAAATGCGGCGTAAGGCACCATAAAAGGAATTTTACGCAGCAGCACTTCAAGCGGTGCCGCCAGCATGGCGCCGCTGTATACGCCTGTGCCGATACCGACAAGCGTAATGCCTATCTGCACGGTAGATAAAAATACAGTCGGCTCCTCTGCCAGTTTGCTGATATAAGCAGCGCTTTTGCTGCCTTCTTCCGCCAGCTGTTCCAGGCGGCTTTTGCGCGAGGACACCACCGCCATTTCCAGCATTGACAATAAACCGTTCAATAAAATAAGGACTAAAACAATAATACACTCAACCACAGACCCAAGAGGATCCATATATTAACCAACTCCTGTTAAAACAATTATTTAGCCCATACAAGGCTCATTAAATTAGGATATTCTTCCGTTAAATGCCTTAAAATTACATCAATAACGGTATGTACAAGGCGCGGGTCAAAGCTTTCTTCCGTATCGGTAAGGCAGCTGTCAAGGCAGATATCGCCGTTATCGGCAACATAATATTTAAATACTTTGTATTTGCCGTTCATGGCGTTGATATGTTCCAGCACAGCCTGTTTGTTGCCTTCGTTTACTACGGAAGCAGCAACACGAACCTGAATCATGGTATAAATGCTGTCATCAGCAACAACCATTGTCGGCAGCATTTGCCCGCTTACTTCCATATTGGCACGGTATACCACGGTGTGCAGGTCGTTTTTTACCTCCTCTTTGGAAAAGCAGGTAATTTTATTTTCTTCCAGAAATTCGTCAAACTTTTCAGCTTTGCTCATTTATAAAAGCCTCCCTAAAATTATAATTACTAATATGATACACTATATCAGAAAATTTGTACAGTTTTTAAATAAATTTAACCAAAATAAACCGTTTCGTGTAATAAAAACCGTTAAATATTTAACACAAAGTATTTTTATTCTTGCAAAATGCATAACAGTGCAGTAAATATTTTTACTGTTTTCTTTTTAAAAAAGCATTTTGCACGGCTTTACACCATAAAACCTTACACAACCTGGAAAATATAAAATTTTAAATAATAGGTTTCCGGCACATTCCATAAAACTGGATGGTCCGGCGACTGCTGGCGCGCTTCAATCTGGCGCAGGCTGACGCTGGCATCACGCGCGGCGTCCTTAAGCATCTGCACAAAATATTCCTCTTTCATGAAATGCGAGCAGGAGCAGGTTGCCAGATAACCTCCGCGCGGCAATAATTTCATTGCTTTTAAATTTATTTCTTTATAGCCGCGGATGGCATTTTTAACCGTGCTGCCCGATTTTGTAAAGGCGGGCGGGTCTAAAATAATAAAATCATAAGCGTGAGATTTTTCTTCCGCCAGTTTGGTTAATAAATCAAAAACATTCGCTTCAAGCGGCTTAACAACGTCTTTAAAACCGTTCTTTTCCGCATTAATGCCTGTCATGCGCACAGCTTCGGCAGAAACATCCACCGCCGTTACGGACGCCGCCCCTCCGGCAGCGGCATTAAGCGCAAAAGCGCCGGTATGCGTAAAGCAATCAAGTACATGCTTGCCTTTGGCAATGCGTGCCACAGCCTGGCGGTTATATTTCTGGTCGAGGAAAAATCCTGTTTTCTGTCCGTTTTCAACATCTACGCTGTAACGGATGCCGTTTTCAACTATTTCCGTTACGGTAGTTTTATCTTCTACTGTTTCGGGCATAAACCAGCCCTTGTTTTCTGCCATGCCTTCCAGTTCGCGTATTTTTACATCGTTACGCTCATAAATACCGCGGATATTTTCACCGCTGCTGCGCAGAATCTGTATCAGCATGGGGAAAATTTCTTCTTTGCGCAGTTCTATACCAAGAGAAAGAGTCTGCGTTACCAAAATATCGTTAAAGCGGTCTACCGTAAGGCCCGGAAACATATCTGCCTCGCCAAAAATAAGGCGGCAGCATTTAAAATCATCGCCCGGCATTACCGTGCGGCGGTAATCGACAGCATACTGCAAACGGCGCTGCCAGAAAGCAGTATCAAATTTATCATTGGTATTGGTGGAAATAATGCGTACTTTAATTTTTGAATTATCGTTAATAAAACCCGTGCCAAGATATTTTCCTTTATTGGTTACAACATCAACCAAATCGCCGTTGGCATAAGTTCCTTCGATATTGGTAATTTCATCGGCATACACCCAGGGATGGCCGCTTCTTGCGGCGCGCTCGCCTTTGGGAGTAATATATATTTTTGTGTAATTGCGCATAAGCTGCTCCTTTGTTTTTTTACAAATATTATACAATAACGCGGTAAAATAAAAAAGCCTCCACACCTGTACGGCACGGAGGCAGTTTATTTATATCAGTGCAGATGGCATACGCGGTCGGCAACTTCAGCCTTTTTGGCATCGTTAAAGCGCGGCAGTGTACTGAGATAGCCCGTAATTCTGCGGACTCTTACAATGGTATCATAATGCGGTTTTACAACAACATTATCGCCTTTAAGGCTTAAATCCAGAGAAAGCAGGGTTTCATGCGGGCGTACCTGCAGCTGGTCTTTTAAATAAACAGCGGCTTCTTCTTTTGAAATACCTTCCGCACAATTAACTTTAATACCGTCCATTTCGTATGTCATAAAACTCACTCCTCAAACTTGTTTCATGACCTAATTATAAAGCAATAATAATTATTTGTAAAGCCTTTTCTACAAAATATTGTATATTTAACTTTTTAAAAGCGCAATATTTTGTATGTTTATTCTATAATCGGGCGTCCTTCCATCAGGTTCACCTGTTTGCAGATTGCCCATTTCATAATGTCCACCGGGTCTTTCTGGTTGCCCATAGGCTCTACATCACGCTCATAAACTTCTTTTTTGGAGAACCTGTTGCCGTCGTGCCTGTATACATAAATATCCGCATTGGCAATAGTTTCAATGTAAGTATCGTCAAAATCATCATGGAATCCGAAAAACCTGTTAACCATATAAGAATCGAGGTCATCAACCATAACAAGCACAAGGGCTTCTATCTGTGCTTCTTCGGCAATGCTTTTCATTACATTGGCATCAATTTTTACTTTTCCCTGCGGCGTAAAAATTTTTTCGGCAGCGGCGGCTTTGGCCGGAGCGTTGTCTACCATTTTAAAATCCGGGAAATGATAAGCCCATCTTACAGGTTCGCGCCAAATGCGGTACACGTCCTGCGTTACATTGCCGCTGCGGTCAAACACTACAAGCGTGGCGGGCTGTTCTGCAAAGGCAGCAAAGGCCTTCGGCGCAGCGCCGATAAAAGTTAAGCATATTACAGCAAGCATAAAAAACAAATTAAGCTTTTTCATTATTTTTCACCCCTCCGGTTTATTTAAATGCTGCGGCCGTGCCATGAGCAAGCGGCGCAAGTCCCAGATGTGCGGCTATTGTCTGCCCGATGCAGGAAAAAGACGGCATTGGCTCTAACTGCTGCGGTTTTATGCCGCTGCCGTAAAACAGTACCGGTATATGCTCACGCGTATGGTCGCTGCCTTTCCATGTCGGGTCACAGCCATGGTCCGCAGTAATAAGCAGCAAATCATCTTTTTTCAGCTGTGCCAGTATTTCCGGCAGGCGGCTGTCAAAATATTCCAGCGCTTCGCCATACCCCAGAGCATTGCGCCTGTGTCCGTACGAAGAATCAAAATCGACAAAATTACTGAAAACCAGCGTATTATCCGGCGCATCCGCAACGGCACTGCTGCTGGCGTTAAAAATATTTTCCAGCCCTGCCGACGGATAATGTTTTGTTATGCCGCGGTGGGCAAAAATATCGGCAATTTTGCCAACAGCATAAACATTTCCGCCTGCCGCCGTCAGTTTATCAAGCAAGGTAGGTTCCGGTGCAGGCACGGCATAATCATGCCTGTTGCCGGTACGAACAAAATCAGCGGCGCAGCTGCCTACAAACGGGCGCGCAATAATGCGGGCAATGCGGTACGGTTTAACAAGTTCATAGCAAATTTTGCACAAGTCATATAAGCGCTCCAGCCCGAAAGCAGTTTCATGCGCGGCAATTTGCAGAACGCTGTCGGCGCTGGTGTATATTATCGGCTTGCCGGTACGCATATGTTCTTCGCCCAGTTCTTTAATAATTTCCGTGCCGGAAGCATGTTTTTCGCCTAAAACTCCCGGCAAACTTCCTTCTTTTATAATTGCTTCCACCAATTCCGAAGGAAAGCAGTTCGGTTTATCGGGGAAATAACCCCATTCAAAATCAACGGGCACGCCCATCATTTCCCAGTGGCCGCTCAGTGTGTCCTTACCGCGGCTTACTTCCTGCGCGTAAGTATATGCGCCGGTAATTTCTGCGCCTTCACCGGCAATAGTATGGGCAAGGCGCAGCCCTCTGCTAAATTCGGCAGCTTTTTCAAGCCCAAGCTTTGCCATATTGGGCAGATACAAAAATTTGGGACTACCGTCTTCATTTTTACGGTTTCCAGCCATCCAGCTGCAAATATGCCCAAGCGTATCGGCGCCTTTATCGCCAAATCTTTCCGCATCTGCTGCGTGCCCAATGCCGAAAGAATCCAACAAAAGAATTATTGCCCTTGACATGCTCATTCCCCCTTCAGCAAAGTTTGCAGTGCCTTTTTGGCAACAGCGCCAAACCGTTCGGAGGCCAGCGCGTATATTTCCGGCGGAGCAATGCTTTCGCTCTGCGTGCGTTTGGCAATAACGCCGCAAATTGAAGCTGCATTAAGCCCGAAAGCCTGCGCCACAACAAACAGCGCCGCCGTTTCCATTTCATAATTAAGCGCACCAAGCGCTTGCCACTCTTTAAGCGTTCCGCGCATGGCATTGCATACATAGCCGGTAAAACTGTCATAGCGCTCCTGCCCCGGCCAGAAAGTATCGGAGGAAACTGAAATACCGACATGATGCGGCACATTTAAAGCTGCGGCCGCATCATTAAGGGCATTGGTAAGTTTTAACGACGCCACAGCCGGAAAATTAAGCGGCGCATAATGCGCGGAAGTTCCTTCCAGCCTTACGGCAGCGTTATTAATAATAACGTCGCCAAGATTGATATTCTCCTGAATACAGCCGGTTGTGCCTACGCGGATAAAGTTTTTAATGCCAAGGCGAGCAAGTTCCTCCAGCCCGATAGCGACGGAAGGCCCACCCATGCCGGTAGAACAAACAAGCACATTATGCCCTTCAACCACTGCCAGCCAGCTTGTATATTCGCGGTGCGTATTTAAATACTGCGCAGGGCCAAGTGCTTTGGCAAGTGCTTCCACACGGCCGGGGTCACCGGGCAAAAGGGCATATTCCGCGCCTTTTAACATTTCGTGCGATAATCCAACATGATATAATATTTCATCCTGTGCGGCATAATTCTGCATTATCTTACCTCCAAACAGTCCTTGCCTGAGATTTATAATATAAATACTTCGACCAAATTCAAAGCACTCCTGCCTGACAAAAGCAAAGGTTATGTGAAATGCCGCCGTAAAATACAAAAAATCCCCAAAAGCCATAAGGCTTTCGGGGATTGAATTTTGAAGCAATATCCAAATATTAGCGTTTGGAGAACTGGCTTGCTTTACGGGCCTTTTTAAGACCATATTTACGGCGTTCTTTTTCACGCGGGTCACGAGTAAGGTAACCTGCTTTTTTAAGAGCCGGACGGAATTCTTCGTCAACTTTCAGGAGAGCACGGGCAATACCATGACGGATTGCACCTGCCTGGCCGGATACGCCACCGCCGATAACATTTACGAGTACATCGTATTTGCCTTTGGTTTCGGTGAGTTCAAGCGGCTGGTTTACGATTAATTCCAAAGTTTTCAGTCCAAAGTAATCATCAAGCTCACGCTGGTTGATAATGATTTTACCTTCACCCGGAACCAGGCGAACGCGTGCAACTGAAGATTTGCGACGGCCGGTCGCATTATAAGTAACTACTGCCATTTACGTTTCCTCCTCCGGTTATTATCTTACGTTAATTTCGAGAACTTCAGGTTTCTGTGCTGCATGCGGATGTTCAGCACCTGCATATACATGCAGTTTGGTAAAGATTCTGCTGCCAAGACGGTTGTGCGGAATCATACCTTTAACAGCGAGTTCAACCATTCTTACAGGGTTTTTAGCAAGCATTTCGCCTGCGGTAGTGAAGCTTGCGCCGCCAAGATAACCGCTGTGACGGAAATAAGTTTTCTGAACGAGTTTTTTGCCGGTCAGAACTACTTTATCTGCATTAATTACAATTACATGATCTCCGGTATCCATATGCGGAGTGAAAGTCGGTTTGTGTTTTCCACGAAGGATTTTTGCTACTTCTGCGGCAAGACGGCCGAGAGTTTTATCAGCTGCGTCAACAACGTACCATTTGCGTTCGATGTTGGACGGATTAGCCATAAAAGATTTCATCCTTATGTCCCTCCTAAATTATTTCCTGTTCAGTGCGACTTGTTAACTTATCTTGGGGCTAATAAGATACGTCACAAAATCACGTATATATATTTTATACATCTGCTTATTGTTTGTCAAGCAAAATTCGCAGTTTTTAGGGCAAATATTCCGTATAGCCCACATAATCAAGGTAAAGGCCCTGCGGCGGCGCCGGGCTTATTTTAAAATGGCGCTCCGCTTTATCAAGTTCTTCCTTAAACTGTTCCAGGCTTTTTCTGCCGAGCCCTGCTTCAGCAAGGTTCCACACAATGTTGCGCACCATACGGTATAAAAAACCGTCGCCTTCAATAACAAAAAGCAGATCACCGGGTGCTTTTTCCTGCCACACGGCTTTATAAATTGTTTTTACCGGCGAACTTTGCACGCTGCCGCTTGAGCGGAAAAAAGAAAAATCATGCGTGCCCAGAAGAAAACTTGCAGCCATATTCATGGCTTCGATATTTAATTTGGTGTTCTGCATCTGCCAGGCATAATTTCTTATGAACGGGTCGTAATCACCGTTGAGTACAATGCGGTAGCAATAGCGTTTCCATTTGGCACTGAAGCGCGCGTGAAAACCTTCTTCAGCCTCCTGCGATGCAATTACCATTATATCCGGGGGCAGTATGCTGTTCATGGCGCGTTTTAAATTGGCAGCCGGTATGCCGCAGCCGGTTGTAAAAGAAACAACCTGCCCTCTGGCGTGTACGCCGCTGTCTGTCCTGCCGGAGCCTGCAAGCACTACATTTTCGCCTGTAATGCGGCTTAAGGCATCTTCCAGCACCTGCTGCACCGTTATATCGCGCGGCTGGCGCTGAAAGCCATGATAACCACTGCCGTCATAAGCAACCGTTAGTTTGAAGGTCCGCATCATAAGCCCAGCCCCCAGCGCATTACTGCTAAAACGGCAATTAAAAGCACAATTATTGCCAGGGCAATAAAATCGCCGGTTTTATACACCAGCTCGTGCATACGGGTGCGCCCTTCTCCGCCGCGGTAACAGCGGGCTTCCATGGCAATGGCAAGTTCATCTGCCCTGCGGAACGCGCTTATAAAAAGCGGTATCAGTATTGGCAGCATGTTTCTTGCCCTTTGCAGCAGGCTGCCGCTGTCAAAATCAGCACCGCGCGCTGTCTGCGCTTTAATTATACGGTCGGTTTCTTCTATCAAAGTAGGTATAAAACGCAGGGCAATGGTCATCATCATTGCAAGCTCGTGCGCCGGTACGCCAATGCATTTAAAAGGCCGCAGCAGCGATTCAATACCGTCCGTCAGCACAATGGGCGAGGTAGTAAAAGTTAAAATAGACGAAATAAGCAGCAAAAATACCAGCCGCAGCGACATTTTTATACCCATAATAAGGCCTTCTTCCGTTAAACGGAAAAAGCCGTACTGATATAAAACATTGCTGCCTTCACCCGTAAAAGCATGAATAAACAGCGTAAGCAAAATAATAATCCACAGAGGCTTTACGCTGCGCAGCACCATCAATACCGGCAGGCGCGAAAGCAGAATAACCGCTGCAACAAACAAAGCCAAAACTCCGTAGGAAAGCATGCTTTCCGCAAAGAAAATAGCGGCAATAAACAGCAGCGTTGCCAGTATTTTTGCACGCGGGTCAAGCCCGTGTATAACGGAACTGCCGGGGTAATACTGCCCTAAAGTAATATCAGTCAGCATGTCTGCTCCTCCTTACTTTAAGTATCTGCCTTTCCAAACCGGCAAGCTCCGGCGTGCTTTTTACGTTCAGCCCATGTTCCTGCAAACATTCCGCCAGCTTATAAACGGGAGGAACATCCATAGACACTTTTAACAGTTCTTCCTTATGGTTTGTAAAAATTTCATGCGGAACTCCGTCCAAAATAATCCGCCCGTCAGACACTACCAAAAGGCGTGTTGCATAGTGCGCCGCTTCTTCCATATTATGCGTTACCAAAATAACGGCTATGCCGCGTTTACGGTACAGCGCCATTATTTCTTTAAAAATTCCGTCGCGGGCGCGCGGGTCTAATCCGGCAGAAGGTTCGTCCAAAATTAAATAATCCGGCTCCATTGCAACAACACCGGCAATGGCAACGCGGCGCATCTGCCCGCCGGAAAGGCGGAACGGCGAACGCTGGGCAAAGGTTTCAAAATCAAGCCCTGCAAAAGCCATGGCGTCCTTAACAGCTCTGCCGGTTTCTTCCGGCGTTAAGCCTTTATTACGCGGGCCAAAAGCAATATCCTCATAAACCGTTTCGGCAAAAATCTGATGCTCCGGATACTGAAAAACCATACCGACAGAATTGCGTGCTTTTTTGGCGGCTGCATTTTTGGCGTTTAAATTTACGCCGTCAACACAAACGCTGCCTTTCTGCGGATGCAGCAGCCCGCTTAAATGCTGCACCAGTGTGGATTTGCCGCTGCCGGTATGCCCGATAACGGCAACAAATTCACCTTTTTCTATTTGCAGATTTACATCATGCAGAGCAGTTTTTTCAAAAGGCGTTCCCTTCATATATGTAAACGAAACATGTTCTAAACTTATCGGCATAATTCCTCCGTCAGTTCTTCGTTAGAGATAATACCATCCGCCAGCTTAATTCCTTTCTGGCGCAAATCAAAGGCGGCCTGTGCTGCCAGCGGTGTTTCAAGCCCCAAGGCATGCAGCTCTTTTACTTTCGTAAAAATTTCTTCAGGCTTGCCCTGCATTTTTATCACGCCGTGCTCCATGGCAATAATGCGGTCTGCCTGCATCGCTTCTTCCATATAATGAGTTATATACACAACGGTAATATTTTTTTCGCGGTTCAGCTTTTTCACCGTGTTTACAATCTCAATGCGCCCGCGCGGGTCAAGCATCGCAGTAGGCTCGTCCAGCACAATGCAGTCCGGCTCCAGTGCCAGCACACCGGCAATGGCCACGCGCTGCTTCTGCCCTCCGCTTAATAAATGCGGGGCATGTTTTGCATATTCCGTCATGCCAACGGCTGCCAGCGCATTATCAACCCTAGTACGGATTTCTGCCGGCGGCACGCCGATATTTTCCGGCCCAAAAGCCACATCCTCCTCAACAATTGCCGCAACAATCTGGTTGTCAGGATTTTGAAAAACCATGCCGACATGCTGGCGTATATTCCATAAATTTTTATCGTCCGCTGTATCCATGCCTGCCACAATGCACTTGCCTTCCGTCGGCAAAAGCAGGGCATTCAAATGGCGCGCCAGTGTAGATTTACCGCTGCCGTTAGCGCCAATAACTGCTAAGAATTCGCCTTTATAAATATCGAGGCTTACTCCGTTTAAAGCATGAATTTCATTGCCGTCGGTATCAATATAACTATGTTTTAAATTTTTTATTTCAATTAAACTCTGCATTGCAACCTCTGAAAAATATTATTACTTCATAATTATATTATTACAGGGCTTTTCCGTCAACCTGTGTTTTAAAAAGCGTTAACAATCATGCAGCAAATTTTTTATACGTCCGTATACATTTAAAGCGTTGCCGTAAAAAAATTCTTCATGATGTTCCTGCGGCACAACCTGTTTTAAAATATTAATATAATCGGCTATATTTACAAGCGGCCAGTCGCTGCCGTACATCAGCTTATCCCAGCGGCCCATATAATTAAGCCACATTGAAAGATAATCAAAATAAGCCTTCTGTTTGTTATAAAAATCCGGCCCGGGTATGCCTTCCAGCAAACCTGATAAATCTATATACACGTTAGGATTTTTGGCAGCTACTTCGGTGGCATCTGCAAACCACGGGTTGCCGCAATGGCAGATAACAAATTTAACATCCGGAAAATCGGCAGCAGCTTCATCAACGGTAAGCGGATGCGCATATTTAAGGCGCGCATCACTGGAGGCAGTATCGCCTGTATGAACGGCTACTGGCAAATTATAGGCACGCGCCAGTTCAAAAAGCGGCCAGTGGCGTTTATCGTAAACATAAACAGGCCTGTAACCGGGATAAATTTTTATGCCTACACACTGCGGCTTTTGCGCATAATATTCAAATTCAAGTGCTGTTTTCCCGGCATTTTCCAAAGTAATCTGCTCGCTTTTAACGCCCAGGCAATAACCAATATTATCGGGCTGGCTATATTTTACGTCATCAAACGGAGCATTTAAATCAATAAGGCGCGGCGAAATTCCGCCATAACGGCTCGGCACATCTTCCGTATTTCCCATTGCCACGCTGAACACAATATTATTTTCTTCACAAATCTGCTGCCAGCAAGCCGCAGTGTTTTCATATCCCGCATTTGCGGCAACAGTTTTAAAACCTTCAATATTAAAATAATGCATATGAGCATCAATAATTTTCATTGCAGCACCTTCTTTCAACAATAACATTATATCATCAGCAGGCAAAAGCACAATAAAAAAAGCCCTGCGCAGGCAGGACTGATTTTAATTAATTTGCATTCCTGTTATAATGATTTTCAGAACCGGTGTTTAAGGTCTTGCCTCTTTGAATCGAGTCGGATTCCACAAGATCGCGCTTAAACGCCGGTTTTATTTTTTAGCAAGTATTCCAGCAAAGCAGTGCAGCCTTCGTGGATATCGTTATAAGTAACATCAAAATTGCCGGTATACCATGGGTCGGCAATATCGCGCTCACTGCCAGCAAACTGTAAAAGTTTATATACTTTATGCCGGCTGTCACTGCCTACAATACGCAAAATATTGCGGATATTGGAGGCTTCCATGCCTATAAGGTAGTCGTATTTATTATAATCTGCTTTGGTAAGCTGCACGGCAGTTTTACCGGCAACACTAATGCCGTACTGTGCAAGTTTATTGCGCGTACCGGAGGAATGCACAGGATTACCGATTTCATAACTGCTTGTAGCCGCAGAAGCAATATAGAATTTATCTGCCAGGCCTCGTTTGGCTACCATATCTTTAAATAAAAACTCCGCCATCGGCGAACGACAAATATTGCCAAGACAAATAAAAAGTATTTTAATCACTTTATTACCCCATTATAAAATACAACAAAAATAATTACTTTGTATACTGCTACTATTTACTGCTATACCGCATGGGAATATAAACAATACCATCAGAAACCTGCCTGCTGCCGGTTGCAGTAAAACCAAGCTTTTCATAAACTTTTACGGCAAACGGAGATGAATTAACAGTTACTGCTTTAGGCATAGATTGATTTAAAAACCTTTTAAACAAGGCAGTTCCAATACCGGTATTTTGTAAATCCTTATCGACAAAGAATAAGCAAATATGGTTTAATTTATCATCTACGGCAAGTATCCCAGTGATTTTATTGTTATGCAAAGCCGCATAACAGATAAGCTGCTTAAGTACATCTTCATCTTCTGCAAATTTAAAGAAGCTATTTATGCCTGATTCATCATAGTCCGGTGCAACAAATTCAAGAAAAGTTTGTTTAATAAGTTGTATAACTTCATTAATATTTTTATTTGTTAAAGTTAATCTTGTTATCTGCATAATTGGTTCCGTTAAGCGCAATAATTTTAAAACTTTTACAACAGCATACAAAGCATTTGATTTAAATTATAATTAATTATAACCT
>OHAO01000263.1_pt1 | contig 38874 bp, 34 predicted proteins | sample 1577151 | NCBI WGS metagenome assembly OHAO01 (sample SAMEA3541585, study PRJEB24748) | human gut metagenome | biome: human gut; feature: human-associated habitat; material: faeces | place: China | collected 2012 | reverse complement strand
GTATAGAATCATGGGTGGATGGGCTTTCGATGACATTTGTTATGAAAGGGATGTTTGAGAATCTCGCCAAGTCTGGAATACAATATACTAAGTCTAGTTTAAAACTTGGACAAAAAATGCATAAAGCATATAAGGCTGGTATGATAGGGAAAGAATTTCGATTGCCAAGTGGAAGGCGGATCGACTTTCTTGATATTAAAAACAGTACTGTTTATGAATAACCTTATAATCCAAGAGCAATGCAACAAGGGAAAAAACAACTCCAAATGTATATACAAGAGTTGCAAACGATACCACAATTTAAAGGAATCCAATGGAAAGCTGTACTAGAAACTTATTAATATGGAAAGTAAAGAGTTTAAAAATGTGTTTGAAAAAGTTGCAAAAGCGAATAATTTTGAAAAGGCTTTTGGTGGTTGGTTTAAGGAAAGTACTGAATGTATTGTCGTTCTTTGTTTACAAAAATCAAATTTTGGCGATTATTACGAACTAAATATTAAAATATTCATCCAGGGTATGTTTGGTAATAAGTATACGAGAAGCAAGGATTTGGTAAAGAAAAATGTTGGAGATGTTTTTACTAGACAACCAAGTGATTATTCTAATGTTTTGGATTTTGATATATCAATGGATGATGGAAAAAGAATAGAAAAACTAGAAAGTTTATTTCGTGAGTTTATAGTTCCTTTCACGGATTTGGCTCTTTCTCGTTTAGGTTTGAGAGAATTAGCCAAGGAGGGAAAAATCTTTTTACTTCCAGCGGTTAAAGAAGGATTGACAATTTTGTCTTGAGATTATTAAAAACAAAGAAAGGAATAAAGGGATATGCTTTCGTGAATGATAGTTTATCATTGATTTATTCAGGTTTTAACTGATTTGTTTAACGGTAAAATGTATTGCCATGAAAAAGTTTATTGATTAGCGAGTATCAAAAAATCGAGGGGAACATTTATTGTTCTCCTCGGTAATAGCAATAGGACAGTTTTTTCTTGAATCTACAAACAATGAAACGGTTTACGAACTTATGGATGCTACCGGGTCAAAGCGGTGAAAGTGTTTGCTCAAAGAGGGAACGGTAGTTTCCTCTCGCTAGGGAACGGGAGAAGGTCTTTCTTTTAGCGTTTCGGAAACGGGGACGTACACGATAGAGGCTGGTTTGCAGGATTATTTCGTGCTGATGACGGGTAGTGTGACGGTGGACCGTGACGAGGGCATCCATTATACCTCCACGGAGCCTCACGTGGTGGAGACTATCTACCCCATATCCATTTTAAAGATGGATCAGCATTGAATATAGACGGTTCTTGGAAGCATGGAAGTAAAATATTAACAAACAAGGAAATAGAATTTTTGAAATGTTATGAATGGATATTACCGGATTAATAAACAGAGATGTTTGCAAAAGTTAGAGTCTTGGTCAAAATTTATGATCCAAGGACAACGCTGGAAGTTATATGATGACATACATGTAGATGAAGTAAGTAAAGTGTTTCAAGCACGGAATCGGTGGTTTCATGGAGGTCTATTTTTGCTTGATTGTTTATCAAAGAAATTAGACCATGCATACGATTGCTTTTTGGGAATACCTTTGCTTGAGGCAGGGTGTAAAACAGATTTGAATGACTTGAATATTGATTACATTAAAAAAAATTTGCATGATATGACCCCTCCTTCATTATATGTATTTCCCAAAGAGGGTGTTGAACATGATGAGTGGCTTGGAGAATGGATTTTTTTGGATAAATTAAGTTCTTCAAGGAAGTGGAACGTGTATTTTAGTGAACGATACGAGTATGACGAGTTTGTAAGAAATGTTTTTTTTCTACCCAAATAGAGGCTACGTGTGAAGGAGCCTTATACTAAGAAAAATTGATTTAGTTTTGTAAATTAACATGGTTGGAGTAAATAGTTGTAGAACTTGCTCCAGCCTTTTTTACAAGTATATTTAATATCATGGTATTTTTTTTGTAAATTTGGAGAATGTTCTTTGAAAAATTGTTTTTGAAAAGATTCACATAGTCGTTGATTACTTCTTGACGGATCACCTGGGTAGCGTTCGGGTAAACGTGGATGCCGACGGTATGGATTACTGGAGCACGAGTGACCCGGTTCAAATAGCGGCGTTCTTGAAAGCTTTTTCTTCTAGTGGAGGGGATTACTTTCATTCTTTTGAACCCACGACTTGGACTCATTTTACCGATCTGGAATTTTTATCGGGTTTGACTTACGACGATGAACGTAAAATATTTTCTTACGAATACGGGGATGTTATCAACGGCGAGGCAACGCGAGTAGTTCGTCGTTTGCTGGGTTATGACATGCTATTATTGGACAATACTTTTATTGATATTCGCACTCGTCACGGTAAGGATTATTATCATTGGTGGGAACGCGCCTCGGGGGCAATAGAGCAAGATTACACGATAGATGCAATGTATATTCCTGTTGGGAAAGGGATAGGTGTATTATACGGGAAAAAGTTGACTAGACTTTATAATTAACTTGGTTGGTGCAGACACATGTCACGTTGTCTGTACCAACCGAAATTTGTTTATGAAAATCCCACGAGGATTAATTTTTAATATATTTGAGAATGTTCTTTCAAGAATTGTTTTAAGATAGGTTCAAATAGTGGTGAAAAAGAGGAGGATTACTTGCAATTAGCGGCGAACCGGTTCAAGTATAATGGTAAGGAGGAGCAGGTGACGGGGAATTTGGAGTGGTTGGATTACGGGGCGAGGATGTATGATAGCGGGCTCGGGAGATGGTTTTCGGGGGATCCATTGCAGGAACGTTATTATCCTTTATCGTCTTACAGTTTTTCCAGTATAAAGAATCCAATATAACGTTTAGTTTGCATAGTCATCCTTGGGGGAGGATGAAACACAGAAAGCTTCAGGTTTTTATAAAAATGGATATTTGGGAGATATGGCCACGATCGCTAGAAGGTATAATGAATTTAAGACAATTGGTAAGAGATATCCGGAAGATTTTCCTCGGCATTATATATATCACAAGGAAAGTCAGAATTTGTACAATTACACACCTTGGAATCCTAGTATATTAATTATAAAAGTTGATTCTGGGAAAACGTTGAAAAATAAGATAAAAAAAATAGTAAAATGAGAAAATACGTATTTTACATGTTATTCACGACATTGTGTTGTTTCGCTTGTAAACGGCATTCAGGTCTTGATGAAAATAATCGAGGATCAGAAGCGTTTGCTTTTGTATTAAGAGATAGAATAGAGGATTTTATTTCTTATGTAGACTCAATTTCTCCTTATAAAAATAAGAATGAATTTTTTTATGTTTTTTTTGAAGAAGAAAATGACAAAATGTTTGTGTTTGTGGGAACAGATTTCTTTTATCGAAAAAACAAAATTAAAGGTTATGCTTTCGTGAATGGAAGACTTATTGTGTATAATGGTAATGATAGCGATCGAAAGCAATATCTCGTGGATACAACTAAGTTAATCCAATTTGTAGATACAATTCCAGGGTTTTGGAGTGATGATACTGATATCCACATGGATTACGAAGTGTTAAGGCGAGAGTTCGTGATACATGGTAAGGATAGTTTAACCTTGACGAATCTCGGATATTAATATGTTTTGTTGAGAGTGTCTTATTCGGAAAATTGACTCTCAATTAGTGTGTTATTCTAAAAAAGATTTACTCTAAAGTTACTTTAGATATTAACTTGAAATGTAAAAATTATCGAGGAGGAAAAAATGAAGAACCTCCTCGATTTTTATTTTGTGACGTGCTTGGTGATAAGTAGTTTTTTTGTAGATTTAAAGAATGTTTTTTGAAAAGGATCAAATTGAATAAATTGGCGAGGATATTTTTGGCCGATTGGGAGCATCAGCGTATACACGATATGGAATAAAAATTGGTCGTGTATATTTGGTGATGGAATTATTATTTATCAAATTTATCAGGCTTACTCCTTAGGGGCTAATACCCAAATGTACCTGAAATAAGTACCAAATAAGTATCAAATAATACCACTTATTCAGAGCTCATTCGAGGATCAAACGTTGCTCATCCATGCTCATATGGAGAAGCTCTGAATAATCTTCGAGTGATTGACGAAAAAGGGGTAGTTTCTCGAGAGTATCTCCATTTCTCTCGGGTTGAAATAAATTGATTTCAATCCCTCGTTTTGATATATTTTAACAAAAAATAGATACAAATTTGCTACAAATTCTCCTAAAATTATTGTATAAATTTAAACCCTGACTTTATAACGAGAAAGTGTGGGGTGTGTTTATAAAGATCAGCCGAGGAATATATTTTTTAGAATTGTATTTTTTTTAAACTTCTGATTGCAATATGAAAACAATTCAAAAATTATTGAAACGGAAAAGGCGTGATCTGAAAAGTAAATCTTTTGCTGCTTTTTCTTTGCCGGAATTACTGGTGGTGTTAGTGATTATCGGCATTCTGGTGTTAATTGCGTTGCCCAACCTGATGCCTTTGATCTCGAAGGCCAAGAGTACGGAAGCGCAACAGCAACTCGTGTTTCTTCACACGTTGCAGAAAAGTCATTTTTACACGAATTCCCGTTATTCCACCTCGTTGAGCGACTTGGATTTCGAGCAGGCCAAGTTGGTGACAGATGGGGGAAATGCGAATTACAAAATCGAAATTATCGAGGCGAACGAGAAAGGATTTCGGGCGAGAGCCACTGCCGTCGTTGATTTTGATGGTGACGGGGAGTATAACGTGTGGGAAATTAACCAAGACAAGGAGTTGAAGGAGATAACGAAGGACTAACCGAAAAAAGTATGGAATTGCTGGCTTTTGTCCCGCTGGCCTTTATGATCCGTTCGGATTATAAAGAGCGGGTGATTCGCATATATCCATTATTGTTTTTCGGGATTTTGACCGTGACTGGTAGTGTGTGGCGATGGGGATGGGAGGAGTGTGTGGTACGTGTCGTGGGTGGTGTGGGTGTATTGGCATTTCTGACGGGAGGGGTATTACTTTATTTGTTACTGAAATACCGAAGAAGGATAAATCCGTTTCGTGAGTATATCGGGACGGGGGACGGGGTGTTTTTGCTTTGTCTGACCCCTTCTTTTCAATTGATAGAATTTGTTTGTTTTTTGATTATAGCCTTTACACTTACTTTAATGACTTGGACTTTAGGTCTGTATAAAAACCAATCCAAGCAGGGAATCCCGTTGGTGTCAACGGTGGGAATTTGTTACGCTTGTTATCTTGTGTATTGTTTTATCTGTTTTTGATCGTGTTATGAAAGAATTTACTGTTGCTACGGAGGCCTTGGAATTATTGACATCGAGAGAGGCCAGGGAGTACCGTTTGATTCCTTTTGAGATAAAGGGAGATCTGCTTGAGTGTTATGGCGAGAAAGGATATGATTATGAGAATATCGTGATGGAAGTGGAGGTTTTGACGGGAAAGCATTTGAAGGTGGTGTTTTTGGCGGAAGAAGAGTTCTCTAGATTGTTAGGGCGTCATTATCGTCAGGAATGTCAGACACGAAACCGAGGGGTGGTATCGCTTACAAGGGGGAAAGGTTTTTTGCATGATTTAATCGAGGAGGCTTACCGGGAACACGCAAGTGATATTCACTTGGAGTCGTACGAGGATCGGTGTCGGGTGCGTTTCCGGATTGACGGTAAGTTGTTAGAACGACACGTGATCGAAAAGGGAAATTATGCGGCTTTGGTGAATCAAGTGAAGATATTGGCGAATCTGGATATATCGGAAAAGCGTTTACCGCAGGATGGGCGTATTCTGCATGATTCGGGAGGGAGCCGATTCGACGTGCGCGTGTCTTCCTTACCCACGATTCATGGAGAGAAGATCGTGATGCGGTTGTTGACCCGGCAAATGGAGTTGCTTGATTTGAAAAACCTGGGATTTAGTTCGGGACAATTGAAGGCTTATTTGTCGGCGATACGTCATCCGCACGGGTTGGTTTTGATTAGCGGTCCCACGGGATCGGGAAAGAGTACCACGCTGTATGCCACGCTCCGGTTGTTGAATGATGTCGTGAGTAATATACTGACGATTGAGGATCCGGTGGAATATACCTTGGAGGGGGTAAACCAGGTTCAATTGAAGGAGGAGATCGGGTTGACCTTCACGAGTGCTTTGCGTACTTTTTTGCGGCAGGATCCGGATGTGATTATGCTGGGGGAGATCCGGGATGCCGATACGGCACAGATGGCGATACGCAGTTCTTTGACTGGGCATTTGATTTTCTCGACGATTCACACGAATAGTGCTTGGGGAAGTGTTTCCCGCTTGATAGATATGGGGGTACATCCTTACCTGATTTCCGATACGTTGATTTTGTGTATGGCACAACGTCTGGTGCGTTTGCTTTGCCCGGAGTGTAAAAGAGAGATCGAACCGGATGAACACGCGAAGAGATTACTGGGTGCGGATTTTCAATCGGGTAAATTATATCAGGCCGTGGGGTGCGAACATTGTTACTACACGGGATATAGTGGACGTAAAGCTATTTATGAAGTGATCCCGATAGACGATGAGTTAGCCGGGGCAATCCGGACAGCCGAGAGTGAGGTGGGGCATTTGCTGGAAGAACGTCATATACAGACATTGCAGCAATCGGCAATCGGGTTGTTGAAAGCGGGAATGACGTCGTTGGAGGAGGTGGTACCGTTTGTAAGTTAAAAGTTAAAAGCTAAAAACTAAAGTTATATGATAAGGATGGTGATAAATATTAGGAGCATTGGGATGGCATGCATGCTCTTGTTTTGTTGTTTTGTCGTGAGGGGACAGGCGGGAGCACCCAAGGTGTGTCTTGATTCTGTTCGTGTGAGGTTAGAGCGGGCGGCTCGTTTGGATAGCACGTATTTTTCGGAAATAGATTTGTCAATAGGGCATTTGTCTATCGGGGAGTTGTTGCGGAATATTGCTCGGGTACATGGGGTTAATTTGTGTGTGAAGGTGGATGAGGGGCGTATGGTGACTTGTAATTTTAACCGGGCGAGATTGATTGATTTGTTATATTTCCTGTGCCGGGAGTATAATTTGGAATTGGATGTCGTGGGGAATATAATTTCTTTAAGCGAGCCGGTCCCCTTGGTTGTTGCCCCGCGGGAACCTAAAATCGAGACGGATAGTACGAAAAAGCGGTTGTATTATGATTTGCTGGATGACGGGTTGGTGGCTGTCATGAAACGGGTGACTGCGTTGACCGGGGAGCATGTGGTGATACCGAAGTCATTGTACGGGAATCGGGTATCCGGCTATTCCGCGGGATTACCGGTGCTTGAAGCCATACGAACGCTGGCCTCGGTGAACGGGTTGGAGATAGAGCGGGATAAAAATGGCGTGTGGAGGTTCGAGGCTCCACTTCCCCCGGCGGGAGGAAATCCGGCATTGGCATCTTCTTATGTCAAAAGGAGAAATTTCACGCCGGATCAAGTGAACGTGGATAGTGCGGGTAGGGTGAGCGTATCTTTGAATCGGGGAAATATTCATGACGTGGTGCTGGAAATATTCGAACGTCTGGGAATGAGCCGCCTCTTTCTTACCTCTCTGGATCAACAGACTTCGGTGTTCGTGAAGGACGTGGACGTGCCGACCCTGTTAAATGTTTTGTTCGCGGGGACACCTTTCACGTATCAGGTGGAAAGTGGTATATATATTTTCGGTTCGACAACGAAAGATAAGACTCTTGTCACCACGCGGGTCGTTCCTTTGCGTTACCGGACGGTGGATAAGGTAGTTGAATTAATTCCCGCGGCATTGAAGTCTGCCGGGACACAAGTTCAGATGTTTGCCGAGCAGAACAGTATTATTGTTAGCGGTACGAGTCGGCAGGTTGAGCTGGTGGAGCGTTTTCTGGAGTCGATAGATCAAAGTGTCCCGCTCGTGACGATCGAGGTGTTGATCGTCGATAGTAAGAAAAGCGTGATTCACGAGGTGGGTATCGAGGCCGGAATCGGGAAAGACGGACCCGCTACAACTGCCGGGACGTTAAGTCCGGGGGTGAATATGTCTTTATCGGCAACTTCAATCAATAGGTTGATTAATAGTTTTAACGGTTTCGGGTCGATTAACTTGGGGAAGGTTACACCTGATTTTTACATGAGTTTGCAAGCGTTGGAAGCGACCGGGAATATAGAATTGCGTTCAACCCCGAAGTTATCAACATTGAACGGGCATAGTGCCACGTTGAAGAGTGGAGAAACAAAGTATTACAAGGAGGTACAGACTAATTACTACGGGTCGCAAACACCTGTTCCCTCGGAATCCTACACGTGGAAACCGGTAGAGGCTAACCTGAAACTCGATATTACTCCTTTCGTGAGTAGGGATGGGAAAATCACGCTTCAAGTGAAAATCGAACAGAGTCAATTCACGGAACGGGAGGGAAAAATAGACGAGGAAGCCCCTCCGGGAGCGGTGACCCGTAGTTTCGAGTCGCAGGTGCAGGTTCGTGACGGGGAGATGGTTTTGTTGGGAGGTATTGATAATAATACACGGGAGAAGTCATCCAGTGGAATTCCTTTTATTGCCCGGATACCGGTGTTAAAGTGGTTGTTCGGGAAGACGAAGAATAATAAAGTCGATCAGAAATTGAACGTGTTTATAAAGCCAAGTGTGATTTATTGAATTAGAAACCCAATGAACAGGATAGGAAGATTGGAAAAAATGTTAGACCGGATCTCGGTGATCTTTGCTTTTTTGCAACAGGACGGGGCGATGAAACTGGATGTCGTCAGACTTGTCCGGGGGAAGAGTGGCGTGCGGGTAGAGGAGGTGCAAGAGGTGATCGCGGGGGATATCGGGGAGATGAAGTTAAAGGAGCCGACATTGTTAGTGGTGGCCGGGCACGGGATTATTCGTAAGGTTTTTCACGAAGAAGATGAGGACGGGATAAGAAGGGTGACGGGAAATGAGGATATAATATGGGAACGTTTTGACCGGGATGACGGGGAACGTGTGATCTGTTTTACCCGACGGGATAAAATTACCCTATTAGAGGAGGAGTTACATGGGTATCAAGTTCCCGTGATAGAAACTTGTTTATGGGGAGTCCGGCCCGGTGAAGAGATTTTACCCGCGAATCGGGAAAGGGTTCGCGAATCGGCTATCGGGTTGGCAGAAAGATTTTATCATCGGGGAATAACGTGGAGAGATTTACTGAAAGGAGGGAAACGGGGCGACTCGTTAGCGGCGTTGATAGCGGGGAAAATCAAATTGGTTGCTTTGCTTTGTCTGTTGGGATTGCTGGTCGTGAATTATATGTGGAATACCTCTGTCCGGGAGAAATATGCGGGTCTGCAATTGGAAATTGCTTCTTTGGAACGGGATGTCTCGAACCGGGAAGAATTGTCGAGGGAAATGGAACGAGTGGTTCGGGAATTTGAGGGAAGCGGAACGGGGCGAGTGAGTGTCGTGTTGGATCGTGTAGCAGCTCTTGTTCCCCCGGCAGTGAATCTGGATATGCTGGTCGTGAATCCGTTGTTGAAAGGGTTGGAAGAGGGGAAGTCTGTCGTGACGAGAGAGGGATGCCTTGAATTATCCGGGGTGACGGCCGATCCGGGGCAAGTTACTTTGTTCACGGGTAGCTTGTCGTCAAGTGCTTTTGCACGCCAGGTGAAATTGGTCTCTTTGGATAGGAACCGGGAAACAGGGTGGTTTAATTTTAAAATATGGATCGGGTTATGAAAAAGTGGAAACAACATCAAGGATTTTTACAACTGGTCGGGCTGATAATTATCGTACCGTTAGTGGCTTGGGTGTTCGGATTCCGGCAAACCGTGAAACTTTGGAGAGCGTGTAACGCCCGTCAGGAAATGGTCAGTCGTTTAGCGGAAAGTCGTTCCGGGGTGGGAAACGAATTGCCGGGGAGCGTGTCCGGGAAACAGATTCTGAACAACGGGGTGTTGCTCGGACAATTGGAACGACCGATTCGGGATAACGGGGTGAAGATGGTGAAATACACGCCTTATCTTACGCGGGAAGAGGGGAAACTACAGGTACACACGGGGGAACTCGTGCTTTCCGGGGGATTTACTTCCCTGTTGAAGGTGATGCATTACATGGAAAAGGAAGGGCATCCGGGAAAAATCGTTTCTGCCGGGTTCCGTTTGTTTGATGATCGGGCCAAGAAGGAACGACAGTTAAGGATGACGCTGGTTGTTCAACAATTAACAATGGAAAATTAAATATATCATGAATATGAGAGTAGTAAGAATTATCACGGGAATGTCTTTATTGACTTTATTTTTTGTCATGGGTTGCAGGGATGTGTTCGAGAAAGATATATCGGAAAAAGAGGTGGTACTTGTCGCCCCGGCGGATAGCGTGGAAACAACTCGTGCCACGTTGACTTTTGCGTGGGAGGAGCGGGATGGTGCAACGGGCTATCGCTTGGTGGTTGTGTCGCCTTCTTTTGATAGAATCGAGTTGTACGTGCTTGACACGTTAGTAGAGGGAAATCAGTATGCGTATACGTTGGAACCGGGGAGATACGAGTGGGGCGTGAGGCCGGAGAACTCGGCATACGAGGGAATTTACCGATGGCGGGTGTTGACCGTGCTTGAGAATATGGAAGAACAACAACCGGAGGAATTGCCATGAAAGCGTTGAAAAATAAAAAGTTGATACCCGTACCTTATTTTTGCGGCTCCAAACGAGTTTTTTATGTTGCGTGTCAAAGGCATTCTCTGGGCGGCTCTCTCCTCGTCGACATTCGGACTGGCCCCGCTGTTCACCCTGCTGTTGCTGGGCGTGGGTTATTCGTCGTTCGAGGTCCTGACCTACCGCTGGGGTGTGGCGTCGTTGTGTCTGGGAGCCTACGGCCTGCTGGCGGGGTGCGATTTCCGCCTCGGGAGGCGCGAACTGGGCACGGTGTTCCTGCTGAGCCTGTTCCGCGCCGCGACGTCGTTGAGCCTGGTGATCGCCTATCAGAACATCGCCAGCGGAGTGGCCTCGACGATTCACTTCATGTATCCGCTGGTCGTGGCCGTCGTGATGATGTGTTTCTTCCGCGAACGCGGTTCGGTGTGGACCTTCGCGGCGATCGGCATGTCGATCGTCGGCGCGGTGCTGCTGTCGCTGGGCAACGTCGATTTCTCGCACGGCGACACGACGCTGGGGATCGTTTCGGCGACCGTCTCGGTCGTCGCCTACGGCGGTTACATCGTGGGCGTGCGCCGGAGCCGCGCGGTGGAGATCGACTCCACGGTGCTGACCTGCTGCGTGATGGCCTTCGGTGCGCTGTTTTTCATCGCCGGGGGCCTGCTGACGGGCGGCGTGCGTCTTGAGACCGACCCGCATACGTGGCTCTATATCCTCGGTGTGGCCATTCCGGCGACGGCCGTCTCGAACATGGCGCTGGTGCAGGCCATCAAGAGCATCGGGCCGACGCTGACCTCGATTTTCGGGGCCATGGAGCCGCTGACCGCCGTGGTGATCGGCGTCTGGGTTTTTGCCGAGCCTTTCACGGCGAAGGGCGCCGCGGGCATCCTGCTGATCGTGGCGGCGGTGTCGGTCGTGGTCCTGCGCAGCCGGAAAGGGTAGCCGGGGCGGCCGGCGTGCGGCGATACGAAAAATCCCGGAGTTTGCGCTCCGGGATTTTTCGTGTTCTTAAAGTGTGAAGACCATCGCGATGGGGTAGTGGTCCGAAATGTAGGGCGCTCCGTAGTTGCCGTCGAGCGTGGCGAATAGCTGGCATTTGAGCTTGCCGCGGTAGTAGAGGTGGTCGATGACGATGGTGTCGGGAGCCGAGCCGAACCCGTTGAAAGTCCCCTTGTGGTCGGTCGTCGCGGCCTTGGCGCGGGCCGAGACCATATATTTGGTCAGGGGTTTGAAGATCGGGCTGTCGACCGGGGTGTTGAAGTCGCCGCCGACGATGGCCGGGGCTTTCTTGCCGGCGATCTCGTGGATCTTTTCGATGAGCAGCTTCACGCCCTCTTCGCGCGCCGCCTTGCCCTTGTGGTCGAGGTGGGTGTTGAAATAGAAGAACTCCTTGCCCGACTTCCGGTCCTTGAGTTCGACCCACGTCACCGTGCGGTTGCAGGCCCCGTCCCAGCCGCGCGACACCTTGTCGGGCGTTTCGCTGAGCCAGAACGTGCCGCTGTCGAGCAGCTCGAAACGGTCGCGCAGGTAGTAGACGGCCATGAACTCGCCCTTCTCGGCGCCGTCGTCGCGGCCCACGCCCACGCGGGCGTACTGCGGGCACTCGGCGTCGATGTAGTGCAGCTGGTCGATAAGTCCTTCCTGCACGCCGAACACGTCGGGAGCCTCCCGGCGGATCATCTCCGGAGTGGCGTGACGACGTTTCATCCAGACGTTGTCGCCGTCCTTGCCGTGGCTGTTACGCAGGTTGTAGGAGATCAGTTTGATCGGTTCGGCGCCGTCGGCGGCGAATGCCGGCATTGAAAAAGAGGCTGCTAACAGCAGCAGAAGTGCGATTATCTTCATTTGGGTTACAGGTGTGATTAACTTGTGCAAAGGTAGCAATATTTTTCGGAAAGCCAACCGTTTTTCAGGTTGTCAGAACCCTTTTCAGGCGGTCGAGACCCTCGGCCAGCAGTTTGCGCGGGCAGGCGATGTTCAGGCGGATGAAGCCTTCGCCCGCGGCGCCGTACATGGACCCGGAGTTGACGTGCAGGCGGCCTTCGTCCAGCAGCCGTCGGGTGAGCGCGTCGGACGACAGCCCCGCGGCCCGGCAGTCGGCCCAGACGAGGTAGGTCCCTTCCAGCGGAAGCACCGGGAACTGCGGAAGATGCCGCGCGAAGTAGTCCCGCAGGAAAAGGTAGTTTTCCCACAGGTAGCCGTTGAGCGCGTCGAGCCACTCCGCGCCGTCCGTGTAGGCCGCCGTCAGAGCCTCGATGGCGAAGGGGCTGATCATGCCCGTCTCGTTGATTTCGAGCGACCGGGCGATCCGTTCCCGGAGGCCGGCGTCGGCGGCGAAGATGTTGGCCACCTGCACTCCCGCGAGGTTGAATGCCTTGCTGGGCGAGGCGCAGGTGACCGAGCGGCGCGCGAACTCCTCCGAAAGCGAGGCGAAGGGGGTGTAGCGGAATCCCGGCATCACCAGCTCGCAGTGGATTTCGTCGGCCACGACCAGTATGTCGCGGCGCAGGCAGATGTCGCCGATGCGGCGCAGCTCTTCGGGCGTCCAGACCCGCCCCGCGGGGTTGTGCGGGTTGCAGAGCAGCATCAGTTTCACGGCAGGGTCGGCGGCCCGGCGTTCCAGCGCGTCGAAATCGACCGTATAGCGGTTGTCGCCGTAAGTCAGTTCGCACTCCGCGGCGGAGCACCCGCTGTTGTCGATGGCGATGAAGAAGTGGTTGTAGACGGGCGTCAGCACCAGCATACTCTTCGATTGTTCTATCAGAAGAGAACTTACCTGCACAAGCAGTGTTGAGCATAACCATCTTAGCCCAGTTAGCCTTATCCTTGTAAGCCTTGTTTACACGCTTCTGTGCATCTGCATAAGAATCGAAATCCTTCAATGTGAAGTATACGTCCTTCATTACAAGAGAATCATATAAGTCACGGAACAATTCCTTATCGCCATTTGAGTAAGTTCCATCTACCAGCTGGTCAAGAACCTTCTTAACCTTTGGATTTGAATTGTAGATGTCCATTGGATAGTAACCGCCATCCTTCTCATACTTCATTACTTCCTCAGCTGAAAGTCCAAAGATAAATGCGTTCTCCTTACCAACTTCCTCTACGATCTCTACGTTTGCACCATCCATCGTACCAAGTGTAACAGCACCGTTCAACATGAACTTCATGTTACCTGTACCGGAAGCCTCACGGGAAGCTGTTGAGATCTGCTCCGATACATCTGCTGCTGCGAAGATGATCTCTGCGTTTGATACACGGTAGTTCTCGATGAATACAACCTTGATCTTGCCCTTGATAGACTTATCATTGTTGATCACGTCTGCTACAGAGTTAATCAGCTTAATTGTAAGCTTTGCTGTCTTGTAACCAGCTGCTGCCTTTGCACCGAAGATAAATGTTGTCGGCTCAAAATCCATATCCGGATTTGCCTTCAACTCATTGTACAGATGCATAACATGAAGGATGTTAAGCTGCTGTCTCTTGTACTCATGAAGTCTCTTAACCTGAACATCGAAGATAGAGTTCGGATCTACATCGATACCATTGTGTTCCTTGATGTACTCAGCCAGACGAACCTTGTTCTTGTACTTAATGTCCATGAACTCCTTCTGAGCCTTCTTGTCTGTTGCGTACTTCTTCAGACCTTCAAGTACCGGAAGATCTGTGATCCAGCCGTCGCCGACCTTCTTTGTAGCCCAGTCAGCAAGCAATGGGTTTGCATGGAGAAGGAATCTTCTCTGTGTAATACCGTTTGTCTTGTTGTTGAACTGCTCCGGACGCATCTCGTAGAAATCACGAAGCTCACGCTTCTTCAAGATTTCTGTATGAAGTTTAGCAACACCGTTTACGGAGTAAGATCCGGCGATAGCAAGGTGAGCCATCTTAACCTGACCATCATAGAGGATAGCCATGCTGCGAACCTTATCCTGGTTGCCCGGATACATATCTTCAATCTTAAGAACGAATCTACGGTTGATCTCATCTACGATCTGATATACTCTAGGAAGAAGCTTCTGGAAGAGGTCGATTGGCCACTTCTCAAGTGCCTCAGCCATGATTGTATGGTTTGTATATGCGCATGTTCTGCAAGTGATATCCCAAGCATCATCCCACTCAAGATTCTCCTCATCAACAAGGATTCTCATAAGCTCTGCTACTGTTACAGTTGGATGTGTATCGTTCAGCTGGAATGTAACCTTGTTTGGAAGATCATGGATATCTGCGTTGTTCTCCTTGAACTTCAGGATTGCTCTCTGTACAGAAGCGGATACGAAGAAGTACTGCTGCTTTAAGCGAAGCTCCTTACCTGAATAATGGTTATCGTTTGGATAAAGTACCTCAACGATGTTACGGGCAAGGTTTGCCTGCTCCACTGCGTTCTGATACTCACCCTTATCAAATGAATTAAGATTGAACTCCTGTACCGGCTCTGCATCCCAGATACGGAGTGTATTTACAACATTATTGCCATATCCAATGATTGGAAGATCATATGGAATCGCACGAACTGCCTGATAATCCTTGTGTACGAAGTAATTCTTTCCCTCTCTGCATTCTGTCGCTACATAGCCACCGAACTTAACCTCTACTTCATACTCCGGACGCTTTACCTCAAATGGATTGCCGTTCTTCAACCAGTTATCCGGCTTCTCGATCTGGTAACCATTCTCGATTGCCTGCTTGAACATACCGTAACGATAACGGATACCACAACCATATGCAGGGTAGTTCAATGTAGCAAGGGAATCCAGGAAACATGCAGCCAGTCTGCCAAGACCACCATTACCAAGTGCTGCATCCGGCTCCTGATCCTCGATCACATTCAAGTCAAAGCCAAGCTCTGCCAATGCTTCCTTCACCTGCTCATAGCATGTGAGGTTGATCATATTATTACCAAGTGCACGGCCCATAAGGAACTCCATAGACAGGTAGTAAACAGTCTTTGCATTCTTCTCCTCGTATGCCTTCTGCGTAGCGATCCAGCGATCAATGATATGATCCTTCACTGCGTAGGACACTGCCTGAAATACCTGTTCCTGTGTTGCTTCATCGATAGTCTTACGGAAAAGGTTTTTGACGTTGTTAATGACGTCCTTCTTGAAGCTTTCCTTATCGAAATCAGCCATCTTCTTCATAGAATTAATCCTCCTTGTTTATGTGCGTATGTGCATCCGAAAATGCCCACACTTATCTTACGTAACATGTCCATATCATCCCCGTTGCTAATCCTCTCATTACCGTTATCGTAGCTTATCCGGCAGCACACCATCATCCGGCATACAATCCTAATTCTCTACGCGATACTCTCCCGTCGCAGACATGTCATTTCAGGGCATCCCAGCCCCATTCCAACACATTCAGTGTAGCAGACATAATTACACGATACAATGAAAAATGTATTTTTCGTTACATCTGCCCATGAATGTGTGAATTAACAAAAAATTTTATACAATTTGCTTGCAAATCCTCTGTTTGATTTGCAGAACTTTACTTATTATTTTATTTACTTACTTCCACGCCGATCGTAACTTTCTCGCCGTTGATGTTCCACTCTTTTGAGTTGTCACACGCTGCATCCATCACAAATGCATCGCCAAGTACGACTCGCTTGATCTCATCTGCGTTCTTCTCCATAACCTCTGCGATCTTCGCATTGCCGGTTACATAGACCTTGATGCGGTCTGTTACCTGGAAGTCAGAATCCTTACGCATCGTCTGGATCTTGGAGATCACCTCACGCACATAGCCTTCCTCGATCAGCTCCGGTGTCAGGGTTGTGTCGATAACAACCGTTACATAGTTATCGCCCTCTGTCACATATCCGTCCATCTTCGCTACATCGATCAGCAGATCTTCCTCAGCGAGTGCAATCTCTGTATCATCGGCTGTGAACTTGATCACACCGTCTGCCTTGAGCTCGCTCATCGCTTTGTTGCCATCGACATTTGCAAGGTACTCCTTGATTGCATTCAGATGCTTGCCATACTTTGGTCCGACTGTACGAAGCTGTGGCTTGAACGAGTATGCGGTAAATGCAGACAGGTCTTCCTTGAACTCTACATTCTTCACATTCAGCTCGTCACGCAGGATATCTACGAAATAATCATCCAGTGTCTTTGCAGCCTTGATGTACATATTTGCAATCGGCTGACGGGACTTGATGTTCGCAGTATTTCTTGCGGCACGACCAAATACAACGACCTTCAGTACTTCATCCATGCTTGCTTCAAGCTCCGGATCGATCATGGACTCATTTACCTCCGGGAAGTCACACAGGTGGATAGATTCCGGTGCATTCTTATCTACCGTGCGAACTAAGTTCTGATAGATATCCTCTGTCAAAAACGGAATCATCGGTGCTGCAGCCTTGCAGAGTGTCACAAGTGCTGTATACAGTGTCATGTACGCATTGATCTTATCCTGTGGCATATCCTTTGCCCAGTAACGCTCACGACAACGTCTGACATACCAGTTACTCATATCATCGACAAACTCAGCAAGTGCCTTGGTTGCCTCCGGAATACGGTAGTTGCCCAGATTATCATCTACGGACTTCACCATAGAATTAAGCTTTGACAACAGCCACTTGTCCATCACGGACAGCTTGTCATACTCCAATGTATACTTCGTTGGATCAAACTCGTCAATATTTGCATACAGTACATAGAATGCATATGTGTTCCAGAGCGTACCCATGAACTTTCTCTGGCCTTCGACCACTGCATCCTCATGGAAGCGGTTTGGAAGCCAAGGTGCGGAGTTGCTGTAGAAGTACCAGCGGATTGCATCTGCGCCGTATTTGTTCAGGGCATCCATCGGATCAACCGCGTTACCCTTGGACTTACTCATCTTCTGTCCGTCCTTATCCTGTACGTGACCAAGCACGATAACATTCTTGTAAGGCGCCTTGTCAAAGAGCAATGTGGAGATTGCCATCAGGGAATAGAACCATCCTCTTGTCTGGTCAACCGCCTCACTGATGAAGTCAGCCGGGAAGTTGTCCTCGAAGATATCCTGATTCTCAAACGGATAATGCCACTGTGCAAATGGCATCGCACCGGAATCGAACCAGCAGTCGATAACCTCCGGCACACGCTTCATCTCGCCGCCACAGTCCGGACACTTGATCGTCACTGCATCAATGTATGGACGGTGCAGCTCGATATCATCCGGGCAGTTGTCGCTCATGGATTTCAGTTCCTCGATGGAACCGATTGCATGACGCTTACCACAAGAGCACTCCCAGATATTCAGTGGAGTTCCCCAGTAACGGTTACGGGACAGCCCCCAGTCCTGAACATTTTCCAGCCATGCGCCGAAACGTCCCTTACCGATACCTTCCGGAATCCAGTTTACAGTGTTGTTGTTCTTCACCAGTCTGTCCTTCACTGCGGACATCTTGATGAACCATGTATCTCTCGCATAGTAGATAAGCGGTGTGTCACATCTCCAGCAGTGTGGATACTCATGCTCAAACTTCGGAGCGTCGAACAGAAGTCCTGCCTTCTCCAGATCAACGAGTACCGGCTTATCTGCATCCTTTACGAATAATCCTGCGTAAGGTGTTTCCTTTGTCATATCACCCTTGCCATCGACAAACTGAACGAATGGAAGGTCGTATTTTCTTCCGACGTTTGCATCGTCCTCACCAAATGCCGGTGCGATATGAACGATACCGGTACCATCGGACATCGTTACATAGGAATCGCATGTAATGTAATGTCCCTTCTGTGGAAGCTTTGCCACATACGCCTTTGTGCACTCAAAAAGCGGCTCGTATTCCTTGCCCTCTAATTCCTTACCCTTATAGGTCTCGAGGATTTCATATGCAGGTGTTCCCTCTGCAATCTTCTCTTCTTTGACAAGCTTCTCTGCCATGCCGCCAAGTACCTTGTCAAGCAGAGCCTCTGCCATGTAGTAAGTATAGCCGTCTGCTGCCTTTACCTTGCAGTAGTTCTCATCCGGATTCACACAGAGTGCCACATTACTTGGAAGTGTCCAAGGTGTTGTCGTCCATGCAAGGAAATACGCATCCTCACCGATCACCTTGAAACGTACCACAGCGGAACGTTCCTTGACTGTCTTATACCCCTGTGCTACCTCATGTGACGAAAGCGGTGTTCCACAACGTGGACAATAAGGTACGATCTTGAATCCCTTGTAGAGAAGTCCGTCGTCCCAGATCTTCTTCAATGCCCACCATTCGGACTCGATAAATGTATTGTGATATGTGACATACGGATTATCCATATCTGCCCAGAATCCTACCTTGTTGGAGAATTCTTCCCACATACCTTTGTATTTCCATACGGACTCTTTACATTTGCGGATAAACGGATCTAAGCCATACGCCTCGATCTGCTCCTTGCCATCGATACCAAGCTCCTTCTCGATTTCAAGCTCAACCGGAAGACCATGTGTATCCCATCCGGCCTTACGGATAATCTTATGACCCTTCATTGTCTGATAACGCGGAATCATATCCTTGATCACACGTGTCAGCACATGGCCGATATGCGGCTTGCCGTTTGCAGTTGGAGGGCCGTCATAAAATGTATAAGTCGGCAGGTCTTTCTTCTCTTCGATACTCTTCTCGAAGATCTCGTTCTCTTTCCAGAACTTGAGTACTTTTTCTTCCCGGCTGGTGAAGTCCAGCTTTGTAGAAACCTTTTCGTACATACTTCTATATTTCCTTTCTTATTATGTTTGATTTTCATGCATATCTGTATCTGTCATAAAAATAGATTTCCGTCTGATTCACAGACCTATCCAAGTTTTCAGTATAACGCATAACCCACGAAAATGTCAATAAAACCCTGCCATGTCACTTCCGCCAGTTATAAATATATTTTGTTATCCATTCCGTGAAAACTTGCTCCTTCATTTTTGTAAAAAGGAAATGACATACGACTGTAATTTTGGTATAATAAACGCAGATCGTCAAAAGCTGACACGGAAGGAGTTTCATATGATCAATTTTAAAGTTGGAATTATGGGTGCCGGAAAGATTGCCGGTGTTATTGCAGATACATTAAAGGATTTGGATGCATTCGAAGCATACGCGATTGCTTCCCGCGATACAGAAAAAGCAGCAGCATTTGCCAAAGAACATGGCGTTACAAAATACTATGGTTCTTATGAGGAACTTGTGGCGGATCCGGATGTCGAACTCATCTACATCGCAACCCCTCATTCCCATCATGCAGAGCACGCAAAACTTTGTCTGAATGCAGGAAAACCAGTGCTTGTCGAGAAAGCATTTTCTTACAATGCCGCTACAACCGAGGAAGTTCTGAACCTTGCAAAAGAGAAGAACCTGTTCTGCGGCGAAGCAATGTGGATTCGTTTCATGCCAATGTACCGCCTGATGGCAGAGTACATCCAGAAGGGTGCGATTGGACGTGTGAACAACATTACCTGTTCCCTCGGTTATTCCCTTTTGAGAGAAGAACGGCTGACCAAGCCGGAGCTTGCCGGTGGTGCACTGCTTGATCTTGGTGTATATCCGCTCAATCTGATCTCCATGATCTATGGCAGCGAACCTCCGATGATCGGTTCTACCTGTGCCAAGCTTGACACAGGCGTGGATGCGCAGGAAGCATTGCAGATTTCATACAAAGGTGGCAGATGTGCAAACGCATTTGTCACAATGATGTACCAGCCTGACAACAATGCAAAAATCTATGGTGACCGCGGATATATCGAGATTGACAACATCAACTGTCCGGAGACATTCCGTATTTACAATCAGGATCACAAGCTTGTGCTTGAGACAAAGAAACCGGACAAGCAGACAACCGGTTATGAATTCGAGTTTATCGCTGCCAGAGATGCCATCATCGTTGGTCAGACCGAATGCCCGGAGATGCCGCATGCAGAGACACTCCGCATCATGCAGATCTGCGACTCACTGAGAAATACATGGCAGATCAAATATCCGATGGAATAATCATTTCCGTTAGTAACGCACGCTGCCAGGCGCACATTTAACAAACACCGGACAGAGAGAACGCTTCTCCTTGTCCGGTGTTTTAATTTCCATTCATATATATGTTTGCCGGTTCATTCAAAAAACATACAACGATTCTGTCTCCGCTGCCATAACTCCTGCATCGTCGGAAACTGTTCATGCAGCGACCTCACATACGTCGATCCAATTGCAATCTGATCCGAATTGCACATCGTAATAACGCGGTTTGTATAATCAATATTGCGTACATAGTTTGCATTAATGATTCCACTGCGGGAACATTGCAGGAAGTACCATACATCGGCAGCCTCCAGAAGCTGTTGCAGGGTAACATATCTCACAGGATATTTCCCACCATTATTCAGACAGACCTCCATCGACCGGTTAGATGCCAGTATATGACTGACCTTGGCACATTGGATCGGGTATATCACATTCTGGTTCTGGATATACAGCATTCGTGCCTCTATTTTATCCTGCCGCAGCATCGGACATGTGTGCGGACTCGTGCACCAGAGTTCCTCCAGAGCCTGTACAAGTGTTTCACACAACCGATGTTCGAGCGACAAAGTATCAATTACCGCAAAACAACACAGCTCCCTATCACAATAACCATTCGGATCTTCCACGTCAGATATCAATATCATAGGCGTATCCCGATAACGCTTCAACCTGCGCGCGGACTCCATAAACCGGTATGCATCTACAATATTCTGGTGAAACTGCTCCTCCGCTGGCCCGCACACCATTACATCAACCTGATGCTCTACAATAATCTTATAGGCCGCACTATAATTTCTGACAATCTTCACAGAATATTCCAGCGCTAACTGACTTACAACCATACGACTACGTTCTAATATCTCTTCATCCCCCATGACAAACAACACAATTTTTCTTTCCCTCAACACATTCTCCCCCTCGTAAATAAAAAGCAGAAAAACCTCCTCCTGTCTTTCTGCTTTCTTGTCCCCTAGTTACAATATTTCTCTATCAATGTAAGTGCTTCGTCCATCTTGTCAACCGGAATCTGCCCGGGTGCCGATGCCTCCGCAAAGCTTGCAAATGTGATTGCACTGCCGAACACCTGACCGCTGATCCGGCTGATTGCCCCCATCTTCCCCATCGACATCGTGACAACCGGTACCTCTGCATACGCTTCCTGCATCATAGCCGTTGCAGCAAGCAGATTCACCACATGCATTTTATTCTCCGGCATCACAGCAATCTTTGCAACATCCGCGCCAAGATCCTGCATACTGCGCAGCCGGTTCACGATCGTGGATGCATCCGGTGTGGTCTGGAAATCATGATTTGACATGATGATCTTTACCCCTTTTTCCTTTGCGATCCCGATCATTTCCTCTGCCTGCTCTGCCCCGGAGAATAATTCGATGTCTACCATATCCGCCAGATGCCCTTCGATCACGTGCCGGTTGATCTCGTAGATCGTCGGCGTGGTAAAGGCAAGCTTCTCGCCGCCCTCCGCTTCACTCCGGATCGTAAATAACAACACTTTTTCTGGCAGAATCTCTGCTACCTTCGCAAGCAATCTATCTAACACTTCATAGTCAGGCAAAATATCCAGATAATCGCCACGAAGCTCCACCATATCAATGGCAGAGCTTCTCTGTGACTGTCTTATCTGATCCGCCTGCGCTATGATCTCCTCCGCCGACCGTCCGACCAGCGGCACACAGATCTTCGGCCGGTCAAAGCCGATGATACAATGTTTGATCTTACAATAACGAATCATATAATTTTCCTCTATTTTTACTGTATCTTCTCATAGTACTTGGATTCCAGTGCCTGCAACAGCTGCTCCACAGTATAGTCATCGTCATCCAGATAGATGCTTGCTTCCATACTCAGGAACACACCCGGTTCTACTTCGATCACGGCTGTAACATCCATACATTTCATCTGGAATGCGTTATAAGTCTGTACGTTATAAAGCACATCCTTGTCTTCTACTTTTGCTGTCTGGTTTAACTGTGTATCCAGAATCTCGTAGCTGTCGATGTTGGACATATCATAATAGACAGAATCCAATGCGTCGGATGCAGATTCTGCAGTATATAACCCATACTGTATCGTAGATACCTGCTCTGTCTCAAACATAACACCATACTCATTCGCATACTCGAAGTTAAATCCATCGATACATCCCTTGATCTTGTATTTCGCACTTCCATCATAGGTCATAACTGATGCATTATCGAGGGTAATCTCATCTGTATTATCGTCGCTGAAATCTGCATCGCTATAGGTAGCTGTGTCTTCGTCGATATCCTCTTCCACCTGATTAAGCAGATCGGAATTTGTTCCAAACAGACTGTTCAATGCATTTATCAGATTTACAAATGCTGTATTGTCAGATAAACGCTCTACCCAAGCATCCATCAACTTCTGGCTTTCTTCACCAAATGTCTGCAGATCGTCCTCTGTCATGGTTGCAAGATCATACACCTTTTTGCTTGCATCCATCTCCTGTACAGAAATCTTCGATGTATCGATCGTTGTATCAATACTTCCATTGCAGAGCGTCTGGTTGGCTGCCTTCAGCTCGAACGAATCAATCGCCACAGTATAGCCGACACCCTTGTTGATGTCTTTGTAAGCACCCTTGTAATTAAACACATAGGTATCTGCGCCTACAATATTGGCATTAACCGTATTCTCAAATGTATTGTCCGCCTTGTTAAATGTCTTCTCCCAGTCAACAGACAGGTACGAAGAAGCGGAGATCTTTACCTTTGTCGTAACTGTATCACCAGACTCTACAACATCCTTTGTGAAATCCAGTCCAATCTCCTTGTCACCGGCAAATGCCTTTACATTTCCATATGTATTTCCGCTGATATCATGTGCCTCGAACTTCACGCCAACGGAAGTGTCTGACACATCAAAACTTAAGTTTCCTGACAGATCATCCTTACCAGCATCCAGCCAAAAATCATAATCGATCTTCACCATATTCAAGATGTTGATCTTATCGCTACATGTGATCTTAACAGCTCTCTTGCCCTTCACATATACTTTCACACACAGATCATGCTTAATGACACTTGGCACAGCCGCTTTCAACTGATCCATATAATATGTATAGTCGTCTGCACTCATACCAAGCTGATCAAGCGTATCCTGCGAACCTGTTACCGCTTCTGTCAAACCATCGATCGCAGATACACACGCATCCTGCAGATCTTCCTTTGCCCATGTCACATAATATTCCTTGGCTGTTACATTCTCGCCATTGACTGTGATCTTGGCACTTCCCTGCTTCTTAAATTCTGCAGCATCCCAGATTGTCTCCAGCGCACTCACATATCCACTTGTAAGACCTGATCCATCAGAACCAGATGCAAATGCGTTTAAACTGTATCCGGCAAGTGCCGATGCGTCCAGACCAAGTGACTGTCCAGCTGGTGAATTCGCAAGCGCGCCCATCGGATCGTCCGCCGGGTATACAAGATAACCTGCAAGCAACTCCGGTATACCGACTGTCATCGTATCTTCATCGCCAAAAACCTCATACGACAGAAGATCATCGCCTCCGATCGTTATCGCGCCATCTGCAGAAAGCTTCTTATTTTTCTGATCCACTGCGTTATTCTGATTCCAACCGATTGCGTAAGCATTTTCACCTTCACCAGCGTTAAATGTCAGGTTGAGACTGCTATCTCCACCTTTCTCATTATACGCCTTCATCACCTCATCGAATCCGACTACATCGTTTCTCTCTCCGCCAGTGCTGTAGGAAGAAAATGTCTCTTCCATCGCATCTAATACGACTTCCTTGTCCGACTTAAAAAGCTTTGGAAGGAAAATGACGCCACATACAACCAGTGCAACGATTGCAACGCCAGCACCGATCAATGCGCCCAGCTTGCCCTTTGTCATTGGCTTCTTCGGTTTCTTACCGCCTGTCTGTGGTTGCATCGGCTGCTGTCCGTAATATCCAGTCATGTCCGGCTGTCCCGGCTGCTGCCCGTAATATCCAGTCATGTCCGGCTGTCCCGGCTGCTGTCCGTAGTATCCAGTCATGTCCGGCTGTCCCGGCTGTTGTCCGTAATATCCAGTCATATCCGGCTGTCGCGGATTTGCATATCCAGTCATGTCTGACTGTGGTGGATTCATATATCCGGTCGTATCCGGCTGCTGTGGATTCACATATCCAGTCGTATCCGGGAATCCCCCCGGCTGCTGTGTGTTATTTTCGTCCATTCTATCCCTCCAGCTATATGTCTACGCTTAGTAAACCTTTGCTTCTTCCTCGCCATTTAATACACGAAGTGCGCCCTGTGCCAGAGCAAGAAGCTCGTCCTCGCCACCGTATACGGTAACCGGTGCGATGAACTGTACTCTCTTTGTGATCTCTTCGGTTGCATACTTGCCATATGCGATACCACCTGTCAGGATGATCTGATCAACCTTACCAGAAAGAACCGCTGCCTGTGCTCCGATATCCTTCGATACCTGATATAAGAATGCATCAAATACAAGCTGTGCATGCTTGTCACCATTCTTTGCCATAGCCTCGATATCTCTTGCATCGTTGGAACCGCAGTATGCATTGAAGCCTGCTTTACCGACGAGCTGCTTGATCATTTCCTTCTCTGTGTACTTTCCTGAATAGCACAGACGAACCAACTCACCATTTGGAACACCACCGGCACGCTCCGGAGAGAATGCCCCATCGCCATCCAATGCATTGAATACATCTACAACCTTACCGCCTGTATGGGCACCTACGGAAACACCGCCACCCATATGAACAACGATGAGGTTCAAATCCTCGTACTTCTTACCAACTTCCTTTGCATAACGCTTTGCAACTGCCTTCTGATTTAATGCATGGAAGATACTTGTTCTAGGAAGCTCCGGATGTCCGGAAAGTCTTGCAACATCCTGTAACTCGTCAACAACAACCGGGTCTACGATATAAGCAGGGATTCCAAGCTCATCAGCGAAATCCTTTGCCAGGATACCACCGAGGTTTGATGCATGCTCACCACGCTTTGCCTCTACTAAGTCCTTTACCAGCTCATCGGTAACTGTGTATGTACCACCCGGAATTGGCTTAAGCAGACCACCACGGCCTACAACAACATCCAGTGTCTTAATATCGAAATTATTCTCAGCTAAAACCTTAGCGATGACATCCTTACGGAAATCCTTCTGTGCAACGATCGAATCGTACTGTGCAATCTCCTCAGTCGAATGACGCAGTGTCTCCTCGAACAACAATGTCTCATCCTCAAATACACCAATCTTTGTAGATGTAGAACCTGGATTGATGATCAATGACTTATAACTCATTTTATTATCCTCCTGCTTATTTATGCTTATAATTTATTTGTTTTTCTTTAAGTTCTCAGCTACGATTGCTGCAAGGGCAATGGAATTTACCTTTGTCTCAAATGTATCGGAACGGGATGTCAGGATAACCGGTGCCTTTGTACCTGTTAAGATACAGCCATTCTTAACCTTTGCTGTGTGAACCAGTGTCTTGTATGTGATATTACCTGCGTGAATGTCCGGGAACAGTAAGATATCTGCATCACCGACAATCTTACGGTTCGTTGCTCCCTTATGCTTTGCAGCTTCCGGATCAATTGCAAGGTCCATGGAAAGCGGTCCGTCCACGATACAGCCTGTAATCTTACCCTCTTCATTCATCTTTGTAAGCTCAGCTGCGTCTACTGTAACAGGCATCTTCGGATTTACTACCTCTACCGCTGCAAGCGGAGCTACCTTTGGACACTCGATACCACATGCATGTGCAACTGCAACTGTGTTGCTGATAATATCCACCTTGTCCTCCAATGTTGGGTATGGAATAAATGCAACATCAGTCAGGAAGAACATCTTCTCGAAGCCTTCAATCTCAAACAGACATACATGTGACAAAGCCTTACCGGTTCTAAGTCCCACTTCCTTATTGAGTACACTCTTCAGGAATCCCTTTGTGTCAATGAGACCCTTCATGTACATATCTGCCTCTCCATCATGTACAAGCTTGACTGCTGTCAGGGCTGCTTCTGTCGGATCCTTCACGTCAATAATCTCAAAACCCTCTAAACTCATATCCATGCTTGCAGCGATTTCCTTGATCTTATCAGCATCTCCGACCAGAATCGCATCCGCGATATCTTTATCCTTTGCTGCCTTTACTGCTTCAAGGACTGCATCATCCTGTGCAACAGCTACGGCAAGCTTCTTCTTGCTGCATGATTTAATCTGCTCAAGTAATCCTTCAAAATTCTTCATTGTTCTGTTCTCTTCCTTTCCTCTTCCATCCTCTTTTTATGAGTCTTTGTTGTTCTTTACGTCCAAGATTGCTGAAACGGTGCATAAAGCAATTGCTATAAATCCCATAGCATGATCAATATGCTTATTTATCTGCTTTCTTCGTTTTTCCTTAAGCTTCCGCTCTTTGCGCGACATACGCTTTGCAGGTTCTCTGTAAAGTGATTTCGCAGGCTTTGCCTTCTTCGGTTTTTTCGGAGTCTTCAGTCTTGACATCTGTTTCACCTTCTTTGACGAATTTATAATGTGTTTTCCGCATTATTCCGGCTTGTGTGAACACAGCCTATATAATGTTTATTATACCATTTTAAGCGGACTTTCGCAACATCTGTTCCGGCGGCTTCGCGAAATAAGCCACCGTCAGCAGAATCGTCATGCAGACCCAGCTGATCGGTTCCGTAAGTGCCACACCGAAATAAGCAAGCCGCGGCACCAGAATCGTTGCAGAAAGTACCTTGATTGTCATCTCAACAACGCTCGAGCACACCGGTATTACCTTCCGCCCCATCCCCTGCAGACTGCACCGCAGAATAAATAGCGGTCCGAGCACATAGAAAAACACAATACTGATCCGGGAATACATCACCGCAGAATCTACAATTGTCGGATTATCGGTAGACGCAAGCCATGTAAATACCGGTCTGCCAAATGCAAAGCAGATAATTACAAGTACCGTTGTTATTCCCGTTGCTATAACAACGGCATGACGAATCCCTCTGCGAATACGTGCCGGTTCCCCGGCTCCCATATTCTGACTTACAAAGGTTGTCATTGCATTTCCCAGACAATAAAGTGATACCGTAAATATATCGAACACTTTTCTTGCCGCTGTATGCGCCGCAACGATTGCCGTTCCCAATCCATTGATTGCGCCTTGCAGCACAATCGTTCCGAAATTCACAACAAGCGACATGAATCCCATCGCAAGCCCCGTCGTAAGAAGCTCACTGTACTGTCCTTCCACCGGTTTCCACTCGTCCTTCTCCGGTATAATATCCCGGAACTTAAGCAGGATATAACCAAGACAAAGCACTGCCGAAAGTGCCTGCGAGATGATTGTCGCCCAGGCAGCACCCTGAATCCCCATATGAAATCCATTCACAAACAACAGATCCAGTCCAATATTCACGAACACGGAAATAATCAGACAATAAAGCGGCGTCCGGCTGTCGCCAACCGCGCGCAGTACGTTTGCACACATGTTATAAACAGACACAAATATAATGCCATATAAAATGATTCGCACATACGCAAGTGCCGGGCTCATAATATCTTCCGGTGTTGCCAGAAGTTTCAGGATCGCAGGAATCAAAAGCAAGATTAACACGGTAAGCACAACTGCCCCTGCCAGCGTCAGCAACACAGTACCTGCCACCATGCGGCGCATCCGCTTATAATCCTTTCCTCCAAAACTGTTCGCAATCGGAATCGCAAATCCAAGTGTCAGGGAATTCAAAAATCCGATTAAAGTGTTCGATACAACACTTGTGGCACCGACAGCCGCAAACGCTTCGGTGCCAACAAATGTACTTACAATCTTACTGTCCGCAATATTATATAATTGTTGAAATATGCTGCCGAATATCATCGGGATGGCAAATAAAATTATCACCTTTGCCGGGTAGCCTTTTGTCAAATCTTTCATCCTGTTTCTTCATTCCTTACAATACAAATATTCTCTGGTATAAACACAACACCCCATTCTGCACAAGAAGTACGAATGGGGGTTGTATATATGTAGCATTAATTACTCTACCGTTACAGACTTCGCCAGATTTCTCGGTTTATCCACATCCAGTCCCTTTGCCTCGGATGTATAATATGCAACTAACTGCAATACAACCGCTGTTGCAAAGGATGTAAATTCGCTATCCATCTTCGGAAGGCGGATATGCTGGTCACAGATACTTGGATCATTCACTTCCTCATCCATGCTGACAAGCACCACATACGCACCTCTTGCCTTTACCTCACGGATATTCGAGATGACCTTCGCATAGACATCCTCCTGGGTTGCCAGCGCGATAACCGGAACATTCTCAGAGATTAACGCGATTGTTCCATGCTTGAGCTCTCCTGCCGCATATGCTTCGGCGTGCACATAAGAGATTTCCTTTAACTTCAGTGCCGCTTCTAAGCTCATCGTGTAGTCCAGACCTCTTCCGATATAGAACGTATCGGTTGCAAACTTGATATGATCTGCCACTCGCTTGATATCATCCGCGCATTTCAGAGTTTCCTCAACAATATTCGATGCATTTGTAAGCTTTGTCATAAAGCGTTTTGCATCATGCTCTGTGATAAGTCCCTTCACCAGTCCGATCCGGCATGCGATCAGATACATCGCTGCGACCTGTACCGTATATGCCTTCGTCGATGCAACCGCAATCTCCGGACCTGCATGTGTATATAATACATAATCGCTTTCTCTTGCGATTGTGCTTCCCTTCACATTGACGATAGAAAGCACCTTGGAACCGCGATTTTTCGCAAGCTTCAATGCCTCTAACGTATCAATCGTCTCGCCCGACTGGGAAAGCACGATTGTCAAAGTCTCTTCATCGATAATCGGATCTTTATACCGGAACTCGGAAGCACAATCTACATGCACCGGAATCCGAAGCTTCTTCTCGATCAGATGCTTTCCAACCATACCTGCATGCATCGCTGTACCACATGCCACAATAGAAATACGCTTGCAATCCTTAAATATTGCATCGTCAATTCCATCCTCTGTGAAATCCGGAAGTTCCTGATTGATACGTGGTGCAATCGTATTGCGGATTGCATCCGGCTGCTCATAGATTTCCTTAAGCATAAAGAATGGGTAACCACCCTTCTGTGCACTTGTGATATCCCAGTTTACAGTCAACATCTGTGGGGTTACTTTGTTTCCCTTCAGATCCTGAATATCAATACCGTCCTTTTTGAGTGTCAGAATGTGATACTCCGGTACTACGAAATACTCCTTCGAGAACTCGATTAATGCGGTCAGATCGGAAGCAATCACCGAACCTCTCTCGCACGACGTTGCAACCATCGGGCTTACATTCCGAATCGCGTAGATTGTATCCGGGATATCCTGGAACATAATACAAAGTGCAAATGCACCGGAAAGTACCTTCACTGTCTTCTTGATTGCCTTGACCGGATCACCCTCATAGAACTTATTCAAAAGCGCCGCAACGACCTCAGAATCTGTCTCTGATACAAGCTGGTCAGCCAGTCCGTACTCTGTCACGATCTGACGGTAATTCTCGATAATACCATTGTGAATCAGTACGACCTTTCCGACACGGTGTGGGTGTGCATTCACGTCCGTTACCCCGCCGTGGGTTGCCCATCTTGTATGACCGATTCCGCAGGTAGCAGGCATTTTCTCTGCCTCGCAGAGCTTCCGTAACTCCTCTACCTTGCCGGTACGCTTGCGCACCTGAATCTGATCGTTCGACAATAGTGCTAATCCTGCGCTGTCATATCCGCGGTACTCCAACCGTTCCAGACCGCCGATGATAATATCCTTCGCTGGTTCATTCCCCGTAAAACCAATAATTCCACACATAATATCTACCTCTATTCTATTTTTAATTTTCTATGATTCCATTACTGATTACAGAACTTTGTTTTGCAGTTACCCGCATATTTTTTTCTGTATACGCACTCAGCTTGTGCGGAAACGCATCCGCCGAATCTTTCGATCACGTTTCTCCTCGTCATCCTGAGTTTTTTCCGTCCCCTCAGGACCAGGCGCTAAGGTTCTTACCTTTCGAGTTCTGTGTCCTCCCATATCACACAGTTGCCTTATTCTATCATACGAATATTTAAAATGCAAACGAAAAGAAAGGGCAGATGCACCTGAACATCTACCCTTTCTTCTCTGCGTGCTTCTTACTTAGAAGCTTCCTTGAGCAGGCTTGCGCGTGCGGCTGCCGGCTCCTTTACCTGATGGCTGTGCCATGCAGATGCGCTATTTACAGTCTTCTTTGCAGTGTTGTAACCGATCTTTGCTACAAGTTCCTCAATCTTCTTCATACCTTGTACCTACCTTTCTTTTTCCTATCATTGCCAACACTGCTACAAAGGTTACAGTTCCAATATACACAGTGCCAACAATCACACATGATCTCCAAAGAAATGCCAGCAAAGAGCCAATCCCTAAAACGAGAAATCCGTTTCGTTTGTTCCGCTTTTTCTGCACTGCGGTCAGTGGCTTATTGGCATGTGCAACCGGACCGAGTATCGCAAATACACACAGATCTGCGGCGAGCACAATCCAAAGCACGAGTGGTACTTCCGCATATGCTTCCATGTACCGTGAAAGTATCATGACCGCACCCCAGCCACCATAGCTGACGAGCATGCAGACCAGCGACGTCTCCGCATGATACCCACCGAATGCACTGCGAATCAGGTAAAATGTTCCCAAAAAAAGAGCGGTCTGTAACAGGTTCTTCGTGACTATCCCAAGCAGAATAAATCCGATTACCTGACACATCTGTTCAAGAAACACTGCGTATCCATATACATAGATATCGTAGTCCTCTTTCTGGATCACATCTCTTCGCAGCAGATGATCTGTGATTGCATATGCAAGACGTTCCATGGACTTCCTCCTCACTTCATTTCCTGCTACTACAATACCTGATTTTTGACATTTTACAACCTGTCTGGCAAAGTTGGTTGTTTTTTGAGCATACTTTTTACTTTTTCGACGTTATACGACAATGTTCGAGATGAAGAACCCGTTTCGTTCTTCCTCATAGAAAGAACCTTCCATATCCCGGATCAGCTTCTTTACACTCTTTCTTCCAAGTCCGTGCAGACTTGCATCTGCCTTCCGCGTGCGAAGCTCCGGGTTGTTCTCCATAACCGACTGACTGATCCGGTTCCGGACAGTTACCAACAGCAAGCCCGCACTCTCGTAGATCTGCAGCTCAATCAGTTTGTCTTCCTCCAGCTCCTCTGCTTCAATCGCATTTTCCAACAGATTCAGCAGTGCAATCGCAAACTCCATCTGTCCTTCCGGCAAATGTGCACTGATTTCTGTCCGAAACGTGATCTGTTTCTGCCGGCAGATTCCATCGCAATGATTGAGCACAGCATCTAAGATTTCATCGCCTGTCATATAGACACCTTCTGGCTGGAGCTTCGTGTTTAAGACGTCCTCCACATATTTCTGTGCTTCTTCCACATTTCCATTCGCAAGCATTTCCTGAAAGAGCGTGAAATAATGGCGCAGGTCATGCCGAAGCATCCGGTTCTTCTCCTGCAGACGCATCATGCGCTCCATTCCCTCTTTCTGCTCTTCCTGCGACATACGGAGAAGCTGATTTTCCATCAGCAGCTTCTGGCTTTTATTTAATTGATAGGTTGCCACGTACACAAACACATTGATCGCCAGAATTCCGACCATCGCGATACCGATCGCAATCTTTCCCTTTTTGTCAAGATACGGGTAATCCAGCATAATATCTAAGATAATACCGATCAAAATACTGATCACGAACACGACAGCATTCATGACCGGCATCGCGGATTTCATCTTCGTTTTCTTCAGGATCACCATGACCAGAAGCGTGCACAGGATCAGATTCAGCTTCGAACCCATGATGTAATGCAGCCGCTGTATCGCATCCATCTCCCATTCCATGCCATTTGTCCCGCGCACGACATACCCGTAAACTGACGCAAAGATCAGTCCACATGCCATAAGCAGGATATTCCAGATTGCGACATAGATGATCTTCTCTGAGATTTTTCCATTCGTGCATACAAAACCAAAGAATATGGTAAGTAAAATATAGACAATATTATTCTCCGGACTATCCGGAAATACTTTCTGCAACACAACATTTGCCACAGGGACAATCAACGCCAGAACGACAAACAACCAGTTCGGCATGCTCTTCTTTTTCCCAAGTATCATCGTCAGAAACACGATACCTAATATAGCATCCAATGTATTTGCAAATATTTCAACGAGATTCTCCATACCTGATCCTCTCCAATAACATCTTATAATTCTTCATCGTCTCTTCCTTATAGCTTCCACTGATCGGCAATACAGTTTCATCTCTCAGAATCAGTTCCTTTTTGCCAATCTGCTTGATGTACCGTATGTTTACCACATACGCGACATGCACGCGTATAAAGCCATATTCCCACAGCTCTTTTACGATCTTTGCCATGCTCCCCTTCGAGACAATCGCTTCATCCTCCGTATGATAGATGATCTGATGTTTGGCTGCCTCTATGTACATAATCTCTTCCACCGAAGCATCCATCACTTCATTCTTTGCTTTTTCGATCAGAACGTGTCCATCCGTCATCCGCTGTTTTGACAGATTCATCAATGCCGTATCAATCTTCCACGGTTCCGCCTTCTGAATAAACCGAAATGGTTTGTATTTGAGCATATCATAAACCATCTCGCCCCGGTTCGTAAAAAATATAATCTGGATTGACGGATACTTTTCCGTCAGTGCACTGGCAATCGCATCACCCGATATATGTGGCATGTCGATATCCAGAAATGCGACATCCATCTCATGTTTTTCCGCCATTGCCATTATCTCCGCCGAAGATTTTGGATTCCACAGCGTATAAATACTCACATCGATCTGCTGATCTTTGCCAAACTGCTCCACATGCAGTCGGACCATCTGCAGGTCGCGTCTTTCATCATCACATATCAATACATTCATATCGTTTCTCCTGTCTCATCATTCATCCCCCTGTTTTCTAAATGCCCCGGATATGCAGCCCTGCTGCCTGATATGCGCAAAGCTTCTCCACGGTCTCTGCCGTAATGATCTCCCCGGTATTCACGATGTAACTTCCGGGCGGATATACATAGATTGGTGCTCTTGCCAGCGTTCCCGCCAGTTTTTGCAATTCCTCCTGCCCGGCACATCGCTCCTTCTCATGATCCCCTTCTTTCGTCAGAGCGACATCGCACATCTGCAGTGTCCGGTATAACTGTTCAAAATCTTCCTGCCCGTCCCGCACCGTCGAGATCAGTACCACATGTTTTCTGCCTGCCATCTCACAGACGACATCCCCCTTATCCGCAAGCATCGCAAGCAGCTCCGGTCCCGGCACAGCTGCAGAATATACAAGCCGTGTCTCGTCATATCCATATGCACCTGCTGCACATACGGCTTCTTTCTCTATCATTGTGATCTGCGGAAGCTTCGCACAATTCTCCCGGAATTCCCGCAGATTGTTTTCATATTCCGTAAAATCATGGTCTGCCATATAGCAGATTGCTGCTTCCATATTCATCATGAAAATATACGACGGCGAAGAACTTAAGAATATCTCCAATGCCTGCTCCACCGGTTTCACCAGTTCTTCTGTACAGACATGAATCACCGCTGTCTGCGTCATCGCTGGAAGTGTCTTGTGCAGACTCTGTACAACGACATCGGCACCCATGCGGATCGCAGAATATTCCGGTTTTAAAAATGGCAGATGTGCCCCATGTGCTTCGTCCACGATCACCCGAACATGATGTGCATGTGCCACACGTGCAATCTGCGCAATGTCGGATATGACGCCCTCGTATGTCGGCGATGTCACTACAACCGCCGCGATCTCCGGATGAGACTCACACAGCCTTTCAACATCATCGGCATCGACATACCCATCAATAAATGATGTAAATGCAAAGGCATCTTCTGCCTCTTTCTTCCATGTCGGCTCCACATAAATCGTCTGTCGCTGCAGCATCGCCGCCGCATTGTAGACCGATTTGTGGCAGTTTTTTGCAATCAGGATCGCATCGCCCGGCTTCGTGCATGCCGCGATTGCCGTAAAAATCCCTCCCGTCGCACCATTTACCACGTAATACGTGCCACAGGTCTGGTAGATTTCCTTCAGCATGGCAAGTGAATCCCCGATAAATCCCTCCGGCAGATACAGATCATCTGTCCCCGGCACCTCCGTCACATCCCACACGAGAAATGCGTCCTGAAAATCTCCATAGCAGGCTTTCCGCTTATGCCCCGGCATATGCCACACCGCATGCGCATCACTCAGATATTCACTTAGCCCATCCTTGATCCATTGTTTATGCATGTTATTCCAGCGTCTCTGACTGCACATCCGCAAGCGTGAGCTTCGTCAGATCTTCCTCTTTAAAATTATTCTCCGCGATCAGGCGGTTAGCCTGATTGTGAATCACGCGATCCAGATAATTGCGCACCGAACGCGCATTACCGAAATTCTCCGGCGGACATGCAAGTATCCTAGTAAATGTATCCTGCACATACTGCACCGCGTCGTCCGTCAATGTATAATCGAGTGATTTTGCCCGGTTGGTCATGATCTCCAACAACTCTGCCGCATCATAATTCGGAAATTCAATCGTCCGGTTGAAACGGGAACGAAGTCCCGGATTTGCATCCAGGAAATCCTGCATCTCATCATGATATCCTGCCGCAATGACGATCAGATCTTCCCGGTTATCTTCCATCGCTTTATTCAGGATGTCGATTGCCTCCTGTCCGAAATCACCCTGCTGTCCATTTGCAAGGGCATACGCCTCATCAATAAATAAGATGCCACCCTTGGCTTTCTCGATTACTTCCGTAACCTTCTCACTCGTCTGTCCCATATATCCAGCGACCAGACCAGACCGGTCTACCTCCACCAGATGTCCTTTGGAAAGCACGCCCAGCCCATGATAGATCTTCGCAAGGATTCTTGCCACGGTCGTCTTACCAGTTCCGGGATTGCCAAGGAACACCATGTGATTTGTAACCGGCGGCGTCTGCAATCCATTCTCCTGACGGATCTTACAGATCTTCAACAGATTGATCATATTGTTGATCTCCGTCTTCACGCTCTGCATGCCGGTCAGCTCGTTCAACTGCTTAAGTAATGCCTGTATATCCATCTCCGTATTAAATTCTTTTTTACGCTCTTTCTGATCCGGCAGCGTCTGTGCATCCGGTTGTTCCACCCGCATACGGAATGGCTTTCCAGTTTCTTCTGTATCTGCTGCCCGTACATACTCCGGTGTGTCCATATCTCTCCGGCTGTCTGTATCACTTACTGCCGGCGAATCTTCCTCCTTACGCTCCGGTGTAGAGATCTTCGTTCGCCGCATCTCAAGCGTATCGGACCAATACGAATAATCGGGCTTATCCTCCTGCTTAACCTTGCTTCCGGGCTTAAATGCGATCGTCGGCTTGTAATCCTCCATATCCCCACGTACACGATTGATTTCCTCTGTGATCAATTCAATATACGAGGACAATGCCTGAACCTCTGATGACGCAACCTCCTCGTTGCATGCAATCAGATCATTTCCAATATAATTAAAGGTTGTAACATACAACTGTAACAGATCATAATAACCGTCTGATATCTCCCCGGTTTCTGCCCCGATATTTGAGCGCACAAACGAATTTAACGACCGTGGTGCATGATCCCGGATGCTCTCACTCCGAAGTCCCCAACGGTCTGCATAATCACGGATCATCTTCTCATCAAACTGTGTTCCGAATAACAGATTGATATATTTGATTTCTTCTTTGTTGACGGAACCATCCGAATATGCGAGATATATCAGGAAATGCAGCATATCTGTACGGAAGGTATGTGCCAGATCCATCCGTCCATTTGTCCGTACATAATCCGCACGCCCGATACTCTGTGCCCGACGCATACATAGATCAAACATGCGTCGACTATTATCTTTCACTTTTACGGTATGAAAACTCCACATTTCTACATCCTTACCCTCTCTGTCAATTTCGCTATACTTATCTATATTATACGCACAGATTCTTTTCTCTGCAAGAAAAAAGAGGCTGCCAAGCAACCTCTTTTCGTAACCACCTTGGATGATATTCCCTTATGTAACACCCTCTCTTTTGTCACATAAGGAAATACCACTGCTACACGTAACAAGACCTTCACATAACTTCGAGCTCTGATGCTCACGTGTATATTACAACATCACACTCCGTATCCCTTCCCCCTGTACGAAGCTATGACGCTGATATGCAAAAATCAAGCAACAACCCAACTTGTTGCTACATGTATTAGTGTAGCACTTTTAAATATTTTTTCAACGGCATAATAGACAAATTTTATCTCTGTTTTTAGTCATAATGACAGTTTTTTCGTCTAATTTCTTTATTTCCGTTTATTTTCATTCAGTTTCAATCACATTTTTATTGTGAGATTTATTAATTTCTCACGCAAAACGTGATAAATTTTTGACAACGGCAATCCAACCACGTTCAGGTAATCGCCTTCGATGCCCTGGATATACTTCGCGGCTCCGCTCTGGATACCATAGGCACCTGCCTTGTCCATACAGTCACCCGTAGCGACATAGTTGTCAATTTCTTCCTCCGTCATCGGATAAAATGTCACCTTCGTATGACAGTGAAAGGTATTTCCATGTATCTCTTCCTGCGTATCGGAATCTGTCCACAGAATACACACACCGGTGAATACATCATGCGTCCGCCCAGACAATCGTGCGAGCATCTGCTTCGCCTCATCCTCTGTCTTTGGTTTTCCAAGCACACATCCATCGACAGCAACGACAGTATCCGCACCGATTACCGTGATTTCTTCCACGGAATCTGCTGCCTGATTATCTGTCGTTGATTTTTCCATATTCTTACTGCAGTTTCTGCGGTACACATCTTCCGCTTTCACACGCGCCAGTTTTTCAACCAGCTCCTGCGGTGTCAGATTCTCCAATTCTTCCGGTGGAATCTGTTCCTCTGCCGAAGATACGCACACTTCATATTCATATCCACCCAGCGACAGAATCTCCTGTCTGCGTGGAGACTGTGATGCTAAAATGATTTTCTCCATTGGTTCTCCCCTTTAAATTTCATTATCAACAAGGCGTGCAGCAATTACAGAGCAAATTTAACAGGCACATATCCATGCACCAGTTATCGGAACGCACATCCGGCATTCCATATCCCATGCCCCGCTGCACATACCAGTTGCTGCCACCCTGCATACGCTGCTTCATCTGTTTGTATTCCATGTTGTTCGGTTCCATCGCGATTGCACGATCGATATGTTCCATCGCTGTTGCCTGATTGCCGGCACCTAAGTTTGCAACCGCACTTAGATAATACCATCTGCCCGTCCGGTCGTCTATATCCTCCAGCGTACGTAGTGCCTCTGTAAACATCCGGTTCATAATGAAATTCTGCGCTGCGGCAAGGTGGGATTCATCCTGGCTCATACCGCCACCTTCATTTCTGGCACGCCGGAATGCATCCGAACCGAATCCTCCGAATCCGCCAAATCCATCAAACCCGCCATAACTGTTGCTACCATACGAGGAACCTGTATTTCCGTCCATGATGCTCTTATATGCCGCCTGCACTTCCTTGAATTTTTCTTCTGCCTGCGCTGCGTTTGGGTTGTTGATATTTGCATCCGGGTGGTATTTCCGGCTTAGATTTCGATATGCTTTTTTCACTTCTTCTTCCGAGGCACCATGTGGAAGCCCCAGAACTTCATAAGGATCTTTCATGCTAATTCCTTTCTCAATGAGTAATTGTGAAACATATATACATCTGTGGTACAGTTTACACATGAAACATATTCTACGCAGACACGCTCCCGCTCGGTTCATCACGCAATGGTACTAAATTCATGACAAACAAGTTTGCCATTCATTAAGTACCAGCGTGCTTCAACGGTCTGCTTAAGAATTATGTTTCATGTGCAAACTCTATCCACTTCTATGAAATGTTTCACAAATTACTTATTTCCTGTGTCATTTTGTTTCGTCATAAACCTTACCCAGATTCCGGAATAGATAATGTTGCGGAGGATGGCTGTCTCCTCGACGATTGGCAGACACTCATAGATTTTTGCCATATCGGTGGCGATCATCATGAGGATTTCCTTCACGTAACTGTCGAACTGCTCTTTTGACAGCTCATGGTATAACTCCTTTAATGGATTGAACCGGTTCTTTTCGATATCCTCCTGTACGT
>OHAO01000256.1_pt1 | contig 39323 bp, 29 predicted proteins | sample 1577151 | NCBI WGS metagenome assembly OHAO01 (sample SAMEA3541585, study PRJEB24748) | human gut metagenome | biome: human gut; feature: human-associated habitat; material: faeces | place: China | collected 2012 | reverse complement strand
ATCCCCGTTTCGGAGCTACTGACGTGTGTCCTTTAGTTCCGGTATCAAACATCACGATGGAAGAAACCGTGGAATACGCTCGTGCTTTAGCAAAACGTATCGGTGAAGAATTAAATATCCCGGTATACTGCTATGAGAATGCAGCCTTTACCCCAGAAAGAAAGAACCTGGCTACTTGCCGTGCCGGGGAATACGAAGCTCTTGGAGAGCGTTTGAGCAGTGAACAATGGCATCCCGATTTCGGTCCCCGCGAATTGAACGAGTGGACGGCTAAAACCGGAGCTACTGCCGTGGGAGCCCGCAATTTCTTGGTAGCTTATAACGTGAACTTAAATACGACTTCTACCCGTCGTGCCAACGCTATCGCTTTTGACGTGCGCGAAAGAGGAAGAGCTAAAAGAGAAGGAAATCCTATTACCGGAAAGATCGTGAAAGATGCAAACGGTAAAAATGTGATGATCCCCGGTACTCTGAAATCAGTTAAAGCTATCGGTTGGTATATCGAAGAATACGGAATTGCCCAGATTTCCATGAATTTAACAGATATTTCCGTAACCTCCGTACATGAAGCTTTTGACGAAGTATGTCGTAAAGCACAGGATCGCGGAATCCGGGTAACAGGTTCTGAATTAGTAGGTGTAATTCCATTAAAAGCGATGTTGGATGCCGGACGTTATTTCTTACGCAAACAACAACGCTCTACCGGAGTATCGGATAAAGAATTAATCAAGATTGCCGTAAAATCTTTAGGATTGGATGAGTTGTACCCATTCGAACCCAGAAAGAAAATCATCGAGTATATTTTGGAAGATGAGATGAATCAAGGTAAGAAGTTCTTGATTGACATGAACCTTCGTGAATTTGCCGATGAAACAGCTTCAGAATCTCCGGCACCCGGTGGTGGTTCTATTTCAGCATATATGGGAGCTCTTGCTTCTTCATTGGCCACGATGGTTGCCAACTTGTCTTCACACAAACGCGGTTGGGATGATCGTTGGGAAGAATTCAGTAATTGGGCTGAAAGAGGAAAGGCTTACCAGATTGAATTAATCAAAATGGTTGACGAGGATACTAATGCTTTCAATCGGATTATGGATGCCTTCGGATTGCCGAAGAAAACAGAAGAAGAAAAAGCTGCTCGTCACCAAGCAATTCAAGATGCAACCAAGTTCGCTACTGAAGTGCCGTTCAAAACGATGATGCTTTGCTACGAATGTATGGAAGTGGTGAAAGCCATGGCCGAGATCGGTAACCCGAATTCTGTAACGGATGCCGGAGTCGGTGCTTTGGCCGCTCGTTCCGGAGTAATCGGTGCATTCTTGAACGTGAAGATCAATGCTGCCGGACTGGATAACAAAGAATATGCAAACGATATTATTTCCAGGGGTGAAAAAGTAGTTGAAATGGCCAAACAAATGGAAACGGATATTTTGAATATCGTGAATTCAAAAATCTAATATCTAGTCAGATTTTATTGAATTTTGTAAATATAAGCTGGAAACTTTACTATTTATCAAGTTTCCAGCTTTATTTTTACTCACCTTCTAAAAATGGTAACTCCACGTTACGGATGGTACAAATGGAAGTAAACTCCAACTCCGGGTAGTCACTCCTTCTTTCGTCTGTTTGTGGTATATGATGGAAGGATTCTTGCGGGTATACAAATTATAAATGCCGAATACCCATGAACTTCCCTTTCCTTTTCGATTATCCAGAGCGTATGATATATCCAAATGATGATAGGCAGGCATTCGAAAATTATTCGGACGCTCAATATATTCCCGGTATTGCGTGTTGTCTGCATCTGTTTGAAAACTTTCAGGCATCGGGGCCGCATGATAGAATTGTTTCCCTATCGAGATGTAATTCCCGGTCGCAAGCGTAAAATTAATTGAAAATGATTTGTTAAATTTATATTTTCCCTTGATCGGGAGTATGTAATTGGTCATCACGTTCAATTTATGCCGACGATCATACTCAAACGGGAACCATTCCCTATTATTTACATGATCAAAACGACGTTCCGATTTTGACCACGAATAGGAAATCCACCCCGTTAAGGCTCCGGTCGTTTTCTTTGCCATAACCTCCACTCCATAAGCTCGTCCTTTACCCATATCAACATAATCCTGCCAACTCCTGTCCTTTGTTTTAAGAAAAAGAATGCCGTCTTGGTAACGTACCACGTGATCCATCTGGTGGAAATATCCCTCTATCGAAAAATTCCAAGTATTTGCAAAGGCGTAGAAACAACCTATCGAGAATAAATCCGAAGATGCGGGAGCTACCCGCTGGGTAACAGGAACCCACAAATCGGTATTCATGCCCATCGAATTACTTATTAATGTATGCTGAGATTGTTGCATCTTTGCCCATGAAGTCTTTAATATCATGTTTTCTCCTGCCCGATATGAAATAGAAAGACGAGGCTGCAAGGAATAATAACGAGCTTGAGGCACCGCCAGTAAACTAAAACGAACTCCGGCATCCACGCTCCACTGATCATTTAGTTGCCAATGATCTTCCAGATAAGTTTCTATCGAATATACATTACCGGTTGTCGTGTCTCTCACGTGCTCATTCAAGTTTACACTACCGATATATGACATTTCCGGGGCATAATATTTAATAGAGCAAACCGTTCCGAATTGGGTGCGGTGTTTCTCCCCGATAGAAATTTCCGAATCGGTTTTCAAGGTCCAATCCCGTAACTGTGAATTTGTCTTCGATTGCTCCCGTTGAGAGACACTCTCGTTATATACCGTCATGATCTGACTATTATTGAATTGACTATAATACAAGGTGATATTAGAGAAAAAGGTCGAGCTGAAGAGATGATTCCACCGCCCCGAAACACTAAGATTACCCCAGTAAAACCGGAAACGGTCGGAATGTTCGGAATCCTTTGCTTTCCATGTTGCGAAACGAGAATCCCGGCTATTGTACATGCTTATATACAATCGATTATAGGGGTTGATTTCCCAATTTACTTTAGCATTTAAATCATAAAAATTATAACCTGTCGAGAAATCACTTCCGGCGATCTTTTGTCCCGTCCATAGTAAACCGTCCAACCAAGTTCTTCTTCCCGATATGAGGAACGAGGCCTTATCTTTTTTCAAAGGCCCTTCCACAACCACGGAGCCGGCCACCGGGCTAACATGAATGTCTCCCGAATATTTTTTACGATTCCCTTCCCGCATAGTCACTTCCAGCACGGAGGACAAGCTACCTCCGTAACGAGCGAGAAGATCACCCGTGTAAAGCGTAACATCTTGCAAGGCATCTCCATTAAAAGCGGAAAAATACCCGTAAGCGTGATTCACATTATACACGGGAAGACCATCCAGTAAGAATTGAGTGTTGTCGGGACTACCACCCCTCACGCTAAAACCGGTTAACCCTTCCTGACCGGGATTCACACCGGGGAGGAAATGAAGGGATTTTAATACGTCAGCCTCCCCTAGGACCGCAGGCATTCGTTTTACCCAATCCAGAGATAAGGAATGTTTTCCCACGGCAGATGAAAAGGCATTTTTTTTCTCCACAACCAGCACTTCTTCCAGATAATTTCCGGGCATTAACGACATAACAATCAATGTGTCTGTTTGCAAGTTAATAGTAGATTCTACATGGGTAAATCCCACGTGACTTACAGATAAACGATTTTCTCCACGAAGTAAGGAGAGTGAAAAGAAACCATATCGGTTACAACTTGTTCCCCGCCCGCTTTTCGTTTCAACGATCGTGGCATTTATCAGTCGTTCTCCTGTTGCCTTGTTCTCGATATACCCGCTCACCGTCACGTTTTGTGCGAAAGAAGTAAATACAATTCCAATCAGAATGTTGAATATAAACAAAATACGTTTCATCTTACCATTCCTCCCGTTTCGTGAATACTTGAATGAATAAATCTTCATATTTTGAATAAGAGGCTACCAGCCCGGTTCCCCCATGTATGTTAGAATAAGTCCACAAAGGAGCATAAAACAGAGGTTCAGAATCCATTGCTGATAGATAATCATCGTTTACAATCGACGATTTCAAATAACGATCGTAATTTTCATCAAGGCTTAATATGAAACGGGTACTTTTATAGCATCCCGTGTCCGGTCTCCAGTGATAATACCCCGAACGCCGTCCCTTATAGCTTAACTCGATCTCTTTCCCCGACAAACCGCTATCCTCTACTCTTAAATAATAATCGTATTCAGCCGGAATTTCTTCGTCAAAGTCAAAACTGCGGTTAAAGGCATCGGGTAGCGTGCTATTCGTTTGAAGATACGACACAAGTTCCATATGCAAAGTGTCCGGGACCCCATTCAGAGAAGAATGGGTGGAAGACAACCAATAATAGTTTTTTTCTTCTTCCCGATCAGTCCACCGATTGATAATCCGTTCCTGCAGGCTGTCACATTCTATGCTCGCATTCAACAAGGGAGCAGGTACTCTAGTTTCCCCCCAAACAAGAGGTCTGCCGGGAATATCTACTTCTATCCGGTAAACTTCGGTTGCCTCCACATGATGGACTATGACATACCATCCCTCTTTCTGATACTGACATGCCCCTACGAAACGATTATTTTTGTATAATTTTACCGAAGCATTTGCCTCTACGGGAAAATCACCCTGTTCGTAGACGTTTTTTGTCCAAGTGACCCGCACACGAACGGAATCGTTATCAGCCATTAAAATACTATTTACAACCAGAACAGGAGATTGTGCATTTAAATCAAGGTGTAATTTTTGCTCACATCCATTTAATAATAATTCCCATGTTAATAACACGAGAAATATTCTAATAACTTCTTTTTTCATGTATTGAGTCTTTTGAGTTTTCTACTCTTAAGAGTCAATAAACAGGAAAACCCCTATTCGGATTTTTTATTTTTCAGATTTTGCAGGAAAATCCATGATTACTTCACGAGTGAAACAACTTCCCACCACGCCGAGTCCATCTTCCACGTTAGAATACACTTGAATGGGTTCCTTGTACATGGATGATTGATTTTCAAAAATCCCCAAGGTATACAGGTAATCAAATAAAGGTTTGTCTATTCGGAGTACTTTCACCCGTAAACGATGTGATTCCTTTTCCACGTACCGGATCGTGTCTCCATCACCCGTGATCACCCATGTTTCCCTTTCGTATGCATGGGGATGACTTACGCTTGCATGAATAATTCGTTCCTTTCCCCGGAAACTTTCATTTGTGAATACCTGATACGGATTGACATTTATCTCTTTTCCAAAAATAGTCGTAATCATTTCGTGAGATAATAGCTCATCCCCGGAAAGATCCACGTCATAAGAATAAGTCGTGGAAGAATCTATTTTTCCATGTCCATTTTCCCAACGGATTCCATGATGAAACCTTTCATTTTCAATCACTAGCCTGTAATAATTTTCCGTTTCTCCCCTATCTTTTAAATGAATACGTAATTGTAGCGTATTCATTTTGCTAAAAGTATCTAATTTGATTTCCGGAAACGAATTGCATACAATGGTAGAACCAATTGCTTCCTCCAAGCCCGAGCAAGCAACTTTTATCGTGATTTTATCTCCCGCTTTAGGGCGAACTTCTGACGAATAACGGTTATGACCAACGAGTTTTAATTCTCCCGCATACTGATCGTTCATGTACACCTGGCCCCTCGCATTCCATGTTGAATCCATTTCCGTATTGTCCGTGTATGTTCTTGATTTCGAAATTTCGGCATATAGCAAAGAATCCGCTTCCGCATAAGCATAAAGTACCAAGCGACTTTCGGGTACCTTTCCCTGAAAATCATATTCTTCTGAATTATTACACCCGCAATAAAACAAGCCAATCCATATAAAAATTACTATTCTCATCTTAAAAAGTAAACGTGTAAGAAAAAGAGGGAATGATCGGGAAAAGCCAATCATTACTAAAATATTGTCGCTCTTCCCGATTGCCATATTTGGAATCATAATCGGGACTTAATTCTATTGTATTCTGCCTACAATAAGCATTGTACAGGTTTATACTCCAAGTGGAAATTCCATGTTTTCGACGGCGATGGAAATTGAATCCTAAATCCAGACGATGATAATCGGGTGTTTTCATGTTGTTACGTTTTTCAATATGAAATATGATATCCTTCTTTTCCTCTCCTTTCTCCCCCGGTAGGTGGGTCGGCGTATTATATCTTTCCAATGGTTGCGTTGTATAGAAACCGTTATTGAATGTCCATGTAGCACTTATATCAAAAAAGTTACTGAATTTATGCAGTAAAACCAGATTCAGCATGTGACGGCTATCATATTTTGCCGGAAAGCGTCGGCCTTGATTGATTGAACCATCCGGAAACCAGCGATAAGCACGGGATAGCGTGTAATTTATCCATCCATTTGTTCTTCCTCCTGTTTTTTGCCCCATCCATTCCAACCCATAGGAATGTCCTTTTCCTGAATGAACGTTTTCTTTCCAATCTGAATACTCCAGGGTTACGTCTACCCCGTTATAATCGTTTAGCAGATGATTATGGGTTTTATAAAATCCTTCAAGAGAAAAATGCCATTGCGTGCAAGGATGATAATAAATACCTAATACACATTGATGTGATTTCATGGGTTTTACATTATCACTAACCGGAACCCACAGGTCAGTAGGCATATTCATTGTACTACTTCCCAACTGATGAATATACTGGGACATTAGCGTGTAAGAAGCTTTTGTCTCCCAATGATCCGTCCAATTATACTGTATGGAAAATCGAGGTTCCAATGAAAAATAATTTGTACTTCCGACATAAAATAATATAGCCCGTATTCCGGGGTGTACGATCCATTTCTCTTGAATCGTAATCTTATCTTCCAAGTAAAGGGCTAATTCATGGGCATATTCTTTATAGTTTACTAGTTTTCGGGAAGGCATTTCTTCTTCTATTCTATTGAGAGTTGTTCGTTTTTCTGGTGTGAAAACATGATAAATGTAATGTCCCCCAAAATACAAACGGCTCCAATGCTTCATGGCCCAAGTAAGATCACTTTTCAACCTCCACTCCTCTTGACCAGATTTGAAACGGATCTTTTTTAACCGGATGGTATCACCCGATGCATTTTCATGGCGGTATTTTTTATTCATAAAAGCCCGATACTGGTTATAAGAAAGCACTGTATTCGCATATAATCCCGTGGAGATCATTTTGTCCCATCGCAATCCGACACCCCAATTTCCCCAAGTCCCACGCATATAATCCCGAGTGCGGTCAGGTTCAATATAATAGGATTCTTTCTCATCCTTTTTATATTTCAAATAGTCATTCCCGTAAAATAGAATAAGAGATAAAGCATTCTGTTGTGAAAAAATGCGAGTGAGTTTAATGTTTATATCCGTGAAATTATACCCAATCTTTTCTTTGCTATCCTTCGTGTTATTTATCGCAGCATAAATAGGAGCTCCTAATAAATCCAAGTAAGTCCTTCTAGCTGTGATATTAAATGAGCTACGATTTCTTTCAATGGGGCCTTCAATATTAAATTTACTGGACAAAAGACCAATAGAAAAACTACCATGATATTCTTGTAAATTACCTTCCTTCAAACGTATGTCCATGATAGAAGAAAGATGTCCACCATAACGGGCGGGAAAACTTGATTTGTAAAAGTTTACGTTTTTCACAGCATCAGAATTGAATACCGAAAAAAATCCCAATAAATGATTCGCATTATACAACGGAATATCATCTATCAGAAATTGATTTTCATCCCGATTTCCCCCTCGAACCAATATTCCAGCTATTCCCTCCATACCTACCCGTACACCGGGAAATAGTTGAACCGCTTTCAGCAGATCACTTTCTCCTAAAAGTTTTGGAATCACTGTTGCTGTAAAAATAGGAAATTCCACTTGTCCCGGTTGCGAATTCTTTACCCATCCGGGAATATTAGGTTGAACCACAACAATTTCGTCTAAGTTCAACATGGGTTTCAATTCGATATGAATCACGGTATCCGATTTCAAATAGAATTGAAATGAGGCCCTTTGATAACCCACATAGGAATAGTTTAAACAAACTTCTCCTTCCGGTACGATCAACGTGTAGAATCCGTAATTATTGGTCGCTGCGCCCACGTGCAACCGAGAATCATAAACGGAGGCTCCAATCAGTCTTTCCCGGGATCCTCTGTCATATATTCTTCCATAAACAATGAAAAAACGTTTTCCCTGTTTTAAAATGATATATCTTCCTAATTTCTCCCAGGAGATATTTGATGATTTAAACAAAAGGTTTAAAACTTGTTCTAAATTAGCCTGTTTTATAGATATTGTCTTTAGGGAGCATTGATGTAAAATAGACGGTGAATATGAAAATATATATCCTGTTTGTTGCTCGATTTTTCCCAACACTTCCTCCACAGGAGTTTCACGAAATGTAAATGAAAAAACTTCTTGAGCATTTCCTTTCATGATACAAAAAATCAACAAGATAAGTATAAGCCCGGCATGCATACTTAAATTGTTAATTGAATATCTAAAGTCCTGTTAATAATTTCGATCGCCTCTTCTAGTGAAACTTCTTTGAAAACAACGGTTATTCGGAGAGTTGCATAGTTTGCGGGTAGTGTTACGTGACAACTGTAGTATTCGTTCAGTGTTTCGATGACTTCAGATAAGGGGGCATTATCAAATTTAAGGATTTGTATTTCCCCTTTATCTTCTTTCGTGGAGATCATTAATTCCCCATCTTTTTTTCCATACTTAACGGACATTCCAGTTTCAAGGACACTTTCTTGTTTTTTGTCTTGAGTGGTAATTTTCACTCGTCCTTTTTCGACAAAAACTTCAGCTTGAAGTTTTTCTGCAATCACTTGAAAGGAAGTACCCAATACCTCTACTTGAATTAAGGATGTTTCCACGATAAAAGGTTTGCTAGAGTCCTGTTTTACACGGAAAAATGCCTTTCCTCGTAAGGAAAGTTCTCTATTCGTCTTTCCGAATTGAGAATCATAAGTCAAGCGACTATCTCCGGTTAATGTCACATGGGAACTATCCGGTAAATAAAATGCTTTCATTTTCCCAGTTCGGGAGAGTAAAACCGTTTCCTGAAGTGACGATTTATTCCAAACCCATAATACACTTGATATTAAAACAATGATAGTGGCAGCCACTTGTAAAATTCGCAAGTGGTACGCCTTCGCAGGAAATTTCACTTTTTGTATTGCCTGCCGAGGGGCAAAAACTCCATATTTGTAACGCTTAGAACCTAATTCTATACGGCGCTTGAGTTGTCGAAATTCACGTTGGTGATCTTCACTTTCTTCCAACCATTGTTCCACTCTTTGCCCTTCTTTCATGTTTACCTCACCAAGAATATATTTTGCTAGTAATTCATTTTTCATATTCCCCATGTTTATGAGATTATTTTACCCGAAGAAAAACAAATAGATTTTTATTGCTTTATCTCTTAAAGTTTTCAATGCCTTTCCCATTTGCCCTTCCACAGTTTTAACTGAAATATCCAGTTGTTCAGCAATCTCCTTGTATTTCATGCCTTGCTGTTTTGCCATTAAAAATATATTCCGTCGTTCAGTAGGTAAAGCGTCTATCCAGTTCCAAACTAAAGCCTCCTCCTCTACCGATATGGATAAGATATTCTCGTCTGTTAGGTACATGGCACTTTCCACGGAAACTTTCTCTTGGTCTTTTTTTACATATTTCACCGCTCGATTTCGCACCACCGTGTATAAATATCCTTTCATGTTTCCCACTTCCAAACTTCCTACAACCGCCTTTTCCAACAATTCTACGAAAATCTGTTGCACAATATCCTCCGAATCCTCGTATGATTCGGTTATATTTAGCGCATACAGACATAACGGTCTGTACATCCACTGAAAATATTTTTCTAACGTGTGAGAATTGACGAACATGGTTTCTTATTTTACATGGTACAAATCAACATCAAAAATAACTAAATAAAACCGAAGTAGGTGTATTTCTAAAAATATTTATCAGATACATTCCTACTTCGTAATATTCTATACAATCACTTTAATTTGCTTTCATGTAAACGTAATTTCGAATTGTCATACGAGGGATCCCTTCTTTCTCCCAAATACCTTGAACAATAAGGCAATACATCTGATTACCTTCCACCTGTGATACAGAAGGAGTCCATGTAAAAGAAGGTATCTTCCAATACTTTTTATTATATTCATTCTTCTCAAAGGTCGAAATCTTATGGATAAACAACATGTCTTCATGAATATAAAGGCTGTCAGAGGTGTTATCAAAATAGAATTGTCCAGCGATTCCCTTGAAATCCTTTAACGGCCCCTCCAAATAAAAAGACACGTTAGCAGGAGGTAAGGTGATGAAAAATGTAGGCGTAAAAGGTTCCCCTATAATTAACGTGTCTATTTGTTGACCAAATAATTCATAGATTATCGGTTCCTCCTTTTTGTTACAGGAAATAATAAATATAAAGCTGATAATAGTAGTAAATAAATATCTATTCATAAGTACTGTTAATAATATAATTTACTAGGAGGAGTAGTTGCAAAAATATAAAGTTCAGTACCACTACCTGTATATCCTGTATAATCTAATTGATAACCGGGCTTAATCTTACCCATGATTTTAAAAATCATTTCAGAAATCCCATTTTTCCATCCTTTACGATTCAATTCTCCCCCTAAAACTTCCTCAAAGGCATCTAAAACCTTTTCACAGTCGGAAACACTAATATTCGTCATTCGCGATACTTCTGCTATTACTTCTGTTTTATTCATCATCCAATACTTTTTGATTACGGGACAAAAATAGACTCAAAGCAGAAGTGATTTAAAGAAAAGAGACGAAACGCCTAATTGGGTATACAAAACATGATATCCCAGTACCTTTATTGAAGATAATCAAGAAGAAATTGAAAAAAGAAATTGTTTTTTTAGAAGTAGGAAGTGCTTGATAAGCAACTTCCCCTAATTTCTCCTACATAAGGAAAAATTAGGGGAAGGCGTTGGGTTAATTTTTAGGTAAAAGAGTGATTATTTAAAAATACGCACTCTTTCTTCTATCGAATTAAACTCTTTAGTCCCGGGTTCCTGTAAAGGTACACCAAAAGGCATTTGAGCAATCAATTCCCAAGTTTCAGGCAATTGCCACTCTTTAAGTACTGTTTCATCAATTAACGGGTTATAATGTTGTAGTGAGGCACCGAAGCCGACATCCTCCAACATGGTCCACACGGCCAATTGATGCATTGCAGAAGTTTGCTGTGACCATAAGGGAAATTTCTCTTGATAAGTTGGGAATGATTTCTGTAATCCCTCCACGACTTTCCGTTCTTCAAAGAAAAGCACCGTGCCATAACCGGATGCAAAAGATTTATCAATCTTATTTTCCGTTGTTTTAAAAGCTTCCGCAGGAACTATTTTCCGCAACGTATCTTTCACAATATTCCACAGTTTCACGTGTTGTTCTCCTAATAAAAGAACCATTCTCGTTGATTGTGAATTAAATGCAGACGGTATATTCTTAACGGCAAATTTTACAATATTCTCTATTTCCTCGTCAGAAATAAGTGATTTATTCGAGAGAGCATAATAACTTCTCCTATGCGCTAAAGCTTCTTTAAATTTTCTTTCCATATCTCAATGATTTATTTTCTACAATATACGCATTTTTTCGGGAAAAGTTATGTTATTTAGAATAAATCAAGATTGTTTATTCTCCCCCTTGTGCAAGGGGGAGTTAGAGGAGGGAACATAAATATTATAAAAGACTAAACGCACAAGTCACCCCGGCCATCACTATGGCCACCATGCTCATCAATTTAATCAGAATATTCAAACTCGGTCCGGAAGTATCCTTAAACGGGTCGCCCACGGTGTCCCCGATAACCGTTGCTTTATGATTATCAGAACCTTTACCGCCAAGATTACCTTCCTCGATATACTTTTTAGCATTATCCCAGGCACCTCCGGAATTTGCCATGAAAATAGCCAACACGAACCCGGTACCCAATCCTCCGGCCAACAACCCAATCACACCCGAAACGCCAAAAATCAACCCCATAACAATTGGAATAATGATCGCCAGCAAAGACGGGAAAACCATTTCATGTTGAGCCCCTTTCGTGGAAATTTCCACGCATTTAGCGTAATCCGGCTCTCCTTCCCCTGTCATAATTCCTTTGATCTCCCGAAATTGCCGACGGACTTCATTCACCATTTTCTGGGCAGCCCGCCCTACCGCATTCATGGTCAAACCACAGAACACGAAAGCCATCATCGAACCGATGAAAATTCCGGACAACACCTTCGGATTCATCAAGGTAACATCATAGTAATTCATAAAATCAGTCAATGTGGCATCAGCCGTCCTCACCACATTATCTCCAATTTTCAGCACTTCCTCGCCCATCCGCAACAAACCAATCTTGATTTCTTCAATATACGAGGCTATCAAAGCCAATCCGGTCAATGCTGCCGAACCAATAGCGAATCCTTTACCCGTGGCAGCAGTAGTATTACCCAAAGCGTCAAGCGCATCCGTACGGTGACGAACTTCCTCTCCCAACTGACTCATTTCAGCGTTACCCCCGGCATTATCGGCAATCGGTCCGTAAGCATCCGTGGCCAGAGTTATACCTAATGTAGAGAGCATTCCCACGGCAGCGATCCCCACGCCATACAATCCCATGGACATATTGGTAAAACTGAATTCCGCCGCAAACAGGAACGAAAGTATAATGCCTGCGACGATCGTAAGCACCGGAATAGCCGTCGAAATCATTCCGGTCCCGATACCTTTAATAATCACCGTTGCAGGCCCCGTTTCCGAACTTTTGGCTATATCCTGAGTCGGTTTGTAAGCATGAGAAGTGTAGTATTCTGTCGCTTTTCCAATAATAATACCCGTTGCCAATCCCACGATCACGGATCCGCATATCCAATAACTCAAACCGAGCAAATGAATAACCAGGAAACTGGCACCCACGATTAACAAGGAACTCACGTTGATTCCCCGATCAAGGGCTCGTAATAATTGTTGTTGAGAAGCTCCCTCTTTTGTCTTTACCAGAAATATACCAAGCAATGATAAGATCACCCCGAATGCGGCAATTAACATCGGAGCTAATATAGCATTGAATTGTGCATCCGGTTCCGCACGAAATGCAGCTGCACCCAATGCTGCCGTTGCCAATATAGAACCACAGTAAGATTCGTAGAGATCAGCTCCCATTCCGGCCACGTCTCCCACATTATCTCCCACGTTATCGGCAATAGTCGCTGGATTTCGAGGATCATCTTCCGGAATTCCGGCTTCCACTTTACCTACCAAGTCTGCACCAACATCCGCAGCCTTCGTGAAAATACCTCCACCCACTCTGGCGAAAAGTGCTTGCGTGGATGCACCCATACCGAAAGTCAACATCGTGGTCGTGATTACGATAGCCTTTTCAGTCTCTGTTGCCTCTTCCACGAAATAATCTAATAATAACCACCATAAAGAAATATCCAGTAGAGCCAAACCGACAACAACCAAACCCATGACTGCTCCCGAACGAAAAGCGACTTTCAGACCGTCATTCAAACTTCTACGTGCAGCGTTGGCCGTTCTTGCTGATGCGTAGGTAGCTGTTTTCATCCCGATATACCCGGCCAATCCAGAGAAGAAACCACCCGTCAGGAACGCAAACCAAACCCACGGATTCTGTAAACCGGGCCCGTAAGCCATCCAAGCAAAAAGCACACATAGAACAAGAAAAACAAGGGCTACCACCCGGTATTGCTGACGCAAATAAGCCATAGCCCCCTTGCGGACATGCCCGGCAATACGTTTCATCGTGTCGGTTCCTTCCGACTCTTTCATCATCCCTTTAAAAAAGATCCTTGCGAAAAGGAGAGCGATAATAGCACATACAGGTACTATCCAAAATAGATCGTTTAACATGGTATTATATATTTGTAGTTAGTAAAAGTATACAAAAATACTAGTCAAGATTTAAACGAACCCTGATAAGTAAAAGTACAAATAAAAATGAAAAAATATTCCCGATCTTTTATTTTTTTACAACTAAAAATAGATTTCCATTATTCACACTTAGCATAAAGCTCGAATTGGCCCGCTTCCGTGATAAGAACTTCGTAAAATTCCCCTATTTGCAACGCTTTTTCACTTGTTACAAACACTTCCTGATCCACTTCCGGGGAATCATATTGCGTACGTCCAACGAAATAATCCCCTTCCACCCGATCTATCAAAACCCAAAAACGTTTACCCACGCATGATTCATTGAGTGCAGCAACGACTCCTTCCTGTAATGCCATCAACTTTTCAGCCCGTTTATTTTTCGTCTCTTCGGGCACATCATCTTGGTAATGCTTATCACAATAAGTATCCTCTTCATGAGAATACGGGAATACACCCAAACGTTCAAACTTCATTGTTTTAACGAAATCCTCCAATTCCCGGTAATCCTCTTCCGTCTCTCCGGGATGACCGACCATGAGAGTCGTACGTAATGCAATTCCGGGAACTTCTTCCCGAATTTTGTTAATGAGGTCTATAGTCTGTTGTTTTGTCACCCCTCTTCGCATCATTTTAAGCATATGATCACTACAATGTTGCAAAGCAATATCCAAATATTTACACACATTTTTCCGTTCCCGCATGACGGTAAGAAGTTCCATGGGGAATCCGGCCGGGTAAGCATAATGCAACTTAATCCACTCAATTCCCGGTATATCCGCAACCCGGTCAACCAACTCGGCTAACCTATTTTTTCCATATTTATCAACCCCATAATAAGTAATATCTTGAGCCAACACTAACAACTCCTTTACACCCTGTTTTGCCAACCGCTCGGCTTCATCAATGATTTCTTCGAATGGGCGTGATTTATATTCTCCCGTCATAATCGGGATAGCACAATAAGAACACCCCCGGTTACATCCCTCGGATATTTTTAGATAAGCGTAATGCTTTGGAGTTGTCAAATGACGCTCGTTTCGAAGTTTTTCGTCATAACTTTTACCCAACTCCGCAAGAATCCCCTTCCAATCGAATTTCCCGAAATAAGCATCCACCTCCGGAATTTCTTTCTTTAAATCCTGATCATAGCGCTGGGACAAACATCCCATGACGTATATTTTATCAACTTCTCCCTCCTGTTTCCGCTCCACTTGCTCCAAGATCGTATTTATTGATTCTTCTTTCGCATCCCCGATAAACCCGCAAGTATTGATGACAACAATTTTCGCTTTCGAATTTTCAACATCTACTTCAACACCATACCCCGCTTTCTCCAGTTGTTTCATTAACAACTCCGTATCCACTAAATTCTTGGAGCATCCCAAGCTGATAATATTTACTTTCTTCATGCTATATTCTAATTTGCCCGCAAAGGTAATAAAATCTTCAGCGACTTTCCGTATCTTTGCAGCGGAATTCAAGCAAATGCTCTATCATGGATTATAATATACAACAATGGTTACCGACCACCAAAAAAGAAGTCGAACAGCGGGGATGGAAAAGTATTGATGTCATTCTTTTCACGGGAGATGCCTACGTGGACCATCCTTCCTTTGGTGGGGCCGTTATCGGGCGACTTCTCGAATCCCTGGGGCTGAACGTGGCTATCGTCCCCCAGCCCAACTGGCAGGATGATCTGCGTGATTTCAAGAAATTAGGTAAACCGAATCTGTTTTTCGGGATCAGTCCAGGATGTATGGATTCCATGGTAAACCACTATACGGCAGCTAAAAGACGCCGTTCTGATGATGCTTACACGCCCGGAAATCGAAGTGGCGCACGTCCCGATATGCCAACCATTGTTTACAGCAAGATATTAAAAGAACTCTTTCCGGACACTCCCGTCATTATCGGGGGAATAGAAGCCTCTCTAAGACGTTTCACTCACTACGATTACTGGAAAGATTCACTTAAACCGTCTATTCTCCATGAAAGCCAAGCGGATATGCTGGTATATGGAATGGGTGAAAAACCACTCACGGAAATCTGCCGGATGCTGCAAAGAGGTATTCCTTTTCAAAGTCTTACCAATATCCCGCAAACCTCTGTGATCAGGCATAAAGACGAAAAGTATGCTACCAATAAGAAATGGCAAACCATCACGCTCGCCTCTCACGAAGAGTGTTTATCAGACAAGCGAAAATATGCCACGAACTTCCGATATATCGAGGAAGAGTCCAACAGTATTCATGCCGCAAAACTGGTACAACCTATCGGGGATGAACTAATAATCGTGAATCCGCCTTACCCGCCCATGACCACGGCGGAAATAGATGCTATTTACGATCTGCCGTTTACCCGTTTGCCCCATCCTAAATACCGGGGTAAAGAGATTCCGGCTTATAACATGATCCGCCATTCCATTACCATGCATCGCGGCTGTTTCGGGGGATGTGCTTTTTGCACGATTTCCGCCCATCAAGGAAAATTTATCTCTTCCCGTTCCGAAGCATCCATTTTGCGAGAGGTTCAGCATGTTTGTGATATGCCCGATTTCAAGGGAACGATTACCGATTTAGGAGGACCATCCGCCAATATGTACATGATCAAGGGAAAAGACCATCGTATTTGTGAAAAATGCAAACGTCCGTCCTGCCTACACCCTACCGTGTGTAAAAATCTGAATACCGACCATTCGCACCTTTTACACTTGTACAATCAAGTGCGTAGAGATACCCGGGTGAAACATTGTTTCGTGGGTTCCGGTATCCGGTACGATCTCTCCATGCATCGCACGGGAAATAAAGAGGTCGATGCGATAAACCGGGAATACCTGGAAACCGTCATCAGACACCACGTCTCCGGTCGCTTTAAAGTCGCACCGGAACACACTTCCGACAAGGTGCTGCACCTGATGCGCAAACCTTCGTTCAAACTTTTTCGGGAATTGACAGTTCGTTTTAATGCCATAAATAATAAAGAGCATTTAAAACAACAAATTATACCCTACTTCATCTCGTCCCATCCGGGATGTAGCCTTGAGGATATGGCCGACTTAGCCATCAATACCAAAGAACTGGATTTCAAGCTGGAACAAGTACAAGATTTTACCCCTACTCCTATGACGTTAGCCACGGATATGTATTATTCCGGTTTCCACCCCTACTCCTTGCGTAAAATTCAATCAGCCAAAACAGAAACCGAGAAAAAACGCCAGAACATATTTTTCTTCTGGTACAAACGGGAATTTAAAAATGAAATTATCGGAATCCTCTCGAAACTGAAAAGAACGGATCTCGTAAAACGGTTGTATTCAAATAAAAATAAATAAATATTTAATTTCTCATGATAAATCATTAACTTTGAATCACGTAATTAAAAGGAATATGCGCTATTATACTTGGATAATGTTACTCTTTCTATTTACCTCATGTGCACACCACCAAGCCGTGGAGAGTAATCAGCGAGGTATGGACTACATTACCCGAGAACAGCCTCGAAAAGCCCTAGAAGAGTTCAACCACGCGATCTCGTTGGACCCGGATTTCTTTTCCGCCTATTATAATCGGGCTATTATCCGGGCGAACCTCAAGCAAAATGAAGAGGCCCTTAAAGACATGAATTACGTGATTGCCAACGTTCCCGATCATGCCTTAGCTTACTATAACCGGGGAATCATATACGAGAATCTCGGTCAGCCGACCCTAGCCATTCAAGATTACAGTCATGCTATCAACTTACAGCCGAATTTATTGGAGGCATACCATTACCGCGGCATCGTTCGTTATGGAATGAAAGACTTGGACGGAGCCCTTGCTGATTACAATAAGGCAATTTCCCTCGGCTTAAAATCAAGTGCCATATATTTCAACCGGGGAGTTATCTTTCACCAGAAAGGCCAACTCAGTGACGCCATAGAAAGCTACTCCCGTTCCATCGAAATCGACCCTTCCAACGCAAGAGCTTATTATAACCGGGCAATTTCCAAACTGATTGTCGACAACTATAAAGAAGCTCTTCAAGATTTAGAAATCTCAAAACGCTTGGGATACTCTAAAGCGGCAGAAGTCATTGCACAATACTATTAATTTCAGAAGCCAAGATTTCGTACAATATTATCTAACCGCTCTTGCGTGGTATAAGGATAAGTTCTGTATGTCCGGTTTTCACCTAACAATTTCTGAAACCATGGCTTTTTGATCTCCTTATATACATCTATCCATATATCACTATAATCTTCTTCCGACATATTAAGATTTTCTACAAACGTTTTGTCCTTCTCAGTTATTTTAAGAAACTCGCATAATTGCCGTATGATATGAAACTGTACGTATCCTCTTCGTTTTCCGATCGTGTATTTCAGATACAACCGAATGACTTCTCCTCCATTTTTATAAGAATTGCGAGCATTTTCAAGTAAAAACACCACGTAGACTTGTACGGCACGCAATAATGGCTCATCCCACTTTTCTTTCCGCATATCCTTTAAGATGTCCCCTTGTTTCATGCAATCTTCGATATTATAATCAGGTGAATAATTATGCCGGAATCCATACCTAACACACCATTTTCGCACTTCTTCCCGAAGAGAATAATCAAGTAACAAGGTCACGGCCATAACCCGTCCCCAGTAATATAAAGGCTCTATAATATCGATCAACATAAGATCCCATTGTGGTGTCAGTTCATATAGTGCCGACCCTACATAATAAGTAAACTCACCATGTTTGGCAATACTCTTTAATAAAGGAATGCTGTCAACGTCATGAGATATTCCCAATATAATAATCCCCATTTTGACTACTTCTCTATCTGGGGCCTCCATAACCATCCAACGTCCTAATTCCTTTATTTGAGGAGTGACCACGATTCTTCTCTTGGATATTTCATCTATAAAATTGCGGTGATAATTAATAATGGGAAATTTTTTTAACAGATTGTAAAATTCGATTTTAGCATTTATATTTCCTTGATTTACACAAGCCTCGAACATATCTGCAAGTCGTTTGATAAATTCAGGATTAATCTCTTTATCAAACTGATAATAATCCATGTAATCGTCGTACGCCGGAAAATATATACCAATATCATGTCGTAAAGGAATCCGATCCGGCAAGCAATCAAATTCATCCGTGACATATTTTAGGGGATTCTGAACAAATCGAAATATAGATAACCGATTTTCCCAAGGTAATTTTTTATCTAAAGACTCTCTCTCCATGCCCACGATTTTAAGTTACACCTTTGATTATTCAAATTTACGAAAAACAAACGATATTTTTGCAAAATAGTAATTAAATAGCTATTCAGATTTCCAATAACCCAAGAATCTAAAAAGAGTAAGGACCATACGAAAAAAGATGTGTCAAAAATTTTGACACATCTTTTCAAGATTTATTATTCAGCCTAAGCTTTATTTCTTCTCTACTAGCGGAGCGATAGCATCAGCCACTTGTTTTTGTGTTTCTTTTACAGCCTCGTTTGTTGGCTCAACCGTTGCAGCTTGTTTCAAATAATCCTGAGCTTTCCTGAAATCAGCCAAAGCTTTTGCTTTCTCTGCTTCATATTTTTCTTTCTCAGAATTAGCAAAAGGGGTTGCTTTCTGAAGAATAGATGCCCCATTGTTAAAATAAAGAGTACCTAAACTCAACAATCCACGTGCTTTCAATTGTTTGTTAGAAACTTGACTACTCTTGGTGAAGTTTTCAGCAGCCTTAGCAATATCGTTTGCTTTTTGAAATTTCTGACCTTCTTTAGCAAAATAGTCAGAATATGCCTTTTCTAATTTCACATTTTGTCCCGGGGTTGCTTTAATCCCATCCTGTAACGTTTTCAACATTTCAGGAATTTTTTTCAAATTTTCTTGAGCATCTGCCATCCCTAGGTAAGAAGAGGCAACTTTGTAATTATTCTTGATAGACATACCAAAATATTTCTCGGCATTGGCATAATCTTTCAATTTATTTGCACAAACAGCCACGTTATAAACCGTTGCGTCATCCTTGAACTCAATTAATTTCAAGTATTGCTCCCACTTAGCAAAAGCCTCTTTATAATTCTTGGCTCTCCAAGCTGCATTACCTTCATTCTTAACTTTGCCGGATTCCTCGGTTTGTGCAAATAGAGCTCCTCCTACAAACAAGCTCGTTAGAACAAATAAAAGTAGTTTCTTCATATTTTCCGTGTGTTTTGTTTAACATGAATAAATTCGTTGTTTATGCCGACTAAGATAACACTCTATTAAGAAAAATCAAAAGTCTCTTAACTTATTTTTCACATTTCTCGAATCATTTCACGCTATCTGATTGATAAAGAAGAGACAAAATTTTCTTCAAACCTGCTTCATCTTCCCTGTCAAAAGCCCCTAATTGATCACTATCCACGTCTAGACAACCAAAAATACGTCCTTCGGGATCCCGCAAAGGGATGACAATTTCACTTTTCGAGGCGGCATTACAAGCAATATGCCCCGGAAATTCCTCTACATTATCCACGATAACCGTATCTCCGGAGTTGATAGCAGCCCAGCATACTCCCCCATTTCGGAGTTTTTGACAAGCCACCGGCCCCTGGTAGGAGCGTACAATTAAATTCCCATCAATCAGCACGTACACCCCCGTCCAGAAAAAAGACTGCATCTTATGATGCAACACAGCCTCCATTGTTGCCAACCGGGCCCATATATCTTCTGTCGTTTGGATATACTGCTTGATTTGATCATACAACCGATCATATTTTGCCAATTTTCTTGAAGTCTCCATAAGTTATTTTGATTTAAGATTTATGATCTACGACTCATAACTTCATCAATCGTAAATCATAAATCAAAAATTTTATAGGTTTTGTAATATATCCACCAAATGGCTCCACCACATCTCTACCGTCTTGATATTGATCTTTTCATCTGGGGAGTGAACACCTCTCAAGGTCGGTCCGAAGGAAACCATATCCATATTCGGGTATTTCTCCAGGAACAAACCGCACTCCAATCCGGCATGGATAGACCGCACGATCGGCTCTTTACCGAATAGACGTTTGTAAGAATCCACGGCAACTTTTACCACGGGAGAATCCGGATTTGGAGCCCAACCTGGGTATCCTTCACCATGTTCAACCTTGGCACCTGCCAGCGTGAACACGGATTCTACCATGTTGGCAACATTAAATTTCTCTGAATTCACGTCACTCCGTTGTGAAGTCGTGATCAAGATATTATTCGGCTCGTTGAATCTAACAGCGGCCAAATTTGTTGATGTTTCAACCAATCCCGGCATACGGTAACTCATGGAGAAAACCCCGTGAGGACAAGCGTACAATGCATTCACAAGAGCATCTGTTGACTCTTGGGTCAACACTTCTCCCGGTACGTCCGTTGATTCCAAAGCTAACTGTAGACCAGGCTCCGTGATTTTCCACACGTTTTCCATCTCGGCACTATATATATTAAAATCAACCCTTACACTTTCCTTGTGTTGTTCGGGGAACGTGATCACGGCAAATGATTCGCGGGCAATAGCGTTCCGTAAGTTACCACCTTCAAGCACGGAAACACGGATCCCGTATTTTGCATTCAAATCCCACAAAAAGCGGTTCAGAATCTTGATGGCATTTCCCCTGCCTTTATTAATATCATCACCAGAGTGTCCACCTTGGAGCCCTTTCACCTGAATTTTCACGGCAAAAGCCCCGGCCGGGGTCTTCTCAGTCTTGTACCCCATGTTAATCACGGTATCAATACCTCCAGCACAACCGATAAACATCTCACCTTCATCCTCTGAATCCAAATTCAAAAGTATATTCCCACTCAGGAATCCCGGTTGTAGAGCAAAAGCCCCCGTTAACCCGGTTTCTTCATCCACGGTAAACAAACATTCGATCGGTCCGTGTGCAATATCGGTAGAAGTTAACACGGCCATTTGAGCGGCCATACCAATCCCATCATCAGCACCAAGAGTAGTTCCTTTAGCACGTACCCATTCTCCATCCACGTAGGGCCGTATCGGATCTTTATCAAAATCATGTACCGTGTCAGAATTTTTCTCGCAAACCATATCCATATGAGCCTGCAAAATCACAGTCGGTGCATTTTCTTTTCCTTTGGTTGCAGGTTTCTTTATCAACACGTTACCTGCATCATCCCGTTTTGCCTCCAGATTGTGTTTCTTTGCCCAATCCAATAAATAAGCGATAATTTTACCTTCTTTCTTTGACGGTCTGGGAACCTGACATATTTCTTCAAAATATCCCCAAACTGCCTCTGGTTTTAATCCTTCAAAAACTCCCATAACAATTTATGATTTACAATTTTAGATTTATGATTTCAAATTTCAACCTGCAAATCTCCTACGGAGATTTGTTACAAATTCAACTTATTCAACACCCATATCGCAGACTTCAATTCCTGCGGTGATAAAGTAAAACTTATATCCGTGTGAACCTGTTCCACGATCTGACGCAACACATGACGGGAATCCACCCCTTTTTCAGTTAACACCACGAAATTACTCCGTTTGTCCTCCTTGTCAATCTTCCGTTGCACGTAACCTCTCTTTTGCAAGGTATTCAACAGCTTCGTGACATTGTATTTATCCTTCTGAAGACGTTTGGAAATGTTTTGCTGGTTCACGTGATCCCGTTCCCACAACACTTCCAAAAGTTCATATTGCTCCCGGCTAAGATCATACCCGGCATTCTGGAAACTGCGATTTAAAACTTTGGTGTACCCTCTTTCCGCCTTGCTCAAGAGAGCTACTAATTCACTTACTTCCGTCATAGTCGTTGCATTTTATACTATGCACAAACTTAATTATTATTATTGAAAAAAGCGGTAATATCTGCTAAAATATTACCGCTTTTTCTATTTTTATCTTGTAATCTTTACTTTATCACTTCCCCATTCTCGTAGTAACAATCCTTTTCCAAGAAAGAAAAATAGACATCACTTTCTGGGTATCCGATCTCTTTCAGACACTCGAAGATAATCTTGGCCACCACATTCTGCTGTTCCAGCGGACGCTTAAAATACTCCACTTTCACGAAAGGATAAGCGGGTGACGGATTTTCTCCCGAAATAAAAGAGGAATTCATCACTTCCAGCACGACTGTTTCTCTCGGACATCCCAAGGTGCGAACAATCTCCGAGATCAATCGTTCACCTACCAAGTCCAATCTACTTTTTTCTACTGCATGAAATCTTAAAAATGGCATAACAAATCAATTAAATATATCTTTTCCTAGTTCTCGTAAAGCAATAATTGTCCTTTCTCAATTTTCAACTTTCAATTGCTTAAAGAACCATTCCGCCGTATCCCTCACCTTCTTCACCACATCATCCAACGGCAATGGCATTTGTCCCCCGGCAGCATTTAAATGTCCCCCACCATTGAAGAACTCTTTTGCCCATAGGTTCACTGGTATATTCCCCTTTGACCGGAAGGATAACTTCACTTTATCTTTACGCTCGGTAATTTGAACAGAAACCAGTACTTCCTCGATAGACAAGGGAATGTTTACTAATCCTTCTAGATCCCCATCTTTATAATTATATAATTCCAATTCCTGAAACGTGATCGGAATCGTGGCTACCGGAAAATGCTCGTCAATCGACAGCTTATTCAACAGGCAATTTCCCGTCAGGCGCAAGCGGGAAAGCGTATTTCGCTGGTAAAGCTGTTCGTGTACATAATCCTTATTCAACCCCAAGGCCAACAAATCAGCGATCACTCTATAAGTCTCCGGATGGGAAGAATTATGGCTTAGTCCCCCCGTATCAGTTGAAATTCCGGCATAGATAGCATTCGCTATATCCGTGTCGATCACCTCTTTACCCCATATCTCAGTGACCACATTATAAAGCAACTCGCACGTGGAAGAAACACTCGTGTCCGAAATCCGGTACGTTACATCATCTGGGTCCGGATGGTGATCGATCATAATCACCTCTCCTTCAAATTCCTTCACGAAAGGTTCCAAATCTCCCTCGCGAGCCACGGTATTGTGATCCAGCATAAATAATATGTCTGCTTTATGTAACCACTGTTTACACTCTTTGGGACGATTCTGAAAAGATATTGCATCCGGAATACGCTTCAACCATTTTAAATAATCCGGAATATAGTCGCACGTCATCAACTGTGCCTGAATACCAACCTTATCCAACACTTGCCACAAGGCGGAACATGATCCGGCAGCATCCCCGTCCGGCGATATATGAGGTATAATAACCGCACTCAATTCCCGACCTGTAAGTCTCTCCTTTATTCTTTCTATGATTGCTTCGTACATTTTTGTATTATCTTTTCTGTATGAATTCCCGCAAAAATAGGAAAAAACTGCTTTTCTCATCTAAAATATGGAATTTAAATACTCACAAACCCAGAATTAGACGTAATATATCCGAGTTCCTAAGGAGAACATACCCCCTATTCGTTGCTTCTTCAGAGATCATCTTTTGCTCATTCGTTCCCTATTGTATAAGCTCTGTATGAACTTCGAATATTCTACGAATAATGGGTATGTTCTCTCTTGTATTACTACTTATTCTGTGATAGATCTCTTCTAATTTAATACCGACAAGTGAGGATGTGAAAAAACGAACGTTTAAACATATTACAAATATAGTCTATTTATTGATATTTTTGAAGGAATCTAATTTTTGTTTAATATTTTCATTTTCAATACACAGCAGTTATCAAAGTCTATTTTTGTAAATTATAATCTATCTCAAAGAATGTCAATCATTAAACGTTCCATTTATGATATAAAAAACAATCGTATAACTCCTTGTTAATTTGACACTTTAAAAGAATTCAATAATAGATATGCAGAATAGTTTCGTATCACATTTACCCGACAAAGACAAAGAAAAAACTTTTCGCTATTTATATGAGAAGTATGTGGTCCCCTTACGCTATTTTGCTATAAAATACATTAATAATCAATCAATTATTTCTGATATCGTTCAAGATGCATTTGTGCGTTTATGGGAAAAAATACTACAATTTAAAGATGAAAATGAGGCAAAAGCCTTTCTGTACAAAGTTGTACAAAACGCTTGTATCGACTTGATTCGTCATCAAGAAGTTGCCCAAAAATACGTTAAACACGTTATCTCCGAAAATACGGAAGAGAAATCATTTCTGGATAATATGCTGGAATCCGAAATATTCCAAGCCTTACGCACCGTATTTAATGAACTCCCACCCGCTTGTAAAGAAGTGTATTTACTCAGCTTGCAGGGGAAAAGCCATGAAGAAATTTCTCTACAAATGAATATCACTATCAATACCGTAAAGAAACACAAAAATAATGCGAATCATTACATGAGAGAAAGATTAAAATATTTACTCTCTATTTTAACGTGGATATAAAAAATCTCCTCGTAAAATTATAAAGAACATTACGAGGAGAATGATAAAAACACAACACTATTCTGATAACGCTTCTATCAACGCCTTATAGCTCCCTTGAGCTCCAGGTTTGGCATTTTCCATTGATTTCTTTGCATAAGCAATTGCTCTTGCTTTTTGTTCCGATGAAGAATTTTTCACTAAACGATGAAGTATTACATCCAAATTCAAACGAACCTTTGCATCTTGATTTGACGTCACTGTTTTCTCGTAAAAATCCAACATCTTGTCGTATTCCTTCTTATCATACATAGAAATAATTTTATGTAATAATGTCAAAGAATACTCTGGAGAGAACTGTGCGGAATTTACAAGTTTCCAAACCTGATCCATACTCTCTTTCGAAACAGCGCCTTTCAAATAATCGATAACCACGGGAAAAATAACTCTCTCAATCTTTTTATCTACCGCACTATCACCTACCTGCTTAGCAAACTCTTTCCGGTTATTGACCAAAAACTTAAATTCTGCATCAGAAACATGATTCACAAAATTGTCATACAAAGTCCAAGCCGATACACTATATGATTCTGGAACTTTCAACGTTGCCAAATAAGATTTAACCTCACCATCCACATTCTTAAGTTCTCCGGCATCAGACATTGTCTGAAAATAATCTGCCATCAACTCCACCGATCTATCCCCCGCCTCGTATTTACCTTTCAAAATATAATAAGGTATGTTTTGCTTCATACCCCTTTGTATTGCCTCCATGAACGCACGTGGGTCTCGACCTCCCAGAATCTTATAGATAATATTTCCATCTCCATTCAATAAAAACATGGTCGGGAAAGCGTTGACATCAAATTTTTTCTGTAAATCTATTCCTTCCCCTTTCTCCATATCCATTTTCAGGCTCACTAGATTCTGGTTAAAGAAATCACCAATAAACTTTTGCTTAAACACTTGATTGCTCATCATTTTACAAGGTCCACACCACGTGGTATAACAATCCATAAAAAGAAGTTTGCCTTGATCCTTGGCTTTTTTCAAAGCTTCCTCAAAAGAAGATTTCTCAAATTTTATCCCATCTGTATTTACCATATCATTTATAGCGGCCAGATAAAATTTCTTCGCCCCAGAAGTTTCAGCCCGTTGTTTTAAATACGTGACCACTCGTTCCTGTTCTTTTTTGTCCAGCTCCTTTATTTCCGGTAAAGTTAAATCTAAAACAACCAACGTCTGCTCCGGTAGTGAATCCAGTTTATGCTCAAAAACATCCATCATCTTGTCAAATTGCCCCTCACCCCGATACCTTGCAATTTCATACAGGGGATACACGTGATGATTCTCTGTGATTCCGGCTTTTTGCATATCAAGATAAATATTCAACAACTCCTCTCCATCATAAGCCTTTTTTCCGCTGGCATAAGGATAAATTTCCTGAAAATATAAACCGGCAATAATTCGATCTACTTTTTCTGCACCATTGGATTTCACAAAATCAGCTTTGTTTTCAACCATGTATTTAAACATCTCATCATTTACACTCTTTAACTGACGGGTAAAAAATTTCCAATACTCTTTTTTAGACCATTCCTTCTTTTTCAACTTGTTGAAAAGTTCTTCGATGATCTTTGCATACACCTCACCATCTTGATCTGCAACACTTAATATATCGGCATAATCACTCAAAAATTTAACACTCCGTTCTCCCGCCTCATATCTCTTGTTCATTCCAGCGAACGATGTTTTGGGATTTAATGCCTTCTCTAAAATCGCCTTGAATTCCGGGATCTGATACCCTCCCACAATCCGATGCACGATTTGGCCGTTTTCATCTAGAACCAGATAATGAGCTTGAAACCTGATACGATATTTTTCTGCCAACGGCCTTCCTTCCCGACTGGTTACGTCAATAAATAAATTCACGAAATGTTTATCCATCCAATCGGCAAACTCTTGATCGCTAAACACAAGCTTATTCATCGAATGACAAGGAATTGCCCAATCGGCAAAACAATTGAAAAATATCAATTTATGTTCCTCTTTCGCTCTTTTCAACGCTTCCTCAAAAGAATAAACATACTTCATTTTTACATCTGCCTTCGCGGCATCCCCGTACATACTTTGGGCAAAACTACCCAAAGCAAACATACATACAAGATTTAATACAATAACAAGTTTTTTCATGTGATTTCTTTTTACATTTTTATTCTTTAATACAACGAACACTATATGCTGCGGTCAAATCTGAAGTCCCACGCATAATCCGGTCCTCTTTCAAGAAAAACACTCTAGTGATCCCCAAATCGACCGTATCACGTTCCACTTTATGCGTCGATGACCAGAAATAAGCATTAACATCTCTATTATAGAAAGATCCTCCGTACATATACGCTCCATACAACCTCCCCCCGGCGTAAACAACGTCAAAGCCGATCCCGTCTTTCCCAACCTTCAATAAATTCCCCTCGTAATTTCCCCTCCATTCATCCAGCATTCCGATCTGAGAAACCGACATTCCCAGTGTTGCTTCCAATTTCTTCCAATCATCATCGGTAGGAAGTCTCCAACCTTCCGGTACAGCTTTCAAAGCCCCCTCATACGTGTATAAAAAACCAAATTTCTTCGAATACTGTCCATTCGTACTCTCGGCTTTGGCGAGACGCTGGTTCGCAACTTCCAATATTGCAGCCGGATAAAGATTATTATACATCCGTTTCAAAGAAGCTGTCGCTTCTGGAAAGGAAGTACCGTAATACGCTTCAAAATTTGAAAGACAATCTTCCGGAGTATAATATTCCATCCACATTTCAAGTAATTCTGCCAAAGTGAAGAAACCCACTGATCCCTCAAATTCACCCCTGTCAATACCCGCACGCACGGAATCAGCCCACGATTGGCTATTCACACGGATATCCTGTGATCTAATGTTTTCCTCTTCATAAGTGTAACATCCGTCCAAAGTGCCCTGTGGTAAACGGTATTTTAGGTTTTCTGCCATCCAAGTCTGTCCCCCGATTGTAATGCATTTATACGTGTTCATATCTCGTGCATCTTGAAAATTAGAAAAACTAATTTCCGGCTGAATCCAATCACGTTTATCATCATCCTGGCAAGCACAATACACAATAACACCCAGTAAAATTATAATTATCTTTTTCATACTTTCATTTTTTTACAATTCTACACCTAGTTCATCGGTGATAATTTTACATAGAATCTCGTATTTTTTCATGACCAAAGGAGAATCACCCCATAATTGCTCGAATTCTTCTTTTGAATGTTGCAATATCTCGGTGATATAACCGTTTAGATCATCTTCCATATTATCCGGAGACATTAGTGAAGTAAATCTACCAGCACTGACAAAACCGAATTGTCCGATTGCGGCCCGTACAGCAGCTCTGAATTCAGCTAATTCTTCGGGGGCCATCTCATTACATCCAAACCAACTGTCAGACAACGCAGCAGGGCTGAAACAATACCTGGGCCAAGTTGTTCCATCCACGTAATCATACCAATGAGGATCAAGCTCGCTCCACATGGGACCATACCAGACTTTATCCGACACATCATTAAAAGCGGCTAATAAATCCGTGTAATTCATAATCTTACTCTTAACCATTTCTTTCATCATCGTCTCCGGTAAAGTGATTATTTGAGAATCAGTCCAATCTCCGGTCATCAACACTGTCCGATAATTAATCGTGTAACTCCCTTTTTCGTAAATTTTCTCTTGATCTTGAGTATCAATTGTTTTTGCGGACTTGGTCACAAAAAAATTAAACGGCCAAAGAGGTTTTGCTGCTAACTTTAAATAATCTTCAATAATTCCCAAAGCCTTTAATTGTTCTTCTGGATCTGTCATGTACTCGTAAGTATACGTGAGGCGGTTGTACGATGTAAATCCCCAAGCTAAATCCAATGTCTCGTAACGATACACATCTTTCCCTGTCACATCCCTTTTGACAAAGATTTTCCCGATCGTATCGTTAAAATAAACCGGAACCCCGTATCTATCATATATTTCATACACACGATGCTTTATCGGATCCGAAGGATCATCTTTAATTTCGTACAAATTTTCAAGCTCGATTTGGGAAGTTAATCCATTCTCCTTTTCGCACCCCAAGATCAAAAGTGCCAAAATTAAATATATTGCATTTCTCATAACTTATTCATTATTTCTATACATCAATCTAACATACTCCCGATCTTCCCGGATATTATCAGGCATATCTTTATCAAACTCCAGTACGGCTTTAGGAATAGCGAAAACATATGCCGGATCATCTACATTCAACTGATAAACTTCCGCGTATTTAAATACACTTCTTCCATCCCAATCATAAAGCGCATACACTCGTTCTATAATCTTTTTAAACGGGCTCTTCTTACACACGGCATATCTTCTCAGATCCAACCAACGATGACCTTCCAAACAAAGTTCCTTTCTTCTCTCGACACGTACCTGCTCGATAATTTCATCGGCAGTATATACCACATCCTCGTAATCTTTAATTCGTTTACCCCGTAATCGATTCAACCAACCAGAAGCCGCCCCAGCATCTCCCAACATGGCACAAGCTTCCGCTGCATTTAAATAACCTTCTGCGGTGCGTAACGTGAAAATATCCGAAACATAAGAACGATGTTTCCCCATCTGATACTTACGATTTAAACCCAAGCTATCACTTTGCGTCGAACGGGTAAAATAAATGGTTTGCCGATAATCATTTTCATCATATAGTTTATACAAATCATTCGATACACAAAAATCACCCCCACTACCCGAAAATTCACACTGCAAATTCAAAGGACCTTGAGAAAACAATAACTCCGGACTTTTCTCCGATATAGCATACCCATCCGTATTTTCCGCAATACTGCTATAATCCAATAACGCCCCGTTTTGGGCCAATAACTTTTCTGCCGTACTTTTTGCATTTTCCCAATCTTGCATATACAAATACACCCGACTTAACAGTAACAAAGCTGCATCCTCTGATGCACGGTAGAAACTTTTCGTTTGCGGGCTTTCCGTGAAACAACGTACTGCCTCTTTCAAATCTTTTACAATCTGCTCGTACACCTTAGCTACCGAGGTACGGTCAAATTGAGTCTCTTTCTCTTTATCATGTTCCACATAGTACGTCAATTTCAGAGGAACACCGGGTTCCGTGGCAGCATTGTCCGGATCATATGCTTTTGCGTACAGATTTACTAGCATCAGGTAAAATTGAGCCCTCAGAAAATAACACTCACCCTGTACTCGGATAGCATCCTTTACCTCCTGTTCCGTATTCTGACTCACGTTGCCCAGCTCATGCAAAATAATATTCATGGAATTGATTCGCTGATACAAAGCATCCCAGTTACCATTATCACCGGACAAATTATCACCGGTGTGATTTCTACCGACTTCCATTTGCCAAGTTGTATACCCATAATACACTCCATCCATTTCTGTTCTGTTTTTTACCGCATTATAAGCAATCACGGTGTTAATATCATCATCCAGGATATTGAGTTGCCAACCGATGGAACCATTTCTTAAATATTCAATCTCCGAAGAAGGAATATACCCGTTCCCTAACAAAACTTCATTTAAATCCGACACCGTTTTCGGAACAACCAGATCTTGCGAATACTCGTCAAGAAAATTCCCACAACTGGAAAGTAGGATTAAAATAACAATATAAATAATACCTCTCATCTTCATATACATTAAAATGTTACGTTAAACTGAAACGTGTAGGAAGGACGCACGGACAAATTCGGTTTTGCAAACCCCGCTTGAGACGGGTCCTGTCCCTTTAGTTCTTTAGCTGATATGGTGAATAAATTCAACGCATTCAAACTAAGCGACAAATTAGAAAATGGTGTTTTCTTTAACCATTCCGGAGCAATATTATAACGTAATGTCATGGAAGAGCATTTCAAATAACTGCCGCTCACCACCCGCAGATCAGAATTGTCATACATATTCCAAACATTACTAGCGAAATTCTGAATATGAGATATAGATACCTGAGTCCCGGAAAAATGGGATATATATTTCATGTACTCGGGATCTGCCGGACTCATAATAACCGGAATATTCGTATACGATTCATCTCCGGGAGCCATCCAACGATTCAAAAACTCTTTCCTGACATTCATTTCCGAACTTACACCCGAAAGCACGGGAGAATATAACGGGAATAATCTTACTTTTGACCCGATACTGTAAGATAGGTTCATGGATAAAGACAAATTCTTATACGTGAAACTATTGGAGAAATTACCACTGAAAATCGGGTCTCTTTGCCCACTTTTTTTCATCGTCATTAAAACCGTTTCCTCCAACGTCTTGTATTTCAACAAATGCTGACGATCATTGTAATCATCAAACATCGGAGTCCCGTTGGAAGGATTCAATCCCAAAAACTTGTATGAATAAAAACTACCAACAGCAATTCCATCAACCAACGCCGTTCCATTCAGGTAATCAGCTAAAGTATAACTTTCTACTGATCCGGTTTTCACCTTGTTGAAATTCCCGGAATAATACGTGGAGAATTTCCATTGAAAATCTTTTGTTTTTACAGGTGTAGCCGATAAAGAAATGGAATACCCGCTATTATTCAAGTCTCCGCCATTCATAATATAAGAATGCCCACTAACACCGTTCACGGAAGACACTCTCACGGTTGTAAAGCAATCCGTTGTCTTTTTGGAATAAACAGAAAACTCCATACTTAACCGGGATTTAAAAAAGCCCACTTCAAGCCCTCCGTCCAGTTGTTGTGTTTCTTCCCAACGTAAATTAGGATTCGGATACCGTGCAATTGAAGACACGTTCTCGTTATATATAGGATCTATTGTCCCCTGTTTAATAATCAAATTCGGACTTTGATCCTCCAACATGTTTCCTTGGATACCGAAAGATCCTCTCAAACGAAGCTCACTGATAAACTCTACATTTCTCAATATATTTTCCTGCAGATTCCAACTCCCGGATACCGACCATACCGGCAAAAAGCGTTCATTACTACGACTACCAAATTTATTCGATGCATCAAAGCGCCCGTTCACGTTCAACGTAAAGTGATTCCTATAACTATAACTTAACACGAAATACCCGGAAATCTGGTGAGAAATCCCGTGACCGATGGAACGATGATTCTGATTCAACCATTCTTTATATTTGGGATAATCATCTAAATTCTGTAATTCATCTATAAACTGCAATCCCCGATCTTTCACAAAACCTCGGTTTTCATCGCTAATCTGTCGAGTTGTATTTCCGTTCAACTCAAATCCCCCCATCAACATCATCATATGCTGTTGATTCTCCCCGAATAATTTACGATAATCCACTTGAGTACGGAAAGTATACCCTTCCGTGATAGAATTCGTAGTCTTTAAAATCCCCCCGTAAGGTAAATAACAAGAACCAACAGTCCCGGTCATGGGCAACTCTTCGTATTCGGAATTTTTCCAACGAGCCACGTAATTCGTCTTTTCTCCCCACCATTGCTCCTGCAATGTACCACTCCTGTTATAATTTCCGGAAATCGATATATCCAATCCCGTGAAAGGAGTTATTTTAACATCAAGCATCGCCCCGATCGTGTTCCCATCGTACTCGTTAGAACTATTTTCAATTTCATTCAAAATATTATATCTAAACTTGTTACTATACTTGTTTACCCCCCCGTAAGCCACTTTGTCATAGTAATAAAGTGATCCGTCAGGATTAAAACAAGGTAGCGCACGTGTCGTATTATAAGCATAATCCATGGCATCAATCTCGCTCATCAAGTGATTTTTTTTCTGAACATTCCCGTTCATGGAGAAATTAGCCTTGATCATCTTTGAAAAGGTCATATCCAAATTCACACGGGCCGTGTAGCGATCCGTGTACGTAGTTTTAGATACCCCGTTTTCTCTGTTATAACCGACAGACACGTAATAACGAATATCATTGTTACCTCCCGACACCCCGAACGTGTGATCATGAGAATAGGTATCACGAGTCAAGATGTCAAACCAATCCGTATTCACTGTCTCGTACCACTTCACGTTTTCTACGAACTCATCATACGTGGATAACCCTTTATAATAGCTATTCAAAGCTCCTTCGTAACCGACCATGGTCATATCTGACGGGAATTGATAGTGCAAATCCGACAATTCCTTTCCAAATTGCACCCGCTGCTGCGAATTCATCAGGTTGATATTTCGGTCCGTATAACGGGGACGACGAGTATATTTAGAAGAATGGTTGTAAGAAAAACGAGCCGGTCCGATGGCTCCTTTTTTAGTCGTCACCACGATCACCCCGTTGGCAGCTCTCGTTCCGTAAAGAGCCGTGGCAGAAGCATCTTTCAACACGTCGATACGTTCGATGTCCTGCGGGTTTATCCCAGCGATAGCATTACCGATGATATTAATATAATCCGGGTTATTCAAATCATCATTACTCACGTTGACCGGATCATGCATAATAAAACCATCCAATACCCACAATGGCTCCCGGTTACCTAACAACGTGGAAGTACCTCTCACCCGTATTCTAGGAGTAGCTCCCACTTCACCCGAATTACTCATCAACACAAGTTCCGGAATCCGTCCTTCCAACGCTTGATCAATACTCGTCATACCGGGTGTTAATATATCCGACGCTTTAACGGAACTTACCGCACTGGTCAGATGCCTCTTATCAATATTCTGATACCCGGTAACCACCACTTCCTCCACCTCGGTTAAATCCTCTTCCATCTTCACGTCAATCTTCGTCTTGTTACCAACCTTTACATATTGGGTTTTCATTCCCATAAATGAAAAAATCAACGTACATTCCCCGTTTTTCGGAACACCGATCTTGTACTCACCATTGGCATTCGTTGCCATTCCCGTGGTCGTTCCCTTGATGAGCAAGGTGGCTCCCGGTAAAGGATTCCCCGAGGCATCAGTGACCACACCGGAAACATACTTCAAACTCTCGTCATCAATTTTTGTACTTTTCAGTTTAAGCACGATCGTGTTCCCGTTAATAGTGTACTCTAGTTCCGTGTCTTTCAAGCAATCGTCCAGCACCTGCCGAATTGTCGCATCTTTAAAAGCGACATCCCGTTGCCGGAAAGACTTCAGTTGAGGATCGCTATACACGAAATCGTAAACGGACACTCGCTTGATCTCGTTAATAACATCCTTCAAGGTAGCGTTCTTCAAACTGAATGATAACTTCATTTCTTGCGAGTAGACTCGCTGACAAAAAGGTGTCGTAAAAACCAGGAAAAGGAAAAATAAAAAACACCTCTTCCTTACAAGATTACAATTTTTCTTCATAACTTTGTAAATCAAATTTATAACTATTCGCCCCCTGTTTACCCAGAGGGAGATATAAAGTAGCGTTCCCGCGCTACTTTTTATTTTACAATAACTATATTATCCTCTATATCAAATTCCACACATCCCGTGTCTTCAAGCAGGTGAAGGACCTCGGCAAAAGCATCGTGTTTCTTTATATTCAGGGAAAACGGTATTAACCGAGCATCTTCCCGTTCATAACGAACGTCGAAATCGTACCATTTCCCTAAATCCTTCAGAATATTTTCCAGTGAACAATTATCAAACACTAACCGCCCGTCCTTCCAAGCCAAGAACAAATTCACGTTTACCTCCTGCACGTCCATCTTTGACGTTTCCTTGTCAAAAGAGGCCTGCATACCCGGGGTAAGAACTATTCCACTCCCTTTGTTTTCCACGCTCACTTTTCCCTTTTTGAGCGTGGTCCGAATACATGTCTCGTCCTGGTAAGCACGTACTCCGAATTCCGTTCCTAGAACCCGTACGTCTAATGAATTAGCCTCCACAATAAAAGGTTTACTCGTGTCTCTTTTCACGTCAAAATAAGCCTCTCCTTTCAAAAAAACCCGCCTGTCATTCCCTCTGAATTTGACCGGATACATCAACTCCGATTCCGCATTCAGATAAACCGTCGTTCCATCGGACAATACCAACACATATTCCCCTCCCCGTGGTATCTTCATCGTGTGATACTCGATAACCGTATCAACACTTCCTTTCGTGTAAGTCAACACGTCTTCATCCGCAGAAAGAGCCATCTTCATGGACACCAATGCGGCCAGTGAAACGGAATCCTTCAAATTAATCGTGGTCCCGTCCCCCATAACCAATATCGCTTGTGGTTCGATTTTCTTTACCCGGTGGGCTTTAGCCACCAAAGAATCATCGGGTAACAAGGAATCCCTCTCTCCCAACACCCAGATTCCTCCAACCAACAGGGCCACAACCAGTATCGCCGCATACGGTAGCAACCGTTTTAAGACCAAACGGTAACTTCCTATCGTTTTCCCACGGATCAACTTCCATTCGTTTTCCATCTCTTCGTTTGTCATCTCGCAGACCTTCAAACTCTCTTCAAAATGAACTCGGGAAGTCATTCTTTGAAAAAGGACCTCATTCTCGGGGAAACTTTCCCGCCATTCGAGTAACTCTCTTTGCCCCTCATCGTCCAATATCCCCTGTACTTGGCGGACAATTAACTGTACGATATATTCTCTTGTTTTCAATGTCATTTTCGTGCTTTTAATACCAAAACGGGAACCACCCCGTTTGGTGTAATAAGAAAATGCCACTTTTTTCAAAAAAAAATCACATGATGAGTTATTTATTTCTTAATCATCTATTAATCAATACATACATATGTCGCAAGAACGAACAAAAATATGAAGTTGGTTGACTTATACAGGAACTTTCCTTCGGGAATAAAATATGCTTCCGATCTTTTCTGCTTAAAGTATTTCTTAGTGTTTTACAAAAAGAGCGTCCAACTTTAAACCTGTTGAACGCTCTTTTTATTCTAAATCCTAAATTTTACAATCTAAATTTCCCCTCTATTCCCACTCAATCGTGGCTGGTGGTTTTGAGCTGATGTCATAAACAACGCGGTTAATTCCCCGGACGTTATTAATAATCTTGTTAGACACTTTTGCCAAGAATTCGTATGGCAGGTGACACCAATCGGCTGTCATCCCGTCCGTTGACTCCACTGCACGCAGGGCTACCACACTTTCGTAAGTACGCTCGTCTCCCATTACCCCGACACTCTTAATCGGCAGCAAGATGGTTCCAGCTTGCCATACTTTATCGTACAGACCTTCTTCTTGAAGCATGGAAATATAAATGTAGTCAGCCTCCTGCAATAATCTCACTTTCTCTTTCGTGATTTCACCCAAAATACGGATAGCCAAACCCGGTCCCGGGAAAGGATGACGTTTTAAGAACTTATCCGCTAAACCGAGGCTCTTACCCACACGACGAACTTCATCCTTGAATAACAGACGTAAAGGTTCCACGATCTTCAGTTTCATGTAATCGGGTAAACCTCCCACGTTATGATGTGACTTGATGGTCTGTGACGGTCCATTTACTGACGATGATTCAATCACATCCGGGTAAATCGTACCTTGCCCCAACCATTTTGCATCTTTCACTTTATGCGACTCTTCGTCGAACACGTCCACGAATGTTGCTCCAATAACCTTACGTTTCTTCTCGGGATCTTCGATACCTGCCAAACGGGAAAGGAAAAGATCTCCCGCATCCACACCGATCACGTTCAAGCCGAGTTCCTTGTAATTCTCAAGTACATCCGAGAATTCGTTTTTCCGCAACAAACCATTGTCCACGAAAATACAAGTCAAATTCTTACCGATAGCCCGGTGTAATAACATAGCGGCAACGGTGGAATCTACCCCCCCTGATAAACCAAGAATCACCCGGTCTTCGCCAATCTTCTCCTTTAATTCGGCAACCGTAGTTTCGATAAAAGAATCCGGTGTCCAGTCCTGTTTACAACCACAGATGTCCACCACGAAATTCTTCAACAAAGCGGTTCCTTCCGTGCTGTGGTACACCTCCGGGTGAAATTGAATACCGAAAGTTTCTTCTCCCCCGACACGGTAAGCGGCATTCTCCACGTCAGGCGTGCTAGCAACCACCGTGTAATGCGAGGGTAACACCTCTATCGTGTCACCGTGAGACATCCACACTTGTGAATGTTGGCTGATATTTTTGAACAACGGGCAGGAATTATCAACAAATGATAAATTCGCCCGACCGTACTCTCTTTTGTTCGAGGCCTTGACTTCACCCCCGAAATAATGGGCCAAATACTGAGCTCCGTAACATACTCCCAGCAACGGTAATTTTCCTTTTATAGAAGACAAATCCGGTTGTGGGGCCTTCTCGTCACGCACGGAAAAAGGACTTCCCGAAAGGATCACACCTTTCACGGACGCATCAAGTGCAGGGTAGTGATTGAAAGGGTAAATCTCGCAATAGACATTCAGTTCCCGCACGCGTCTCGCTATCAACTGCGTGTACTGTGAACCGAAATCCAGTATTAGAATTTTCTCTTGCATGTGAATCGCTTATTTATTTTCGGGCAAAGATACGGTTTTTTCGTCGGAACTTAAAAAAAGTCCTGACGAAAAAGTTACAGGTTACAAGCCAACGTAACCTTAAATCCCCATAAACCGTAATTCACTTGCACTTTACAATTTTAACCTGTAACCTGCTAACTTGTAACTTTTATTCTTATGCACAACACGAGAGATAGTTTTGGCTCTAAATTCGGGGCAATAGCTGCCCTAGCTGGTTCTGCGGTCGGCTTGGGAAATATCTGGAAATTTCCCTACGAGGTGGGGAATAATGGCGGGGGTGCCTTTCTTCTGGTATACATATTTTTCACGGTAGCCATAGGATTACCGGTAATGCTTTCGGAATTTGCTCTAGGACGCTATTCCGGAAGAAACGCTTTCGGAACCTTCGACCGACTGGAACCCAAAACAGCCTGGCGTTATTTCGGGGTACTGGTTCTTCTTGCAGCCACGATGATTCTCTCCTTTTACGGGACGATTGCCGGATGGACATTGGAATATGTCTTTAAATCTTTCACCTTCTCTTTTCATGCCAATACCAATGTTAACTTGAATTCCATGTTTTCGGACTTTATCACGAATCCCTATAAACCCGTGTTCTGGCAAATCGTGTTCATGGCACTCACCGGATTTATCGTGCTAGCAGGAGTAAAAAAAGGTATCGAACGATACACCAAACTCATGATGCCCCTCCTTTTCGTGCTTATCGTAATACTCGGAATCCGGGCATGTACGCTGGACGGGGCCATGGAAGGGATAAAATTTCTTTTCTTACCCAAGTTCTCAGAACTTACTTCGCAGGGAGTACTTTCTGCTCTGGGACAAGCCTTTTTCTCCTTGTCAATTGGCATGGGGGTTCTCTTGACTTACGCCTCTTACATCAAAAAAGATGAAAACCTGACTTCTATATCCTTGCAAGTGATTTGCGCAGACACGTTGATCGCCGTGTTGGCAGGAATTGCCATATTTCCCGCCGTGTTCGCCTTCAACATTGCACCGGATTCCGGACCGGGCCTTGTATTCCTCACGTTGCCACAAGTGTTCCAAAGCATGGCTTTCGGGCAACTATGGGCGATTCTTTTCTTTCTCCTGCTAACTATGGCCGCTCTCACGTCCTCTATTTCACTTCTGGAAGTAATCGTTGCCTTTTTCGTGGAAGAAAAACATATCAGCCGCCGCAAAGCGACTGTCATATCCACAGTAATTGTCACGATCTTCGGGATTTTATGCACACTTTCTTTTGGGCCGTTAAAAGAAGTCCATATCGGCAACTTGTCGATCTTCGGGATATTTGATTACATTAGTTCCAACATACTGCTGCCCGTGGGTGGAATCTTGATTTCTATTTACGTGGGATGGAGATTCGACCGCCGTTTACTAGAAACGGAATTAACCAATAATGGAGAATTGAAACTAGGATTACTGAAACTGTTGATATTCGTCCTAAAATATGTAGCACCCCTGTTTATCCTCGTGATACTATTACACTCACTAGGACTATTCTGATTATTTGTAGTTTCCTAAAATTGGTTTACTAGATTTGACATTCAATAAATTGTAAAAAAC
>OHAO01000249.1_pt1 | contig 39621 bp, 36 predicted proteins | sample 1577151 | NCBI WGS metagenome assembly OHAO01 (sample SAMEA3541585, study PRJEB24748) | human gut metagenome | biome: human gut; feature: human-associated habitat; material: faeces | place: China | collected 2012 | reverse complement strand
CACGCGCTGCGCAATGTAAGTGCGGTGTACATGGCTTCGCCATGAATCCCTGCGATTCGTCACCGTTTTCAACCGCGCCTTACTACTGTGAGGCGCGAGTGACGTTACATTGGGCGGCAGACTGCGTACCGAATGCGGCATTGCTTCGCTCGCCGCATTGATGAGTGCACCGTTAGACGGGAGTTACTGCGCACTTCTACAAGATCAGCAGAGCGGCACCCGCAAGGGGTGTACCGCATCCGTAAGGCGGCAAAGCCGCCAACGGCTGCGCAACAGCGGATAATAGGAGAAAGTCAAATCGTCTAGCAACCCCAAACGCGGCAACGCCGCGCTATGGGAAGTGCAGTCGGCAAGCATTGCAGCTCTTCGAGCTGCTTGCTCGCAATGTCAAAGCCTTTCTCTTGGGGTTCCAAAGGGGATATTCTCTTTTGCGAAAGAGAATATCCCCTTTGATTCGTGCAGCGCCAAAGGCGCTGCCTTCCCCCCGCCCCCCTGCACAGTGCAGGGACAAAAGCAGCGCTGTCGCGCTGCATCCCCCTCGCACCCGTGCGAGAACATGGCACTATGTACTATTTCTTTTTAGGGTAAGGAGCCCGCTCCTCCGTGAGCCCCACAAGATAATCCACACTCGTGTGGTAAAACCGTGCGAGCCTGATGAGCACGTCGCTCGGGACGTCGCGCTTGCCGGTCTCGTAGTTGGAATAGCAGACCTGCGAGCAGCTCAGATAGTCCGCCAAGCTCTTTTGCGTCAGGTCGCTGTCCTCTCTCAAGTCTCGAATGCGTCGATACATTTTGCTTCACTCCATCCAGAATTCGTGTTTAGATTCTGTAAAGAAGTATACGTAAAACAAAATGTTATATTGTGCTATATAACAAAACGTTATATAATTTTTAGAGGGTGGTTCCATGACGGACTACAAGGCAATGTATCTGCTCCTCTTCAACGCCGTGACTGACGCGCTGGAGAAAATGCACAGGCAGAACTATGGCGAGGCCAGCGCACTGCTGATCGCCGCGCAGCAGAAGGCCGAAGAGCTCTACATGGACTCGGACGGCGAATAACACTTGAACAACGTAAAAACGGAGAGGCAATGCCTCTCCGTTTTCTCGTTCTGCTGTTTTTACCGGTCGAGCCCCGTATCGAGCCAGCCGGGCTTTTCCTGCTCGACGGGCGGCTCTGTGGTCGTGCCGGGGTCTGTCACGCCGGGGTCAGTGGTCCCGGGATCGGTCGTGGTGCCCGGGTCAGTCGTGGTACCGGGGTCGACGGGCGTTGTCGGGTCGGTCGGCGTGGTCGTGCCGGGATCGACAGGTGTGGTCGTCCCTGGGTCCACCGGCGTGGTCGCCGCGGACTTGCCGACGAGCACGATGCGGTTGCGCGCCTTATAGTTGCTGCTGGCCTCGAACGTGGACGAAATGAGCTTGCCATCACCGGAGTAGACGTTGCGGTACGTCTTGACCTTGTAGCCGGTGTAGGCGGTCTGCTCGACCTTGCGCTCGCCGGGGGCGAGCTCGTCCGTCTCGACGATCTCCTCCGTGAACGGGATGGTCTCAAGCACTTCGGTCTTGATCTTCACGTAGCTGTCGTCGACCTTCGTGCCGCGCAGCGTGACCTTGAGATAGTTCTTGCCGCCGCTGGTGTAATATTCGGCGATGACCTTAATGGGGTACATCGTGTTGTTGCGGAACTCGAACTCGGGCCCGCCCTGTGCGACCGTCGCGTCAAGGCCAAGGCCGATGTAGTCGGACGCGAAGCCGTGGTTCGTGCGCTGCACGATCTCAAGGTTGGCGTAGAGCGCCGCAGCGTAGAGCGTGGAGCTCGCCTGGCACGCGCCGCCGCCGACCATATCGACGGTCTTGCCCTGCAAGTAACCGGGCGCGGTGCTGTAGCCGTTCGCCGCCGTGAAGGGCGTGACGAGCGGGCCGTATTTCATCGTTTCACCGGAGTTTAATATGTAGCCGTTGATGCGCGAGGCCGTCAGCTTGACGTTCGCGCGGCGGCCGGACGCGCCGCCAACCTTCGTGGTGTAGGTACTCAGCACATCGCGGAACAGGACCTTTTGGAGCTGCTCTGCCGTGACGTCCGGCGTCTCGACCGTGGCGTTCGGCAACTCGACCGTCTCCCCCGCCGCCGCGGCGTTGTAGGCGGATTCAAGGTCAGAAAGCGTGAATTCCACACCCGCGTGGCCAGGCGTGACCGCGCCGGTCTCCTTATCATACGTCGCGTTGACCTTCTGGCCGATGACAGCCTCGCGCTGCGCGCTCAGGTCAACCTCCTGCGCGGGGATGATGTCGTAAACGCCGCCCTCGCTCGCGGGCTGGAGCACGATCTCGGACGGGTCGCCGCCGCTCAAATACGCGCCGTTTAAGTACACGCCGATCTGGTCTCTCGCGGTGTCGGTCGTCACGCGGCCGTCCTGCGGCTTCGTCACGCTGACCTTGCCATCCTCTGTCACGTTGATGGCAAACTCCACGGGGTCGCAGTTGATGCTGTCGCACACCGTGTCGACAAGGTTCTCCATCAAATCGGGCGAGTAGGCTGCGCCGACCACCTGTGCGGCGTCCTGCGGCTTGAAGAGCGCGCGCAGGTACTTTGCGCCCGCGGTCAGAAAGCTGTCGTTGCAGCCGTAGACATTATAGATGTGCTTGGCAAGTCCGTCGAAGTCGACATACTCCGGCATCGCGTCGAGCGATACGTGCGCGACCTCCGTGCCGTCGGGCAGGACGAAGTCGACGCCCGCGCCCTTCGCCTGCGCCACGCTCGCTTTGAGCTGCTCGGCGACCTGCTGCTCGGTCATCCCACCGTAGTTGGTATCGCCCATCATCACGTTGGGATAAATTTTATGGCTGGCCGATGCCCACGCGCCAAGGCCCAAGTACGCCACCACGAGCACACCTGCGACGATGCCGACGACCTTGCCGGTCTTCCCCGATGTTTCACGTGGAACGCGCGGCGGCTTCTCAGCGCGGGGCGCTTTGGGCGCCTTCGCGGCCTTTTCCGGCTGCATCAGGCGCTTGCCGCCCTTTCTTCTCTTCTTTTCCTCAAAGGCGCCGTTCATTTCATCCATGCTGGCTCCTCCTGTTTCTTCCGATCTTCCGGACAGGGACTTCCCTGCCAGTCGTTCCAGTATATCACAGTTTATGAGAAAAAGAATCACAATTTGGTGACAATTTTGCAGGATTATCCGGCCTCTTTTGCACGTTTCGGGATGCGGATGGTCAAAAGGATGCCATCGTCCGTGTCCTCGCGCTGCATGTCGGCCTCGACGCCCGCGCGCTGCATCAATCCGAGCGAGTGGCGGATGGTGTTCAAAAAGATGCGCACATCCTTGACGATGTAGGTCGGCAGGCGCGGCGGGGGCGTTTTCTGCTTGAGCTTCAAAAGCTCTTCGATGTACGCCTCGCTCTGCGCGACGTTGTAGCCGCGTGCGGCGATAACTTGCAAGGCTTTGAGGCGGTCTTCCTCGTCCGTCAGGCGCAGCAGCGCCCGTGCGTGCCGCTCGGAGAGGTCATGCTCGCGCAGAAGGCGCACACAGTCGGGCGACAGGCGCAGCAGCCGCAGTTTGTTCGCGATGGCGGACTGGGACTTCCCCAGTCTTTCCGCCGCCTGCTCCTGCGAAAGGCCGTAGGTCGCGATCAGCCGCGCGATGGCCGCAGCCTCTTCCAAGTAGTGCAGGTCGCGGCGCTGAAGGTTTTCGATCAGCGCGAGCAGTGCGCTCTCCTCCTCGCTTGAGCGCGCGAGCAGGCACGGCACCTCGCGCAGCCCCGCGAGCTTTGCCGCGCGCAGACGTCTCTCCCCCGCGATGAGCTCATAGCCCTCGTCCGTGCGGCGGACAGTCAGCGGTTGGAGGATGCCATAGCGGCGGATGCTGTCGCTCAGCGAGCGCAGCGAGGCCTCGTCAAACTCGATGCGCGGCTGGTTGGGGTTCGGGCGCAGCGCGTCGATGGGCAGATCGAGCACGCGGCGCGGGAGCAGCGGCTTTCTTGCGGACATTTCCATGGATTTCCCCTCCTTTTTCTCCACTTTTAGCACAAAAAGTGTGCAAAATCGGGCGAAAGTCGGCGGAGAGATCAAAAAATTCGCACCTTGCGGTGCGAATTTTCATTTTCTCTTTATTTCCCGTCATGCTTGACGTGGATGCGGCTGATTGCGCGGGCGATGCGGGCATTGGCAATGGCCTGCTCCTGCGCGCTGCGCTTCGCCTTGAGCTCGGCGCGCGCCTCGGCGGCCATTTCCTCGGCGCGGTGGAGGTCGATCTCCTCCGGCCGCTCGATCGTGTCCACCAGCACGAGCGCCTCGCCGTGCTCCATCTTGAGCACGCCCTCGGACACGGCGGCGATCTGCTCGACGCCGTCGGCGTCCCGCAGCGCCAGCTTGCCGGGAACGATGGCGAGCACGATATCCTCGTGCTGCGCCATCAGGCCGTACATGCCGTCGATGCTCGGCACGGTGAGCGATGTGCACGCCCCGTCAAAAAACGTGCGCTCGGGCGCGAGGACGCGGAGAGGAAAGGTCTTCATCACGCTTCCCCGCTTTCCATCTTCTTCGCCTTGGCGAGCGCGTCGTCAAGCGTGCCGACGTTGTAGAACGCCATCTCGGGATAGCCGTCCATCTCGCCGGAGAGAATGGCTTCAAAGCCGCGGAGTGTTTCCTCAAGCGGCACATAGACGCCCGGAAGGCCCGTGAACTTTTCGGCCACGAACGTCGGCTGGGCCAAAAAGCGCTGGATCTTTCTCGCGCGGTTGACCGTCACCTTGTCCGTGTCGCTCAGCTCCTCCATGCCGAGGATGGCGATGATATCCTGCAATTCGCGGTATTTCTGCAAGGTCGCCTGCACGCTGCGCGCGATGCGGTAGTGCCGCTCGCCCACGATATCCTCTTCCAGAATGCGGGAGGACGATTCGAGCGGGTCGACCGCGGGATATAAGCCCTGTTCGGCGATCTTACGGCTCAAAACCGTCGTCGCGTCGAGGTGGGTGAACGTCGTCGCTGGGGCAGGGTCGGTCAGATCGTCCGCGGGGACGTAGACCGCCTGCACGGACGTGATCGAGCCTCTCTTGGTCGAGGTGATGCGCTCCTGCAGCTCGCCCATTTCGTTGGCGAGCGTCGGCTGGTAGCCGACGGCGGAGGGCATGCGGCCAAGCAGGGTCGAGACCTCGCTGCCCGCCTGCACAAAGCGGAAAATATTGTCGATGAACAGCAGCACGTCGCGCTGCTCCTCGTCGCGGAAGTATTCGGCCATCGTAAGGCCTGTCAGCGCCACGCGCATACGAACGCCGGGCGCTTCGTTCATCTGGCCGAAGACGAGCGCGGTCTTGTCGATCACACCGCTCTCGTGCATCTCGTTCCAGAGGTCGTTGCCCTCGCGGCTGCGCTCGCCGACGCCGGTGAAGATCGAATAGCCGCCGTGCTCGACGGCGATGTTGTGGATAAGCTCCTGAATGAGCACCGTTTTACCGACGCCCGCGCCGCCGAACAGGCCGATCTTGCCGCCGCGCGGATAGGGCTCCAAAAGGTCGATGACCTTGATGCCGGTCTCCAAGATCTCAACGCTCGGGCTCTGCTCGTCGAAGGCGGGGGGCTTTCTGTGGATGCTGCGGCGCGGCTCCGCGCCGCCGATCGGCGCGCCGCCGTCGATGGTATCGCCAAAGACGTTGAAAAGCCGCCCGAGCGTCGCCTTGCCGACGGGCACGCGAAGGCCGCTGCCTTCGCCCGTGACAGTCATGCCGCGGCTGAGGCCCTCGCTGCCGGAGAGCATGATGCAGCGCACCGTTTCGGCGCTCAAATGCTGCTCCACCTCCATCACAAGGCGCTTGCCGTTCAGCTCGACGGACAGCGCCTCGCGGATGCGCGGCAGCTCGCCGTGCGGGAAGCGCACGTCCACCACGCTGCCCGATACCTGAATGATCTTACCTGTGCGCATGCTGCGCCTCCTTCTTCATGTGGTTCTTCTTGCTGCGCGCGCCGGCGGAGACCTCCGTGATCTCGCTCGTGATGGCGCCCTGCCGCTCGTGGTTGTACTCGAGCTGCAACTCGCGCAGCATGTCGTCCTCGTTCTGGTTGGCCGAGTCCATGGCAGAGGCGCGCGCGTTCTGCTCGGCGCAAAAGCTGTCGACCATCGCCGAGTACAAAAAGCCCGTGATGTACGCCGGCACGACCCTGGCGAGCACCTCCTCTGCCGAGGGCTCAAAGCGGATGGGCTTTTCCACCCCTTCCTCTTTGGCAAAGTGCTCATCCTCCAGCGGCAGCAAGCGCACGGTGCGCACGTCCATGTCCACGCCGTTGCCAAGGTCGGTGTAGATGATAAAGAGCTTGGAGATCTCGCCCCGGTCGAAGAGATCCAAAAGCTTCGCCGTGATCTCTCGCGCGCGGCGGAGCGTGGGGCTCTGCGCATCGTAGAGGAAGCTCTTTTCCACCGGCACGCCGTGGCCGGAGAAGAAGTGCCGCCCGTTGCCGCCCACCACAAAAAGGCGGCTGTCGGGGTGCTTTTCAAGGCGCTTCATCGTCTCCTGAATGACATTTTGGTTGTAGGCGCCCGCAAGGCCGCGGTCCGCCGTCACCACAAGATAGGCGTACGTTCCCGGCTGGGCCAGATCGTCCGCCTTGCCCCGGTAGAGGTACGGGCTCTCGATCTCGCCCGCGTGCTGGAAGATCTGCTCGATCTGCGTCGAGACCGCGTCGAAAAACGGGCGCGTCTTGGCAAGGTCTTCTTTCGCCCGCCGCATCTTGGTCGAAGCGATGAGGTACATCGCGTTCGTCACCTTCTGCGTGCTTTGGATGCTCGCGATGTGCTCGCGGATCTCCTTCATGCTCGCCATGTACCTGTCACCTCACTTTTTATTTGGAAAAATAGCTTTGCACAAATTCCTTTGCCAGTTCGATGATCTGCGACTGCTGATCGTCGCTGAGCTGGCCGGTCTGCTCGATGGTATTGCACAGCGCGCTCTGCGTCTCGCCAAAGTGCTGCAAGAGCGCGGGGATAAACGCGTCAAGCTGCTCTGGCACGATCTCCTGAAAAACATGGTTCAGCCCCGCGACGAGCAGGATGACCTGCTCATACTGCTTGTAGGGGTGGAACTGCTTCTGCCGCAGCATGCGCATCAAGCCCTGACCGTAGGATAAAAGCTTTGCCGTCGACTCGTCAAGGTCGCTTGCAAACTGCGTGAACGACTCCATCTCGCGGTACTGCGAAAGGTCGAGGCGGATGGTCTTGGCTGCCTTTTTCATCGCCTTGGTCTGCGCGTCGCCGCCCACGCGGGACACGGACAGGCCCACATTCACCGCCGGACGCTGGCCGGAGAAAAATAGGCGCGTTTCCAGAATGAGCTGACCGTCGGTGATGGAAATGACGTTCGTCGGGATATAGGCTGACACGTCGCCGGACTGCGTCTCGATGATCGGCAGCGCCGTGATGCTGCCGCCGCCCTTCTCCTCGCTCAGATGCGCCGCGCGCTCGAGCAGGCGGGAGTGCAGATAGAACACGTCGCCCGGATACGCCTCGCGGCCCGGGGAGCGCTCCAAAAGAAGGCTCATCGCGCGGTACGCGATGGCGTGCTTGGAAAGATCGTCGTAGACGATCAGCACGTCGCGGCCCTTATTCATAAAGTATTCGCCCATGGCGCAGCCCGCGTAGGGCGCAATGTACTGTAACGGCGCGGGATCGCTCGCCGTGGCGTTGACGATGATCGTATAATCCATCGCCCTGTGCGTTTCCAGCGTCTTTTTGAGCTGGGCGACGGAGCTCGCCTTCTGTCCGATGGCGACATAGATGCAGATGACATCCTTGCCCTTCTGGTTGACGATGGTGTCGAGGGCGATAGCGGTCTTGCCGGTCTGGCGGTCGCCGATGATGAGCTCGCGCTGGCCGCGGCCGATGGGGAACATCGAGTCGACGGTCAGAATGCCCGTCTCAAGCGGCGTGTCGACGCTCTGGCGGTCGATGATACCGGGAGCGGGACTCTCCACTGCGCGGTAGCCGTCGGCGCGGATGTCTCCCCCGCCGTCGATGGGCACGCCGAGCGCGTTGACCACGCGGCCGAGGAATCCCTCGCCCACGGGAACACCCGCCGTGCGTCCGGTGCGGCGGACCGTGCTGCCCGCGCAGACGCTCGCGTCGTCGTCAAAGAGGATGCAGCCGACGCTGTCCTCGGATAAGTCCTGCACCATGCCGCGCACGCCGCCGTCGAAAAGCAGCACCTCGCCATAGGCGGCGCCCTCCAGCCCGTCCACGCGGGCAATGCCGTCGCCGACGGTCAGAACGATGCCGACCTCCTGTGCCATGGCCTGCGGCGTCCACGAGAGCACCGTCTCCTTCAGCAGCGGGATGACGTCGCCCTGCGTGGCGGCGAGCTTTTCGAGCGCGTCCTTGAACTGGCTCAGGCGTCCGCCCGCGCTCCAGTCGTAGACCTCCGCGCCCACCTCGAGGCGGAAACCGCCGGGGTAGTCATCACTCTTTTGCCAGGTAAGCGTCGTGCCCTCGCCGTACTTTTCGGTGAGGAAGGCCAGAAATCGCTTCTCCTGCTCCTGCGACGGACGCGCGGCAGAGAGCAGTACGGCCTCTAAATGCTCCGTGCGCTCAGCCATTGTCCTTGCGCTCCTCCGCCGTGTCCAGGAACTTGTCGTAAGCGTCCGACGTGCTGGAGAGCACCAGCTTTTCCGCCGCGGCGCTCATCAGCTCGGAAATTTCGCCCTTGGCCTGCTCCATCACGCGCTCATGCTCGCGCGCGGCATCTTCCCGCGCCTTGCGCACGATCTCGCCCGCCTGCTGCTCGGCCTGCGCGCGGCGCTCGTCCACCGCGTGCTGCAAGGCTTCGTTCGCCTCGCGCTGGCGGCGTGCGATCTCCTCGTCGGCGCTCTTGAGCTGCGCTTCATAGCCGGCCTTCGTCTTCTCGGCCTCGGCAAGCACGGCCTTGGCGTCCTCGTCCATCTTCTCATAGTGCGCCTTGCGGCTGTCCATAAAGCTCTTCACAGGCTTGTAGAGCAGAAAATACATAGCGCCGAACAGGATGACAAAGTTCAGCGCATGCAGCAAAATTTGCTGCAAATTGATATTAAGCGGCATTCAAAAGCCCCTCCTTTTTGGGAGTGTTCTTCATCAAAGGACGAAGATAATGAGGATCGCCACGATCAGGGCGTAAATGATGACCGTCTCGATAAACACAAGGCCCATCATCATCGTGGTTCTGATCTGACTTGTGGCTTCGGGCTGGCGGGCCATGGCCTCGCTCGACTTGCCGACGGCAATGCCCATGGCCAGCGCGCCGCCAAGGCACGCAATGCCGATCATCACGCCCGAGCCCATCGCCTTGGCGGAGGTCACGTCGTTGTCGTTGCTGCCGGCCGTGACGCTCACGGTCTCAGTCACGTTGCTGTCGCTCCCGCTTTCGTTTGCGGCGAGGGCCGGGATGGTGCAGATCATCAGCGCGCACAGCAGCATCATCAGCGCTGCAAATTTCTTCATCGTTTTCATGGCAAATTTACCTCTTTCTTCAGGCAGCCGTTTCGCTGCGGGATTTTTTTACCTTTTTTGCCTTGGGCTTTTTCTCGTGCTTTTCGGTCGATTCGCCGTAGAACGTCGACACCAGCATCGTTAAAACATACGCCTGGATCAGCGCGTGCAGCAGCGTGAACATCACGCCCACGATGACCGGCAGCACATAGGAAAGCGCCGCGTAGTAATACACAAGCTCCGTCACGAGCGCACCGGAAAGCAGCGCGCCGAAGAGTCGAAAGCTCATCGAGATCGGCAGCGAGAAATCCTTGAGCGCGTGCAGAAATCCCCTCACGCCCGCGGCGATCAGTCCGCCGAAGAGGATCACGCCGTAGCTCATCACGCCCAGCGCGATCGCCCCGTTGATATCGGACAGCGGCGCGGGCAGGCTGACGGCGTGGCCTGATGTGGTCACCACCTGAATGCCGAGCAGCTCAAAGAGCGTGCTGACAAAGATGTAAACACCGGCGGTGAAGATGTACGCCCGCAGGAATTTATTGCGGTGCGGGCTGCTGCCCTCGGCCAGGCCGTCGAACATGCCGACGATCTGCTCTAAAACGAGCTGGAACCTGCCGGGCACATATTTGAATTTTGGGATCACAAAAAGCCGGCACACAAGGGCGAATACTATTAAAATACCCGTCACAATGTAGGCGGAGATGAGCCCCGGGTTCACCTCGATCAGGCCAAACAGGCTCACCTTGTTCTGCTCGTGCAGCACCGCGTCACGCATGACCTCCTGGATCGGTTCGCTCTCGCCGCCTGACGGCGTGAGCAAACATCCGGCCAGCAGCGCCAGCACGATCACGGCGAACACGATCAGCCTGCGCGTTCGCTTTTTCTTATCCACGCGCCCTACCCCCTTTTGTTTCTATCATCCAATTTCTGCTTGGGATGCAGCACTTATTTATACCACCTGCACGCAGGAAATGCAAGTCTTCCTTCATGATCAACCGCCGCTTTACAGCATCTTTTCGTCTTCTTAACAGAGCCCTGACCCCTCCCCTTTTTCTTCAATAAATAGAGCAGCGGAAGGAGACAGTGCTGCCCCCTTCCGCCGCTCTATTCCACTTTTCTCGTTATCGTCACAATACGAAGATGATCAGGATGGCTATGATCAGCGCATAGATGATGACCGTCTCGATAAAGACAAGACCCATCATCATCGACGTGCGGATCTGCCCCGCCGCCTCGGGCTGTTCGGCCATGTTGTTCGCCGCCTTCGCGACCGAATGCGCCATGCCCAGCGCGCCGCCAAAGCACGCCACGCCGATGAGCGCCGCCACCGCCCAGATCTTGCGCAGCTTGACGGTTTTTTCGTTCCCTCCCACTTCGGCAGACTCTTCCACCTCACTCAGCGTTTCCGGGGGCTCCACGTTTTGCTCCCCGCCCGCGGCGGCCAGCGCCGGGACCGTCAGCGCACACAGCAACGCCAGCACGGCAAACAGCGACCAAATTCGTTTCATCATTCGACTCCTTAACGCAAAAATGCAGTTTCTTTGCGAAATATTTATAAAGACTATATACCACCCGTGCGCCGATGGCAAGTCTTTTTATAAAAAGCACAAAAAGTAGGATCCTCTCCCTTAATTTTTCGTTTTTTCTTTCTCTTGAGAGTAGCATTTTCCGCGCGTTTCTGCTATCGTGTAGAAAAACAAATCACGTTGAGAGGAAAATACTCATGTTCTGGGACAACGTCGCGGGGGTCTATGACCTCTTCGCCGACATCTTTAATAAAGAAACGCACAAGGCGCTCATTGCCGCCGTCAGCTCCCGCATTACGCCGGACGATGCGGTGCTCGAATGCGCCTGCGGCACGGGACTGCTCACCGGCGCCATCGCCGAGCGCTGCCGGACGCTTCTCGCGACGGACTTCTCCGCCAACATGCTCAAGCGGGCGAAGAAGAAATACGGCGCGCTGCCGAACGTCACGTTCCGTCAGGCCGACATCCTGCATTTAGACGAGCCGGACGGGCAGTTCGACGCGGTCGTCGCCGCGAACGTCATCCACCTGCTCGACGAGCCGTACAAGGCCCTTGCCGAGCTCGACCGCGTCTGCCGCAGCGGCGGCACGATCATCGTCCCGACCTATATGAACCGCAGCGAGCAGGGCAAGACGAGCGGCTTTGCCTCGACCGTCGGCAAGGCGGGCGCGGACTTCAAGCGTCAGTTCACGTTCGACACGTATAAGCAGTTCATCGCCGCGGCGGGCTATGACGACGTCGACTATACCTACTGCCCGGGCCGCGTGCCTTGTGCTGTCGCCGTGATCCACAAGCCGTAAAAAAAGGTGCAAAAAAGGCTCCGCAGAGTATTCTGCGGAACCTTTTTTACGATTTGTATTCATTTTCTCTTCTGTCGGCGGATGTCTTCGCCGAAAAAGAGCAGCATTTGATACTCTCCCTGCAATCTTGACAGCACCGGCGCGCCGTAGCGCCGCCCGAGCTCGTCGGGGCTCAGGTTCGTGGAGATGACGGTCTTCTTCCCCGTGATGAGGCGCGTGTTGACGATCTGATACATCGCGCTATGGACAAAGCTCGTCATCAGCTCGGTGCCGAGATCGTCGAGGATCAGCAGGTCGCAGCCGAGCGCGCGGCTCACGGCGGTGTCGGCGTTCTCGCCGTCGTCGCGGCCGAACTTCTGCGCCTCGAAGCGGGCGAAGATGTGCCCCGCCGTGTCGTAGACCACGCTGTGGCCGCTCGCGCTCACAACGCGCGCGATGGACGCGGAGAGGAACGTTTTCCCCAGTCCCGTGCCGCCGGTCAGCAGCAGGCTGCCGCTCTTGGGCGAAAACTCGTGCGCGTAGTCCTGGCAGATGTCGTACACGCGCTCCATGTTCGTGCGCGGCGACACGCCGAGGTCCTCGTCCGGCACGGACGAATAGTAGTCGAAGTTGAAATTTTCAAAGCACTGCGAGCCGAGGTCCAAAAGGCCCGAAAGCTCCTTGTTCTGCTCTCTGGCGTAGTAGCCGCGCAGGCACGAGCAGACCTCGCTGCCGAGAAAGCCCGTGTCGTTGCAGCGCGAGCACTTGGGCTTTTCCTCGAGATAGTCGCCCGGCAGACCCAGGCGCGTCAGGAGAAGGCGCTTTTCCTGCTGCAAGTTGAGGTTTTCCTCCCGCAGCGCCTCGATGGCCGGGCGCGGGTCCGTCCCGCGGCGCAGGCCGGAGGCGATGATCTTCGCCATCGTGTGCGACAGCTCGCGGTCGATCTCCTCAATGCGCGGGCACTTGGTATAGACCGCGCGCTCGCGCGCGCGAAAATTCTCCGCGCGGCGCTGCTTGTCCTCGTCGAAGCGCGCCAGCGCTTGGCGCATCAGCCGCCCATCGTAAGACATCCTTCTCCCCCGCTTTCGTTACTGATTCAAATATTCCTTCATCCAGGCGTTGCCGCCGGTGGTGGTGTTCTTCTTCGGCTTGCTCTGCTCCTTGGCGTTCTCGGCCTTCACTTCGGCGAGCGTGTGCAGGCCCTTTTCGTGCCAGCGCTTCAAAATGCCGTTGCAGTACGGCCAGCGGAATTCGTGGCAGTGCAGGATCGTCCGGTCGTAGGCCTCGGACACCGTCTCCGCTGGAAATCCCATCTCCGCCCACGCAGAGAGATACTTTTCCTCGCTCGGCGCGCTTGCGCGGCCCTGCATTTGCAGCGCCGCCATGTACTCGGGGTACCTGCCTCGCAGGGCTTGCTCGCGCTTCATGTACTCGCTGGCCTTTTCGATGGAAAAGAGCTCCTTGCGCGCCCAGACGTAGCCCTCTTTTTCGATCTCGCGCATATTGGGCAGCCGCCCCTCGCCGAACTGCTGCTCCTTTTTCGCGATGCAGTAGTTGACGAGCGTGTAAACGACGTCCGCGGGCAGACCCAGATTTTCGTACAGCCCTAACAGCTTCTTGACCGACGGGGTCGAGAGCGGGCCGAGCTTGTGCTCCACCTCGCGCAGAAGGCAGGCGAAGCGCCCGTCGCCCTCCAGCTTTCGCGCGATGTCCTCGCGCGTGTACTCGGGCGGCTCGCTAAGCTGCTGGGGCGGCAGAAGGGACGCTTCCTCCTTCTTCTCCGGCGCGCCGACGAGCTTCATCTCGTAGAGCGCCTGCTCCGCCGCGCGAAGACGCGTTTCGTCCCACTTGAGCTCGCGCGCGAGCTTGCCGGAGTCCGCCGCGCCGCGCGCATGCAGGATGGCGAGGTACAGCAGCGCCGCGTCGCCGCTGCCACCCGCGATCAATCGCTTGACCGTCGCCGATGAGAGCGTGATGTTCTCCTCGGTACTCAAATGCAGCACATAGCCTGCCATGTTCCCCGCCTCCTTTCGTCCATTTTCGATTCCATTATTCTACATGAAATTTTCCCGTTCGTAAACATGAAATTTTTTGCTTCCCCCTTTTCACATTTTCACTCCCGTGTTATACTGTTAGAGATTATATGGGTGGAATTTGCCCTTTTTTGTGCAACGCCGAAGAAGAAAGGAGCACACAATCATGGAAAACCGCATCACCGTCTCTATTTGCGACGAGGAATACACCTTTGTCGCCGAGGAAGCCCCCTCCTATATGCAGAAGGTCGGCTCCTACGTCAACGACAAAATGAGCGAGCTGCTCGACGCTGCCAAGGTCGGCCGCACGGACGCCGCCGTGCTGACCGCCGTGAACATCACCGACGAGCTCTTCAAAGAGCGCGAGGCCGGCGACGCGCTGCGCCGTCAGGTCAAGCAGTACCTCGACGAGGCTTCTCAGGCCAAGAATGAGGTCAGCGAGCTCAAGCGTGAGATCTTCAAGCTCCAGCAGCAGAAAAAGTAAGCCTTGACGACAGAGCTGTTAGCGCCCGCGGGCGGGCAGGAGGCGCTTGTTGCCGCCGTGCAGAGCGGCGCAGACGCCGTGTATATGGGCTTTGGCGCGTTCAACGCGCGCCGCAGCGCGAGGAACTTCTCTGACGAGGAATTCCGCGCAGCGGTCTTTTATTGCCATTTGCGGGGCGTGAAGGTCTATCTGACGCTCAACACGCTCGTCACCGACCGCGAGCTCCCCGCGCTTGCCGCGGAGGCGCGCACCGCGTCGGAGTGCGGCGTGGACGCGATCCTGGTGCAGGATTGGGGCGTTCTGTCGACGCTGCAAAAAATTATTCCCGACGTGCCGCTGCACGCCTCGACGCAGATGAGCCTGCACACGCTCTCGGGCGTTCAGGAAGCGGCAAGGCTCGGCATGACGCGCGCGGTGCTCGCGCGCGAGCTGAACCGCGAGGAAATTGCCGAGATCTGCCAAAAAAGCCCCATCGAGATCGAAACTTTTGTCCACGGCGCGCTGTGCATGTGTTACAGCGGTCAGTGCGAGATGTCCGCCGTCATCGGGCGGCGCAGCGGCAACCGCGGCGCCTGCGCCCAGCCCTGCCGTCTGCCCTACGGTTTTTCCGGCAAGGTGGACGGCCATCCGCTGAGCCTGAAGGACGCGAACCTCGCGCCCTTCGTGCCGGAGATGATGGATATGGGCGTCGCGTGCCTCAAGATCGAAGGGCGCATGAAGCGCCCGGAATATGTCGCCGCCGTGACGGAAATTTACGCGCGTCTCCTGCGCGAGCACAGAGGGCCGACGAGGGACGAGCAGAAAAAGCTCGCCCTCGCTTTCTCGCGCGACGGCTTTACCGAGGGATACTATCGCGGCGTGCGCGGACGCGAGATGTTTGGCACGCGGCCCGAAAACGCAAGATGGCCCGAGGACTGGTTCAGCGAGATTCGCGCGCGCTATGAAAAGGAAAATCTGCGGCTCGTGCCGCTCACATTGAAATGCACCATCCGCGCCGGTCAGCCGATGGCCCTGACGGCGGAAGATGCGGGCGGCCACCGCGTGACCGTCACCGGCGCAGTGCCCGAGGCGGCGCGCAGCCGCGCCGTCACCGCGGAAGAGGTCGAAACGCGCCTCAGGAAAACCGGCGGCACGGCATTTTCGGCGGCGCAGTGCGCCGTCGCACTCGACGGCGGTCTCGCCGTCAGCGCGGGCGCGCTCAACGCCCTGCGCCGCGAAGCGCTCGCGCAGATGGAAGCGCAGCGCACCGCCGTGCCGGAACGCCGCGTATTCGACTTTGTCCTGCCCGAAACGGTCAAAAACGACGCGGACAAGCCGCTTTTGACCGTCTCCCTCCACAGGGCCGAGCAGCTGAGTGAGGAACTGATCGCGCTCGCTCCCGCGCGGGTGTATATCCCTATCGAGCTGCTGGCGCAGCTTGACCTTTCGCCGTATCTCGGTAAGTCGGAATTTTTCGCTGTCCTGCCGCGCATCTACCGCACACAGAACGAGCCTATTTTGCGCGCGCTGCTCGAGGACGCCGCCAAAAAAGGCGTCACGGGCGTGTCGCTCGCCAACCTCGGCCACCTCTCGCTCGCGCGCGGACTCGACATCACGCTCCACGGCGACTGGGCGCTGAACGTCTATAACTCCGCCGCGCTCACCTTCTGGAAGAAGGAAGGCCTCTCGAGCGCCTGCGCTTCCTTCGAGCTGCGCGACGCACAGCTGCGCGATCTCAGCAAGTGCCTGCCCTGCGAGGCCATCGTCTACGGCAGGCTCCCCCTCATGGTCACGGAGAATTGCCTGAATGCAAACGAGTCCGGCTGTCGATACTTTACCGAGCGCCCCGCCTCCGTTCCCTGCGACGGCGCGTGTGCAAGCGCGCCGGAGCTGACCGACCGGCGCGGCGAGCACTTCCCCGTGCTGCGCGCGTGGGGCTGCCGCAGCGAGATCGAGAACGGAAAGATTCTTTATCTCGCGGACAAGGCGAAGGACTGGCAGACGCTCGGACTGCGCTTTGCTCAACTCCGTTTCACGACCGAGAGCGCCTCTGAATGCGTCCGCGTGCTGCGCGCGTATCAGGGCGAAACGGTCGAAGCGCCGGAGAATATCACCCGCGGTCTCTTCTATCGCGGCGCAGAATGAATTCCAAATTGTAATTTTTTATCTTGATTATACTTTTTATTATCAAATAGTGAGGCAATATCATGGCAATCGTTTTGGCATCCCAGTCCCCGCGCCGTCAGGAGCTTTTACAGCGCATCGGCGTGGAGGACTTCAAAACGCTCTCGCTCGACATCGACGAGAGCTATCCAGAAGGTCTTTCTCCCGAGGACACGGTGCGCTACATTGCAAAGAAAAAATGCGACGCGGCCGCCGCCCTCTGCTCTCCCGACGATCTCATCATCACGGCGGACACGATGGTCTTTTTGGGCAATGACCGCCTCGGCAAACCGCACGATGAGGAGGACGCGCTGCGCATGCTGCGCGAGCTTGCCGGCCGCGGCCACACGGTCTGCACCGGCGTGAGCGTCCGCCGCGGAGAGACGAGCGAGCTTTTCGCCGTGTCCACGCGCGTCTTCTTCCGTCCGGCGACGGACGACGAGATCCGCGCCTACATCAAAACCGGCGAGCCGATGGACAAAGCCGGCGCCTACGGCGTGCAGAGCCGCGGCGCGCTCTTCGTCGAGCGCATCGACGGCGACTTTTTCAACGTCATGGGACTTCCCGTCGAGCAGCTTGGCTTAGTGCTCGCGCGCTTTGGCGTCAAGCTCCTCTAACCTCTCCCCTGCCCTACGATGAAAGGAGGGTAAGCCTTGAAAGAATTTTTCCGTCAGCACGGGCTGCGCATTCTGGCCGTCGCCGCGGCGGTCGCCGTGGCATTGAGCCTTTTGACCTACTTTTCCTCGACGTCCTCGGTGCTCGAAAACATCGCGGGCGTGCTGACGTACCCGTTCCGTGCCGCTGCCACCGCCGTGAGCGACTGGGCGGCCGACAAGCGGCAGTATTATGAGGACGTCACCTCGCTCAAGGAGGAAAACGCGGCGCTCAAAAAAGAGGTCGCGGACCTTCGCGCCCAGCAGCGTCAGGCGCAGGCCGACAGCGAGGAAAATAAGCTCCTGCGCGAGCTTTTGAAGCTCCAGCAGCAGCGGCGCGACTTCACATTCGTCTCCACCGCTGTGCTCGCCCACAGCGAGAGCAGCTGGACCTCGTCGCTGTCTCTCAACCACGGCACCGATCAGGACATCGCCGTGGGCGACTGCGTCGTCAGCGCCGAGGGGTATCTCGTCGGCGTCATTTCCGAGGTCGGCCTCAACTGGTCGACGGTGCTGACCGTCATCGACACGGACACCGAGCTCGGCGCGCGCATCTTCCGCACCGGCGAGGTCGCCGTGGCGGAGGGTGATTTCGCCCTGATGGGTCAGGGCAAACTGAAGCTCTCGTACCTCACGTCGGACGACGAGGTGCTCATCGGCGACCAGATCGTCACGTCGGGCCTTGGCGGGTACTACCCGAGCGGCCTTGTCATCGGCTCGGTCGAATCGCTCCAGACCGGCGACGACGGCCTTGCCCGCTACGCGGTCCTCGCGCCCATGATGGACTTTAACGCCCTGACCGAGGTGTTCGTCATCACGGACTACGACATTGTCGACTGAGGGAGGCGCGCATGAATCTCACCCAAACCACCGCGCTTAAGTGGACATTCTACGCGCTTGCCGCGGCGGCGCTGCTCTTTCTGCGGCGGCTTTTTCTCGGTTCTATGACGTTTTTCGGCGTCATCCCCTTTCTGCCGCCCGTCATTTTGGCGGTCATGGCATCGTTCGAGCTGCCGCGCTCGTCTGTCATCGCGGGCATCGTCTTCGGCGCGCTGTGCGACCTTGTGCTCCCCGCGCCATTCGCGTGCTTGTACACGATCGCGTTCACGCTTGCGGCACTGCTCATCTCAACAGTTGTCAGTAATTTGTTGCAGCAGGGCTTCGCCCGCGCGTTGCTCTCCACGGTGCTGACGTTTCTGATCGTCGACCTTTTTCAGGCGTTCGCGCTGCTGCCGCGCAGCGGCTCGACCGCCATTTTGTCGATGCTGCACCTGTTTGCGCGCGAAACGGCGCTCTCGTGTCTGCTGCTCGTGCCGGTGTATCCGGCGCTGCGCGCCGTGCGCCGCGCCTTCCCCGACTGATTTTCCCCCAAGCCTCAACGAAAGGAGGCCGCTATGGATTCCAAACGCTTTACCCGCCGCCTCGTTGCGCTCGGCGCGGCGATGTTTCTCTGCGCACTCGTGTTCGTCGTCACGCTGTTCGACGCGCAGATCGTCAACGGCGACGATTATCTCGCCCAGTCCATCCGCACGAATGCCAAGTCCGAGACTGTCAAGGCTTCACGCGGCGTCATCACCGACCGCAACGGCAAGGTGCTCGTGTCGAACCGTGCGGTCTACACGCTGAATTTTGATTCCTCGCTCGTCTCTTCCGACGAGCTCAACGACGCGCTGCTGCGCGTCATCGACCTGATGAATGCGCAGGGCGTCGAAATTAAGGACACGCTGCCGCTCGCCAAGACCTCGCCCTACGCCTACGACACCGCGAACGGCAGCGCGAAAACGCTCGTCAAATACCTCGTCTCGCTCAAGTGGATCAATGAAAAAAACGTCGGCGACGACGGCCTCCCCACCACTCTGACGGGCTCTGCGCTGTATCTGAAGCTGCGCAGCGAGTACGGGATCGACGAAGCGCTCCCGAATTTCACGGTGCGCACGCTCATCGGGCTGCGCTACTCCCTCGCCTCCGCCAAGATGAACGGCTCCACGACCTTCGAATTTGCGAGCGACGTGGATGTTTCGCTCATTTCTCTCATCAAGGACGGCAACTATGCCGGCGTGCAGGTGGATACCTCGTCCGTGCGCGTCTATGAGACCGACTATGCCGCCCACGTCCTCGGCTACACCGGCAGCATTCAGGACTGGGATGATTATAAGGATAAGGACGGCTACACGCTCGCGAGCACCGTCGGCATCTCCGGCGTGGAAAATGCGTTTGAAGACTATCTTCACGGCAGCGACGGCAAGCGCCTTGTCACGCTCAACGAATCCGGCAAGATCACCGGCGAGCTCTACTCTGTCGAGCCGAAGCCCGGCTCCACCGTGGCGCTGACGATCGACATCGACTTTCAGGCACAGGTGGAGGAGGCGCTCAAAAATACCGTCTCTTCCATGACAAAATCCGACGGCATCGACCGCGGCGCGGCCGTGGCCGTCGTGCAGGTCGGCACGGGCGACGTGCTGGCGCTTGCGTCCTATCCGACCTATTCCCTCTCGACGTTCCGTCAGGACCTCGCCGAGCTCTCCACCGATCCCTTGCAGCCGATGTGGAACCGCGCCACGCAGGGAAAATACGCCCCCGGCTCGACCTTGAAGCCGCTGACGGCCATCGCCGCGCTCGAATCCGGCGCGACGACCGTGCGCGAAAAGATCTACGACTCCGGCAAGTGGACGTACCCCGGCTACTCCGCGAGCTACACCTACTGCTGGAAGCGCAGCGGTCACGGCTCGCTCAACGTCCGCGGCGCGATCATGAATTCCTGCAACTATTTCTTCGCCGAAATGGGCTACCGCATGGGCATGGACACGCTGCGCGAGTATTACGCCAAATTCGGCCTCGGCTCCCCGACCGGCATTGAGATCGGCGACACCGCAGGCCGCCTCCCCTCGCAGAACGAGGGCGAGAACCTTGCCCCGTGGGCGGCGTTCGGTCAGGCGAACCAGGAATACTCCCCCCTCCAGCTCGCAAACTACATCGCGACGCTCTGCGGCGGGGGTGACCGCTACGCCACGCACCTTTTGAAAAACGTCCGCTCCAGCGGCTCCGGTGCGCTCGAATACGTTTACGACGCCGAGCCGGTCGAGACGATCGCCATGGGCAGCGAAAATCTCTCCGCCGTCCTCGCCGGTATGCACGACCTCGCGACTGACGGCGCGGTGTCGCAGTATTTCAAGGACTGTATCGTCGACGCCGCGGCCAAGACCGGTACGATCCAGACTGGCGACACGAAGAACAACAACGGCGCGTTCGTCTGCTTCGCCCCCTACGACGATCCGCAGATTGCCGTCGCCATCGTCATCGAAAAGGGCGGCTCCGGCGCAGCGTTGGCCTCCACCGCCGTGCAGGTGCTCAACGCTTACTTCTCCAACACGTCCGCGTCCTCCGCGATCACGGGCGAAAATACACTGCTGGGTTAAGCGCGCCGTTTCGGCGCGCTTTTGCCTGTTTCAGCCGCTTTATTTGGCAGAAAGGAATGTGTTATGTCAACCAAATGGTTTGATCCGCGCGATCTTCTCTTCAAATCTCCCTTTGGCGCGGTGCCCTGCGGCGCCGATGTCTCGTTCTGCTTTCGCCCCGAGCGCGGCGCGGCGGTCACGCGCTGTGAGCTGCTTGCTCACGGCGAGTTTGCCGATCAATGGACGACGGTGGAGCTTACTCCCGCGCAGGAGGACGGCCACGTCGTCTATCGCGGCATCTTCACCGCGCCGGATGACGTGGAGCTCGTCTGGTACCACTTCCGCCTCTCGTGGGCGGACGGCGGCACGAGCTGCTACGGCAAAAACGGCCTCTGCGCGTGGGACGCGGTCGAGCCCTGGCAGCTCACGGTCTACGACGACACACACAAAACGCCCGCGTGGTTCGGCCGCGGCGTGACGTATCAGATCTTCCCCGACCGCTTCCGCCGCGCTAAATCTCGTGATGTTGCAGGCCTTGTCGGCCCGCGCACGCTGCACGAGCACTGGGACGAGCTTCCCGAATACCGCCCGAATGCCGAGGGTGAGATCACGTGCAGCGACTTTTTCGGCGGCGACTTGCAGGGCATCACGGAAAAGCTCGATTACCTTGTCTCCCTCGGCGTGACGACACTCTACCTCTGCCCGATCTTCGAGGCCTCGACCAACCACCGCTATGACACCGCCTGTTATGAGCGCATCGACCCGCTGCTCGGCGATGAAGCGGACTTCCGCACGCTCTGCGCGGAGGCGAAAAAGCGCGGCATCCACGTGATGCTCGACGGTGTCTTCAACCACACGGGGCGAAAGAGCGTCTATTTCAACGCCGACGGCTTTTACGACGACCTCGGCGCAGCGCAGGGCGAGCAGTCGCCCTACTACCGCTGGTACAACTTCCACCCATTCCCCAACGAGTACGACGCCTGGTGGGGCATCAAGAACCTGCCCGCAGTCAACGAGCTGGAAAAAAGTTACGTTGACTACATCATCGAGGGTGATAATTCCATTATCAAGCACTGGCTGCGCGCGGGCGCATCCGGCTGGCGGCTTGACGTCGCCGACGAGCTCCCCGACGAGTTCATTGCCAAAATTCGCGCGGCGATGAACGAGGAGAACCCCGACACTTATCTTCTCGGCGAGGTCTGGGAGGACGGCACGACGAAGATCGCCTACTCCCAGCGCCGCAAGTACCTGCTGGGCCGCGAGACCAACGGCCTGATGAACTACCCGTTCCGCACGGCGCTGATGGCCTATTTGCTCGGCGGCGGCGCGGAATACTTCCGCGACAGCATGGAGGAGCTGCGCGAAAACTATCCTGCGCCCGCGTTCTACGGCGCGATGAATTTCCTCTCGACCCACGACACGCCAAGGCTTTTGACGATTCTGGGCCTCACCTCCCCCGCGCCGCAGACGCGCGACGAGCGCGCGGTCTATCAGCTCAGCGATTCCGACCTTGCGCGCGGCATGTCGCTTTTAAAGCTCGCGGCGCTGATCCTCTACACCTTCCCCGGCTCGCCGATGCTCTACTACGGCGACGAGGCCGGCATGCAGGGCTTTGAAGACCCGTTCAACCGCGGAACCTACCCGTGGGGACGCGAGAATGCCGAATTGGTGCAATACTTCCAACAGCTCGGCGCGCTGCGCAAAGCGCACGAGGCGCTGCAAAGCGGCACGATCGTCTACCATGCCGCGCAGGGCCGCGCGCTGGCATTCTCGCGCCGCACGGAGCGCGACCACTGCCTCACGGCAGTCAATGCGGGCGACGAGCCCGTCACGCTCACCCTTCCGTGGGACGGCACGCTCGCCGAGGACGCCCTGTCCCATCAGGAGTTCTTCTGCGGCAACGGCCTGCTTCGCCTGACGCTCGAACCCTACGGTACGATGCTGCTGACCCAGCCGCAGGAGTGATTTGTTTCATGTGAAACACTGATTTCAGGTCATGGTAAAGGTCAGCGCCTTTACCATGGCCTTTTTCTGTCCTCAGCACTGCTCCAGCGGTGATACCCCATCACCGGCCCAAACAGGGGCAAATCGGGGCGTAAAGGTCTGCGCCTTGTCATGTTTCACGTGAAACAAATTTGCAAAATTTGAGCTTCCCTGTTGAAATTGAGCCGTTTTGTGCTATACTGAACAAGAATGAAAATGGATCAATGCTTCTATGACTAAGGTGGGTGTTTTTTTGGCTAAAATCGTTGCAATCGTCAATCAAAAGGGCGGCGTCGGCAAAACGACGACCTGCGTCAACCTGACCTCTTCTCTCAAGGAAAAGGGAAATCGCGTTCTGCTGTGCGACTTTGACCCGCAGGCCAACTCCACCTCCGGCATGGGTGTGGACAAGGCGGCCTCGCGCGGCGTTTATGACGTGCTCATCAACGGTGCGGACGTCACGGCCAGCGTGGCGCACACGCGCTACGGCGATGTGCTCCCCTCCTCGAAAGCCTTGGCGGGCGCGGGTATTGAGATGATCGACCGCGAAAACCGCGAATTCCTGCTCAAGCAGGCGCTCGACGTTCTCTCGCCCAATTACGACTTTATCCTCATCGACTGCCCGCCGTCGCTCGAACTCTTAACGGTCAACGCCCTCTGCGCCGCGAATTCCCTGATCGTTCCTGTGCAGGGCGAATATTTCGCGCTCGAAGGCCTGTCCGACCTAATGCACACGGTGCGCATGGTGCGCCGCAGCCTGAATCCTGGCTTGGAACTCGAAGGCGTGCTGCTCACGATGTTCGACGGGCGCACAAATCTCGCCCTCCAGGTTGCGGAAGAGGTCAAGCGCTACTTCCCCGGCAAGGTGTATTCGACCGTCATCCCCCGCAATGTGCGCCTTTCCGAAGCGCCGAGCCACGGCAAGCCGATCAACTACTACGACCGCACCTCCCGCGGCGCGGAAGCGTACAGCGACCTCGCCAACGAGTTTTTGAAGCAGAACCGCTGATACATTAAATATAAGGGCGCATTCCGCCCGCTTCATCCCACAGAAAGGAGAAGTTTCCATGGCAAATGCAAACCGCGGGCTCGGCAAGGGGCTCGGCGCGCTGCTGGGCGACGCCGCCCTGCGCACCGACACGTCCGACAACCTCTACCTCCCCATCTCACAGATCGAACCCTACGCCAATCAGCCGCGCCGCCACTTCGATGAAGAGGCTCTGCAGGATCTGGCCGATTCCATCCGCGAGCACGGCATTATCCAGCCGTTGACGGTCCGCCGCCTTTCTTCCGGCTACTATCAGATCATCGCGGGCGAGCGCCGCTGGCGCGCCGCGCGCATCGCCGGTCTTGCCGAAGTGCCCGCCATCGTCATCGAGGCGGATGACCGCAAGATGACCGAGCTTTCGCTCATCGAAAACTTGCAGCGCGAGGACCTTGACCCCATCGAAGAAGCCGAGGGCTACAAAACGCTGATGGACAACTACCATCTCACGCAGGAGGAGGCCGCCGAGCGTGTCGGCAAGTCCCGCTCCGCCGTGGCAAACAGTCTGAGATTGTTAGGGCTTTGCCCCGAAGTGCGGCAAATGCTGCAAAACGGCGACCTCTCCGGCGGTCATGCCCGCGCGCTGCTGCCGCTCAAGGCCGACTTGCAGCTCGACGCGGCAAACCTGATCGTCAAGCAGGGTCTCAGCGTCCGCCAGACCGAGGCGCTCGCCAAGCGCCTGAGTAACCCTAAGGAAGAGCGCAAACCTACGAACGACGAGCTCATCGCCGAGAGCTACGGCCGTCTGGCCGCGCAGGAGCTCAGCGATAAGATCGGCCGCACCTGCCGCATCGTGTCCGGCAAGAAAAAGGGCCGCATTGAGCTCGACTACTACGGCATCGACGACTTAAACGATCTGCTCGAAGCGCTCGCCGCCATCAAACGCAGAAAGAACGGAGGCGAATAACCATGTCCGATTTGATTCACGAGGGTCCCAAGGACCCGAACAAGCCGCCCGTGCCCGGCGAGGAAAAGCCCACCACCGAGCGCGAGCGCATGAAAAAAGTATATACTTACGTTGCGATCCTCTTCACCGTGGCATTTTTGCTGATTTTGTGGACATTTTTCATGAATCAGCGCAGCATCAACGAGATCAAGGACGGCAACACCGCCCTGCAAAGCACCTTACAGCAGAACGACTCACTGGAAGCGCACATTGCCGAACTTGAAGAGCAGCTCGCCAACAGCGAGGAGGACAAAAAAGCGCTCGACGAGACTGTCGGCCTTCAGTCCAACCAGCTGCGCGCGCTCGACTGGCTGCTTGAGATCGAAAACGCCTACAATACCGGCGATCTCGACGCCGCGAAAGACAACATCCGCTCGTTCGAGGAGACCGGCACGTCGGAATTCCTGCCCAAGGAGCCGCTGCGCACCGCCATTACCGGCGACGACGCCCCCTCCCCCGCCGCGCGCTACCAGTCCATTGTGGGCAAGCTGTTTCCGGACGGCGTAAAATGAGAAGTCAAATGGTCATTTACTTTACAACGATAACGAGGTAAATCATTATGCTGGATATGAAATTCCTGCGGGAAAATCCCGATCTGGTCAAGGAAAACATCAAGAAGAAGTTCCAGGACGAAAAGCTCCCCCTCGTCGACGAGGTCATCGAGCTCGACGCGAAGAACCGTGCCGCCATCACCGAGGCGAGCGAGCTGCGCGCCAGCCGCAACGCCCTTTCTAAGCAGATCGGCATGCTGATGGGTCAGGCGAAGAAGGACCCGAGCAAGCTCGAAGAAGCCGAAAAGATCAAGGCAACCGTCAAGGCAAACGCCGACCGCCTGGCCGAGCTTGAAAAGCTCGAAGAGGAGTATGAGCAGAAGATTCACAAGATCATGCTGCTGATCCCGAACATCATCGACCCGAGCGTCCCCATCGGCCCGGACGACAGCTGCAATGTCGAGGTCGAGCGTTTCGGCGAGCCGAAGGTCCCCGATTTTGAAATTCCCTACCACACGCAGATCATGGAGAGCTTTGACGGCGTCGACATGGACGCCGCAGGCCGCGTCTCCGGCGCGGGCTTCTACTACCTGCTCGGCGACATCGCGAGACTGCACGAGGGCGTGCTCGCCTACGCGCGCGACTTTATGATCGACAAGGGCTTCACATTCTGCATCCCTCCATTCATGATCCACGGCAACGTGGTCGAGGGCGTCATGAGCCAGAACGACATGGACGCCATGATGTACAAGATCGAGGGCGAGGACCTCTACCTCATCGGCACGAGCGAGCACTCGATGGTCGGCCGCTTCATCGGCGAAATTCTGCCCGAGAGCAGCCTTCCCCAGACGCTCACGTCCTACTCCCCCTGCTTCCGCAAGGAGAAGGGCTCGCACGGCATTGAGGAACGCGGCGTTTACCGCATCCACCAGTTTGAAAAGCAGGAGATGATCGTCGTCTGCAAGCCCGAGGACAGCATGGACTGGTACAACAAGATGTGGAAGTGGAGCGTCGAGCTGTTCCGCTCGATGGACATCCCCGTCCGCCAGCTCGAGTGCTGCTCCGGCGACCTCGCCGACCTGAAGGTCAAGAGCTGCGACATCGAGGCCTGGTCCCCGCGCCAGAAGAAGTATTTCGAGGTCTGCTCCTGCTCGAACCTCGGTGACGCGCAGGCCCGCCGCCTGAAAATTCGCGTCAAGGGCGAGGACGGCAAGATGTACCTGCCGCACACGCTGAACAACACCGTCGTCGCACCCCCGCGCATGCTGATCGCGTTCCTTGAGAACAATCTCCAGGCTGACGGCTCGGTCCTCATCCCGAAGGTTCTCCAGCCCTACATGGGCGGCAAGACCGTTCTCATTCCCAAAAAGTAAATCCAATCCGCAATATTATTCCGTTTTTATACGATAAGTTTTCGTTTTTGCACATTTTCAGCAAAGAGGTGCTTCCCATGAAGAAGTTTTTTGAAGAGTTCAAGGCCTTTGCCATGCGCGGCAACGTCATCGACATGGCCGTCGGTGTTGTCATCGGCGGCGCGTTCGGCAAGATCACGAACTCTGTCGTCAACGATATCATCATGCCGCTCATCTCCATGCTGACCGGCGGCGTCGACTTCTCCGCGTGGAAGTGGGTGCTCAAGGAAGCCGTCATGGAGGGCAAGGAGGTCATCGACCCCGAGATTGCCGTCAACTACGGCAGCCTGATCGCCGTCATCCTCGACTTCATCATCATCGCGTTCGCCGTGTTCTGCATGGTCAAGGCCATCAACAAGATGCACGACAAGCTCTCGAAGCCCGCCGAGCCTGAGCCCGAAAAGGCCCCCGAGCCGACGAAGGAAGAAGTTCTGCTCACCGAGATCCGCGACCTTCTGAAGGAGCAGAGCAAATGAGAGCGCTGCTCTCTCAGGGCCTTTCCGAGTTGGGGCTGGACGTGAGCCGCGCCGAGACGCTTGAGCGCTTCTCTTCCCTGCTGCTGGAAAAGAATCAGGTGATGAACCTCACCGCCATCACCGAGCCCGACGCCGTCGCGCAGCTCCACCTGCTCGACAGCGCGGCGCTGCTGCCTTTTGTCGATCTGACGGGTAAAACCGTCGTCGACGTCGGCACCGGCGCGGGCTTTCCCGGGATGCCGCTGCGCATTTTAAAAGACGACTTCGACCTCACGCTGCTCGACTCGCTCGGCAAGCGCGTCAACTGGCTGCAAGAGGTCTGTGACGAGCTGCAATTAAAGCGCGTCGCCTGCGTCCACGCGCGAGCGGAGGAATTCGCCATGCAGCACCGCGAGCAGTTCGACATCGCCACCTCGCGCGCCGTCGCGCAGCTCTCGATCTTATCCGAGCTGTGCCTGCCGCTCATCAAGGTCGGCGGACAGTTCATCGCCATGAAGAGCGTCGACACCGAGGACGAGATCGCCGCGGCGAAGAGCGCCATCAAGACGCTCGGCGGCCACATCGTCAAGGTCGAGGACTACACCATCCCGACGAGCGACGTCGTCCACCGCCTTGTCATCGTCGAAAAGGTCTCCCCTACCCCGCGCGCCTATCCGCGCGCCTTCGCCAAGATCAAAAAAGCCCCGCTGTAACGCATCAAATTCACAAAAAGGAGGTACGAGCCTTGTCTCAGGTCATCGCCGTCGTGTCCGGCAAGGGCGGCACGGGAAAAACTTCGTTCACGACGCTCACCGGCATGGCGCTCGCGCAGCTCGGCAAAAAAACGCTGCTGCTCGACTGTGACATCGGCCTGCGCAATCTCGACCTCTACCTCGGGGTCTCGGACCGCGCGCTCATGGACTTCACCGACGTGATCGCCGGACGCACGACACTTGCTCAGGCCGTCGTGCGCCATCCGCTCTACCCGAACCTATATCTGCTCACCGCGCCCGTGAGCTTCGGCGTGCGCCTGCCGAGCAAGCGCGAGATGCAGCGGCTTATCGATGAGATCCGCCGCCATTTCGACTTCTGCCTCATCGACGCCGCCGCCGGCATCGGCGAAGCCTTCGCGCTTGCCACCTGCTGCGCCGACCGCGCCGTGGTCGTCACCACGAACGACCCCTCGAGCCTGCGCGACGCGCAGCGCACCGTGATGGAGCTGCAGCGCTTTCCGAGCGGGCAGCTGCACCTCGTTGTCAACCGCGTGCGGCGCAAGCTCCTGCAATCGCTCCACACCACGATCGACGACGCCATCGACGCCGCGGGTCTTCCGCTGCTCGGCGTCATTCCGGAGGACGAGAATGTCCCTGCCGTTTTGGGGCGCGGACTTTCCCAGCGCCTCAAGTATCGCTCCGGCGCGCTCTGCGCCTGCGAAAACATCGCCCGCCGCCTGTGCGGCGAACGCGTGCGTCTGATGCGGCTGTAGCACCGGTTCACAAAGGCAAACACGCTTTTCCCGCAAACATCTTTTCAAAGCCTGCTTGCCCTTGTCAACCGATGAAAGTGCCGCTACAATAGAAAAATTCACATCAGAAAGGATTGTGACACTACATGAACATCGCTCTCATGGCACACGACAACAAAAAGGAACTGATGGTCCAGTTCTGCACGGCTTACGCCGGCATTCTGTCCCGTCACACTCTCTGCGCCACCAGCGTGACCGGTAAGATGGTCAGCGAAGCGAGCGGCCTTCCGATCCACCTGTTCATGGCGCGCATCCACGGCGGCGCCGAGCAGATCGGCGCGCGCATCTCCTACAACGAGATCGATATGGTCCTCTTCTTCTGCGACCCCGCCAACCCGCAGTATAACGACAGCCTGACCTATATCACCAAGCTCTGCGACCAGAACAACATCCCCTTTGCCACCAATCTCGCCACCGCTGAAATGCTCATCATGGGCCTTGCCCGCGGCGACCTCGACTGGCGCGATATCGTCAATCCGAAGACGAAGCCCTTCACCACCTGAGCAAATCCGGGCATTTTAAAATACGTTTCGTAATTTTTATTTTATAATATACAAACAGGAGTGGATTTTACCATGATGCAATCCCGTACACACAACTGCGGCGAGCTTCGCGCGCAGCATGCCGGTGAGCACGTCAAGCTCGTCGGCTGGATGGAGAACGTCCGCGAAGTCGGCGGCAGCCTCGCCTTTGTGGTGCTGCGCGACTTCTACGGCACGACGCAGATCGTCGTCGAGACGAGCGAGCTGCTCGCCCAGATCAAGGGCTACAACAAAGAGAGCACCATCTCCGTCGAGGGCACCGTGCGCGAGCGCGCAAGCAAGAACCCCAATCAGCCCACCGGCGACATTGAGGTCGTTCCCGAGAAGATCGAGCTGCTCGGCCGCTGCCGCTACAACTCCCTGCCGTTCGAGATCAACCGCAGCCGCGAGGCGGACGAGACCCAGCGCCTCAAGTACCGCTATCTTGACCTGCGCAATCCCGCCGTCAAGAAGAACATCATCCTGCGCTGCAACGTCATCGCCGCGCTGCGCAAGGCCATGATGGAGCACAACTTCCTCGAGATCACCACCCCGATCCTGACGGCCTCCTCCCCCGAGGGCGCGCGTGACTACCTCGTCCCCGCCCGCAAGCACCCCGGCAAGTTCTACGCCCTGCCGCAGGCCCCGCAGCAGTTCAAGCAGCTGCTCATGACCTCCGGCTTTGACCGTTACTTCCAGATCGCGCCGTGCTTCCGTGATGAGGACGCGCGCGGCGACCGCAGCCCCGGCGAGTTCTATCAGCTCGATATGGAGATGGCGTTCGCCTCTCAGGAAGACGTCTTCGCCGTCTGCGAGGATGTCTTACCCCCGATCTTCGCGAAGTTCGGCACGTATGACATCGCCTCTCAGCCCCCGTTCCGCCGCATCAAGTACCTCGACGCGCTCGAGATTTACGGCAGTGATAAGCCGGACCTGCGCATCGACCTGACCGCGACGAACGTCTCCTCCCTCTTCGAGGGAAGCAGCTTTGAGGTCCTCGCGGACAAGACCGTCAAGGCCGTCGCCATCTCCAACTGCACGCTCACGCGCAAGCAGATCGACAAGCTCCTGACCGACTGCGAGGTGCAGGCAGGCGCGAAGGGCTACTGGTTCAAGGTCGACGAAAAGGGCGACCTCGCCGGCGGCATCGCGAAGTTTGTCGACAAGGAAGCTGCTTCCAAGCTCCTGCCGCTCGAGCCTAACACGCTCGTGCTCGTCGCGGGCGGCGAGCTGGCCACCAAGCTCGCCGGCGTGATGATCAAGACGTTCGGCCCCGCGTGCGAGGGTCACATGGACAAGGAGCGCTACGAGTTCTGCTGGATCGTCGACTTCCCGATGTATGAGATCGGCGACGAGAGCGGCGAGCTCGAGTTCTGCCACAACCCGTTCTCCATGCCCGCCGGCGGCCTCGACGTGCTGCTCAAGGCCGAGCGCGGCGAGATCGACCCGCTCACCATCACCGCCGACCAGTACGACCTCGTCTGCAACGGCGTGGAGCTCTCTTCCGGCGCGGTCCGTAACCACGACCCTGAGATCATGATCAAGGCCTTCGAGCTCGTCCGCCTCGGCGAAGAGGACGTGAAGGCCAAGTTCCCCGCCATGTACAACGCCTTCTGCTACGGCGCGCCCCCGCACGCCGGTATCGCCCCGGGCGTCGACCGCATGGTCATGCTGCTCGCCGGTGAAGATTCCATCCGCGAGATCATTCCCTTCCCGATGAACAAGAACGCGCAGGATATCATGATGGGCGCACCCAGCGAGGTGACGCAGAAACAGCTCGATGAGCTGCATATTGCCGTCACGGCGCATGAGGAAGAATAATTTAGCTCTCACTGCGTGAGGGTGCAATGGTTCCCCTGCGCCGCGCAGGGGAACGGCAAAAGGGGGGCTATTCTCTTTCCTCGGAAAGAGAATAGCCCCCCTTACACCCCCCAAGAGAAAGGGACGAGGGGCCTTCCCCCTCGACCCCGCACATTGGCAGTCTCGATCTTGAAGAGCTGCTCAGCCTGCGGAATCAGGTGCGGTGTACATGGCTTCGCCATGAATCCCTGCATTTCGTTACTGCTCTCAACCGCGCCTTACTGCCGTGAGGCGCGAGTGACGTTTGCTCGGCGACAGACTGCCTGCGGAATGCGGCATTGCTTCGCTCGCCGCATTGAGTAGTGCCTCGGTAAACGGGAATTAGGCTGTACTCCTACAAGATAGGCAGAGCGGCAGCGGATAATAGAAGCAGAGGCAAATCGTATAGCAGTTCTAAACGCGGCAATGCCGCGCGCAGGAAGTAGCATCGGCAAGCATTGCAGCTCTTCGAGCTGCTCGCTTGCAATGGGAAACGCCTTTCTTTTGGACGGTCACACCGCCCGTTTTCTTTCTCGGGAAAGAAAATGGGGGGTGTGGTCCTGCGGCGCGCACGCCGCATATCTCTCCGCGCGGCGCGCGGAGAATCCGTCAAGTATCTTCTTGACAAAAAATCCCCAGCATGGTATGCTGTGCGCAATAAAGGCAGCGAGAAAGAAGCCTTTTCTTTTCACCCGCTCAAGAGAGGGGACGGCCGGTGCAAGTCCCTGCGGAACGGAAAAGGCGGCGCTTTTGAGCCGCGCGGCGGAAATGCCGCGCCGGTCCCTCCGTTACAAGGGAACGAAGTGCCCCGCATCCAGCGGGGAATTCAGGTGGAACCACGGACAATGATTTGTTCGCCCTGAGCCTACTTTAATAGGCTCAGGGCGTTTTTTATCTCCTGAGCCAAGTACCGAAAGGAGAAATTCACCATGAAAAACACCGAAAAGACGATGGACAAGATCGTCGCGCTGTGCAAAAACCGCGGCTTTGTCTTCCCCGGCAGCGAGATCTACGGCGGCCTTGCCAACACCTGGGACTACGGCCCCCTCGGCGCAGAGCTGAAGAAGAACATCAAGAACGCCTGGTGGAAGAAGTTCGTGCAGGAAAACCCCTACAACGTCGGCCTTGACGCCGCGATCCTGATGAACCCGCAGACCTGGGTAGCAAGCGGCCATCTCGGCGGCTTCTCCGATCCTCTGATGGACTGCCGCGAGTGCCACGAGCGCTTCCGCGCCGACAAGGTCATTGAGGACTGGTGCGCCGAGACCGGCTTTGAGCTGCCCAAGCCCATCGACGCCTTCTCCCAGCAGGAGATGAAGGACTTTGTCGAAGAGCACAACATCCCCTGCCCCACCTGCGGCAAGCACAACTTCACCGATATCCGTCAGTTTAACCTCATGTTCAAGACGTTCCAGGGCGTGACCGAGGACGCAAAGAACACCGTCTACCTCCGCCCCGAGACCGCGCAGGGCATCTTCGTCAACTTCAATAACGTCCAGCGCACCACGCGCAAAAAGCTCCCGTTCGGCATCGGCCAGATCGGCAAGTCCTTCCGCAACGAGATCACGCCGGGCAACTTCATCTTCCGCGTGCGCGAGTTCGAGCAGATGGAGCTCGAGTTCTTCTGCAAGCCGGGCACCGACCTTGAGTGGTTCAACTACTGGCGCACGTTCTGCCACAACTGGCTGCTCTCCATCGGTCTCAAGGACGAGAACCTCCGCCTGCGCGACCACGACCCCGAGGAGCTGTGCTTCTACTCCAAGGCAACGACGGACTTCGAGTTCCTCTTCCCGTTCGGCTGGGGCGAGCTCTGGGGCGTTGCCGACCGCACGGACTACGACCTCACGCAGCATCAGAACACCAGCGGCGTGAAGATGGTCTATCGCGAGGGCGAGGGCAAGGACATGGTCGAATACGTCCCCTATGTCATCGAGCCGTCGCTCGGCGTGGAGCGCAGCGTGCTCGCGGTCCTGTGCGACGCCTACGATGAAGAGGTCGTCGGCCAGGACAAGAAGGGCAACGACGACGTGCGCGTCGTGCTGCACTTCCACCCCGCACTCGCCCCCTTCAAGGCCGCGATCCTGCCGCTTTCCAAGAAGGACGTGCTCGCCGGTCCTGCGATGGAGCTCTACAACGAGCTTTCCAAGGAATTCATGGTCGACTACGACGAGACCGGCTCGATCGGCAAGCGCTACCGCCGCGAGGACGAGATCGGTACGCCGTACTGCATCACGTTCGACTTCGACACCGTCGGCGACGAGGCCAACGGCATCGCGGCCGACCACTGCGTCACCATCCGCGAGCGCGACAGCATGGATCAGGTCCGTATCCCCATCAGCGAGGTTAAGGACTTCCTGCGCGAAAAGTGCGCGTTCTGAGAAAGGTTTTCCACAGAATAACAAAAGGACAGCTCTCGAAAGAGAGCTGTCCTTCTTACTATCTCTGGACGATTGTATGTTGGGGAAACCGAAAACTATAAACTCGCAATGATTTCAGAGATAGCAACCAGAGTCGCTTCTCCACTGACGGTAATTTGGCCATTATCTTGAAGGATACAGTGCAGATATCCGCCGCGTTTCGATGCCTGATATGCGTAGATTTCTTTCTTACTCAGTTCTTCAGACCAGTACGCTGCAATTTGACAATGCGCCGAGCCGCATACAGGGTCTTCTGCGATACTTAATTTAGGGCAGAAGCTACGCGACACGCAATCGGTATCTGCGCCCAAAGCCGTTGCATTCTGGATCCTCCCCTCGATTCCAAGCAAAAGCTCCTGATTGGGATTCATTGTTCCTACGGTCTCTTCGGATTCAAACACGCATACCAGGTCTAAACCCAGCACCGCCTTTACGGGACGAACGCCGAATGCTTTTTCCATTGCATCCGTAACAGGGATCTCATGCAATTCATAGGTAGGAAAGTTCATTTCGTAAAGATCGCCATTGCGCCGAACCGTCAGTTCACCGCTGAGGGTATTAAATTTTACTTCGTTGCTGCTCGGCTCATAGTAATTCAAAATAACATATGAAGAAGCCAGTGTTGCATGACCGCACAATTCGACCTCCGTTCCCGGTGTGAACCAGCGCAGGTGATAGCCCTTGTCTTCTTTTACGATAAAAGCCGTCTCCGAACTTCCCCGCTTTTTCGCAAGGAATCCCATAAAGCGGAAAGGCAAAGCGGAAAACTTGTCTGGTTGCGTTTTTCCTGTCGAAATGATATACTCTGTTATTATGCTTTCAGAAAGGGGACATCCCCAACATGCGTTTTTTCTCTTCTCTGGTGCGGCCTGACGAGTCGGCGGGCGCGGTGATGCGCTGGGTGCACCGCATCTGGGTCTTCTTCTGGCTCACGGTGCTGGGTGCGGGCATTGGCCTTCTCTCGCTCTACCTCACGGCACATTCCTACGCAAGCATCGACGCGACGGCGCTTTTGCAGTCGTATTTCAAAATTCCGCTGCTCGTCATGATGAACCTGCTCGCACCGATCCTGCTCGTCTACCTCGGCTTTTTTCTCTTCGCGCGGCCGTGGGCGGCTTACTTACTCTCGGCGCTGCCGTTTTTCACGCTCGCGCTCGCGAGCTACTACAAGGTGCAGCTGCGCGGCGACCCCGTGCTCGCCACCGACCTGCGGCTCATCCGCACGGCGGGCGGCATCATGGGCAACTACACGTTCGAAATTTCCGCGCCCGTGATCGTCGTTCTTGAGGGCTTTGTGCTGATGCTCGTGCTCTCGTGCCTGATACTCCGAAAAGAGCGCATGAGCCCGCGCTCCCGCCTTGCGGGCATCATGCTCATGCTCTCTGTCACGCTCGCGTGCTATTTTGAGCTCTACACCAGTTCTTCTATCTACAAAGAGACCGCCAACAACGACCTCATTTCCCCGTGGTCGGCGGTCGAGGTCTACATCTCTCGCGGCACGACGTATCCGTTCCTCCACAGCGTGCAGGACATGTTCCCCGAGCCGCCGGAGGGCTACCGCGAGAGCGAGGCCAAGCAGACCCTTGAGCAGTATGCGGACACCGACATTCCCGACGAGCAGAAGATCACGGTCGTCGGCATCATGCTTGAGGCGTTCTCCGACCTGTCCGACTTCCCCCAGTTAAATGAAATCTCCGCCGTGCGGAATCTCTACGAGCCGCTGCACGAGCTCGAGAGCCGCAGCGTCTCGGGCAACCTCCTCACGAATATCTTCGCCGGCGGCACGACCAACACCGAATGGGGCTTCCTCACGGGCTACAGCCAGCACGAGGAGTTCCGCGGCCCGATCGATTCCTACGTCCGCTACTTCAAGGATCAGGGCTACGACGCGCTCTACCGCCATCCCGGCTACTCGTGGTTCTACAACCGCAGCAACGTCAACGAATACCTTGGCTTTGACGAGTGCGTCTTCAACGAATCGGGCTTCGGCGACCTCATCTCCATTGAGGACGCGCTCTTCAAGTCCGACACCGTGCTCGTCGACTACCTCTTAAACGACATCGACTCGCGCACGGAGGACGATGACCCGCTCTTCCTCTTCTCCGTCTCGTACCAGAACCACGGGCCGTACAGCTCCGAGACCTACTGGGATGAGTACGTCACGCCCGCCAAGACCGGCTGGTCGATGGAAAGCTGCTGCGTCATCAACAACTACCTGACCGGCATCCGCAGCACGATCGAGCAGATGCGCCGCCTCACGCGCGAGCTGGAAGCCCGCGACGAGCCCGTCGTGCTCGTTCTCTTCGGCGACCACAAGCCGTGGATGGGCAACGGCAGCAGCGTGTATGCCGAAATGGGCGTCAATCTTGACGTGTCCACGCAGGAGGGCTTCTACAACTACTTCTCCACGCCCTACCTCATCTATGCCAACAAGGCCGCCAAGGAATCCCTCGGTCAGGACTTCCGCGGCGACGGCGGCGACATTTCCCCGTGCTTCCTGATGGACAAGCTCTTCTTCGAGTGCGGCTGGACGGGCGACGGCTTCATGCAGCTCCAGCGCGAGACGCGCGCCGTCACGCCGCTGATGCACGAGGACGGCTACCGCATGGTCGACGGTTCCATCACGCTCGACGTGCCCCCAGATGTTGCCGAGGTCTGCCGCAAATACCTCTGCGCGCAGTATTACCGCGAACAGCACTTTGTTTCCGAGTCATAAAAAGGAGAATCGCCATGAAATCTTTCAAAATCACCGCACTTTCCCTCGTCCTGGTTCTGCTTCTCGCCGCCTGCGGCGCGAAAAACGACACCCCCGATGAACCCGCCGTCGATCCGACGCCGGAACCTCCTATCGAGCAGCCGGTGGAAAAAACGCCCGATGAGCGCATCAACGACATCATCGCAGGCATGAGTCTTGAGGAAAAGGTCGGCCAGCTCTTCTTTGTCCGCTGCCCCGAAACGGGCGCGGCGGAGGACGTCGAAACCTGTCACCTCGGCGGCCTGCTGCTCTTCGGCAGGGACTATAAGGATGCAAACGGCGACTGGCTCACGGAGGACGACTTCACCGCGGCGCTCGCGTCCTATCAGGACGCGGCGGCCATCCCGCTTTTCATCGGCAGCGATGAAGAGGGCGGCACGGTCACGCGCGCGAGCAAAAACCCGAACCTCTTCTCCGAACCTCTCCCCTCCCCGCAGGAGCTCTATGCCGCGGGCGGCCTCGACGGGCTGCTCGAACGAACGCTCAGCTACAACCAGAAGCTCAAAGCGTTCGGCGTCAACGTGAACTTCGCCCCCGTGTGCGATGTGTCGACGAATCCCGACAACTTCATCTACGCGCGCTCGTTCGGGCAGGACGCGCAGACGACCGCGGACTATATCTCAAGCGTCGTGCCCGTCTATGCGCAGTCCGGCGTCGCCTGTGTCTTAAAGCACTTCCCCGGCTACGGCAACAACGCCGACACGCACACGGGCATCGCGCTCGACGCGCGCCCGTACACCACGTTTGAACAGTCCGACCTCGTCCCCTTTGAATCCGGCATCGCCGCGGGCGCGCCGTTCGTGCTCGTGAGCCACAACATCGTCGAGTGTATGGACGGCGCGTATCCCGCGTCCCTTTCGGCGAAGGTCCACACGCTGCTGCGCGACACGCTCGGCTTCACCGGCGTCATCGTGACGGACGATCTCGCGATGGATGCCGTCAAAGCCTACGCGCAGGACGGCAGCGCCGCCGTGCTGGCCATTCAGGCGGGCAACGACATGATCGTCACCACCGACTATCAGACGCAGATCCCGCAGGTGATCGCCGCCGTCCAGTCCGGCGAGATCGCCGAAAGCGATATTGACGCGCACGTTTTCCGCGTGCTGCACGAAAAACAGGCGCTCGGCCTGATCGACTAAAGGAGAACCCCATGGAAACAAGGAAACTCTACTATGAAGATCCCTTTCAGAAGGGCTTTGCCACCACCGTCGTCTCCTGCGACGAGGTGAAGGGCGGCTACGCCGTTGTCCTCGCGGAGACGGCCTTCTACCCCGAGGGCGGCGGCCAGCCGTATGACACCGGCGTTTTGGGCGAGGCGAACGTGCTCGAGGTCCACGAGAAAAACGGCGTCATCACGCACCTTTGTGACAAGCCCTTCGAGGTGGGAGAGAGCGTCTCCGGCAAGATTGACTGGGCGCGCCGCTTCGACCACATGCAGCAGCATTCGGGCGAGCACATCTGCTCGGGCCTCATCTGCGAGCGCTTCCACTGCGACAACGTCGGCTTCCACATGGGCGCGGACGTCGTCACGATCGACTTCAACGCCGACATTTCGTGGGATGAACTTATGGAGATTGAACAGCTCGCCAACCTGTACATCTATGAGAATCACCCCATCGACATCCAGTTCTATCGCGGCGCGGAGCTCGACAAGGTCGAGTACCGCAGCAAAAAGCCGCTCGAGGGCGACGTGCGCATCGTCTCCTTCCCCGGCGCGGACTGCTGCGCCTGCTGCGGCACGCACGTCGTGCGTTCCGGTCAGGTGGGACTCGTCAAGTTCCTCTCCGTGCAGAAGTTCCGCGACGGCGTTCGCATCGAGCTTCTTTCCGGCAAACGCGCGCACCGCTACCTCTCGGAGTGCTGGGCGCAGGACGTGCGCATCGCACAGGCCCTCTCCGTCAAGCCGAACGCGAGCTTTGCGGGCGTCGAGCGCGTGCTCGCTGAGCTTTCCGCGCTCAAGCAGCGCTGCGCAAAGCTCGAAGAGTCCGTCTTCGCCCAGACCGCCGCGCAGTACGAAGGCACGGGCGACGTCCTGCTCTTTGAAGACGAGATGTCCGGCGACAGCCTGCGCAAGCTCTGCGACGCGGTCACGAACCACTGCGGCGGCCGCTGCGCGGTCTTTGCCGGCGCGGACGGCGCGTACAAGTACGCCATCGGGCACATCGGCGGAGACCTTCGTGAGCTCACGAAAAAGATGAATGCCGAGCTTTCTGGCCGCGGCGGCGGCAAGCCGAATTTTGTGCAAGGCAGCGTGGCCGCTGCGCGCGGGGAAATTGAAACATTTTTCGCAGAATAATTTGCAATGATTCCCGCACCAATGCGAGAGGAGTTTCCCTGCGCGTCGCAGGGGAACGGCAAAGGGGGCCATTCTCTCACGTGAGAGAATGGCCCCCTTAAACCCCCAAGAGAACGCGAGGGGAGGACCCCTCGACCCCCGACATTGCCGGCCTGGGGCTTGAAGAGCTGCACACGCTGCGCAATCGGGTGCGGTGTACATGGCTTCGCCATGAATCTTCTGCGATTCGTTACCAGTCGCAACCGCGCCTTACTATCGTGAGGCGCGTGTGACGTTTGCTTGGCGGCAGACTGCGTGCCGAATGCGGCATTGCTGCGCTCGCCGCATTGAGTAGTGCCTCGGTAGACGAGAATTAGGCTGTACTCCTACAAGATAGGCAGAGCGGCAGCGGATGATAGAAGCAGAGGCAAATCGTATAGCAACGCTAACGCGGCAACGCCGCGCGCAGGCATTCCCATTCCGGAGGCATAAAAGTCGTTCAAGCCCGAAACTGCCAATCAAAGCCCTTTCTCTTGGGGGGTGTAAGGGGGGATATTCTCTTTCTGTGGAAAGAGAATATCCCCCCTTTATTGCCCGTTTCCGCACAGTGCGGAAAACTCCCGCCCGCGACGCGGGCTTTGTTTTTGCTTGAAAAGGAAAAATCAGAACCCAAACCCGCTGAGGCCGAGTCCGCTCGTCAGCGCGTTCATCTTCCCGTCCATCGCCTCTTCGGCCTGGCGGAGCGCTTCGTTCACGGCGGAGATGATGAGGTCCTGAAGCATTTCCACGTCCTCGGGGTCGACCGCCTCGGGCTTGATGGTGATGTTCGTGACTTCCTTCTTGCCGTTGACCTCGGCGCTGACGACACCGCCGCCGACGCTCGCCGAGAAGGTCTTCTCCTCGACCTCCTGCTGCGCCTTCTGCATGTCCTCCTGCATCTTCATGATCTGCTGCTGCATCTGCTGCTGCTTGAGCATCTGGCCGCTGCCGTTGGAAAAGCCGCGGCGTGCGCTGTAACCCTTTGCCATTGTTGTTGTCTCCTTTTATTTTACTGTAAAATTGTCGAATTTACTGCCCATGCGCAGGAGGTCCTGCATCTTGTCTCGCTTTTTCGCGCCCGGGCGCTCGCCCACGAGGAAGCGGACGCGGATCTCCCGTCCAACTGCGCGGGACGTGACCTCCTGCAAGACGTCCGTCACGACCTTCTGGTCGAGCATGGACTTCTGCACCTCGGTCGAGCAGTAGACGGTGAGAAGGTCATCCTTCACATCCCCCTGCGCCATGCCGATGAACGCGCGCTTGTCGGGCGTCAGACGGTTTTTGTAGCTCTCCATGAGCTGGTAGAAAATTTCATCATCGCCACTCTCGCCGCTCGCAGGCGCTTCCTGCGCGGGCGCGGGTGCTGCTGCTATCTTCGGCGCTGCGGCCTTCGGTGCGGGTGCGACCGGCTCGCCGTAGTAATATCCATGCCAACCTTCATATGAGAATGAGTCACCATA